>ERZ857629.2701-NODE-2701-length-16231-cov-5.477992_pt1 | contig 16231 bp, 12 predicted proteins | sample MGYA00519700_ERZ857629 | MGnify/ENA primary metagenome ERZ857629 (study PRJEB31778, sample SAMEA3449351) | human gut metagenome | biome: human gut; feature: human-associated habitat; material: faeces | place: United Kingdom | collected 2010/2012 ...
GAATTATAGAATTTTATTTTTTTCATTCTTGCTGTTTTGAATTATTCCGAATTACTGGAATCATAGTGTTTGATAAATAGTCCTCCAGCATCATGCTATTTTCCCCAGCAATAGGGTGGCTTTAGCCTCCCAATTCAAACCACTCTTATTCATCCATTTTTTGCAGTTTAGAATTCTCAAATTCTTAAATTCTTGAAAATAAAAAATCCCTGCAAGTCAAAACTTGCAGGGATTTTGATTTATGCTTTCAGCCATTCTTCAATGGCAGCTGAAATAACTTCAAAACTGGCGGTTGGCTCAAAGCGGGCAACAACCTGACCTTTCTTGTTGATGAGAAACTTGGTGAAGTTCCACTTAATGTCAGCGCTATCCTTATAATTAGGATCGGCCTCACTGAGCATTTTGTCGAGAACGGGGTAGAGAGGGTGTGACTCATCCCAGCCAGCAAATCCTTTTACTTCTTTCATAAATTTATATAGGGGAGCTGCATCATCACCGTTTACCTTAATCTTTTTGAAGCGAGAAAACTCAGTGCCGTAGGTCAACTTACAGAATTTGTGAATGCTCTCGTCGGTTCCAGGAGCCTGTTGGCCAAACTGGTTGCAAGGGAAGTCGAGGACTTCGAAGCCTTGTGAGTGGTATTTCTCATAGAGTTTTTCCAGTTCTTCATACTGGGGTGTGAAGCCACACTTGGTAGCTGTGTTGACAATGAGTAGCACTTCGTTAGCATACTCCTTGAGGGAAACTTCCTTTCCCTTTCTGTCCTTGACAGAGAATTCGTAAACGGTTCTCATTTTCTTTTTATGTATCTTTTTATAGTTTAAATCTCAGTTATCGTAGATATAACTGAGTGCAAAGATACGATTTTTCTTTCATATGTAGTCATACTTACTGATAATTTTTCTAAAAAATAAATCCGGGAATTTCACAATCCCCGGATTACTTCGAATACTCCTTTCTGATGTAAAGGAGAGGAGTATTCAAGAATTAAACTATCATTTAACTTTTCTAAGAACTATGTGCAAAGTTACGTGTTATATCGTATAACAAGGTGTAAATTCTTGTTTATTTCTTTACACATGGTATAAAAAAGTGTTCGTTACTTAGAATTTTCCCTATATTCGCTCGGAATGATACCCATTTCTTTCTTGAAGACTTTCGAGAAATACTTAGGGTCGCTAAAGCCCACAGAGTAGGCTATGCTACTGAGCGTATCGTCGGTGTTGCAGAGTAACTCTGTGGCGTGCATGATGCGGATATGACGCACGAAGTCGATAGGTTTCATGCCTACAGCATTCTTAATCTTGCCGTAGAGAACACTTCTACTCATACCCATTGCTGAGGCAATGTCGTCAATCTTTAGATCTGGGTTTGACATGTTCTCATTGATGAAGTGTACTATCTTCTCGGTCAGAGCATCCTCTTCTGAGATGCGCTTGTTTGTTGCAGCACTTCTCTCTGCTTGTCCTGTTGCAGTCTGTGGATATTCGTGTGTGATATGGAACTCAGAGCCTTCTGCTCGTTGTATCTGTTTCAACATGTCTTGTTGCAAGGCGTGTCGCTGATTGATGACAGCCTCTATACGTCCCTTGAGGTAGGTTGCAGAGAAGGGCTTGGTGAGATAACCATCTACACCTTCTTCGAATCCTCTCAGGTGATCTTCCACACTGGCTTTGGCCGACAGAACGATGATAGGTATATGTGCCGTGTTGGTGTCTTGCTTGATGTAGTGTACCATCGTGAAGCCGTCCATCACGGGCATGGTGACATCGGTAAGTATGAAGTCGGGCATCATGCTTCGTGCTTTTACAAGTCCTTCCTTGCCGTTCTCTGCAAGTAGTACGTTGTAGTCAGACTTTAAGATTGTATGAAGGAACTGGCGCAGGTCTGAGTTGTCTTCAACGACAAGGATTGTGATATCCTTCTCTCCCTTGTCTGTTTCTTCTGTTTCTTCTTTACTGATCTTATCGAGGTAATTTTTGGCAGTAACATCGCTGATATTACCATTATTCTCGCTTCCAACGAATACTTGGTCGCTACCCTCGTCGAGATAGAAATCGCTTCCGTTGTCAAATTTCAACATCTTGTTGAGCATGTTGAGCATTTCCTTGGTGTTTCGTTGTACCATCTGCAACAGACTTCGGCTATCATCGGAAAGGTTTGGCTCGTTCTCTAACACTTCGTTTACTGGTCCTCCGATGAGTGAGAGCGGAGTGCGCAGTTTGTGAGAGGCCTTGCTGAAGAACTTATTCTTCATCTCGTTCATTTCCTGGTTGATGCGCTGTTTCTGTTGCTTGTTGTATGAGATGAAGCACAGAGTTACGATGCCCACAACGATAAGGAATAGCATAAGTTTTCCCCAGATACTCTCCCAGAAGGTAGGTCTTACATCGAGTTCGAGGGCAGCTACATGTTTGCTCCACTTGCCATGGGTATTGGTGGCTATCACCTTGAGTACGTAGTGGCCATGCGAGATGCGGTTGAAGCCGATGCGGTTCTGTCCGCGGAGGTCTATCCAAACACCTTCAGGGGTATGTCCATCGATGCGATACTTATAGAATTGCTGATACTTGCGTGTATAGTCGAGTGCAGCAAAGCTAATGGTCAGGTTGCGCTTGTTGGCAGGTATAACCACCTTGTTTTGATGCAGGATAGGGATGTTCTCGTTGCTTCCATTGTAATGCAGTTCGGTGAAGATCACACGAGGCTGGTAGTCGGTCTGCTTGAGGGTTGCGGGGTTGAAGGTGAGGGTGCCCATAGGTGTTCCAACCGAGATGTTGTCTGTGGAAGGATCGTGGATGGGGCGTGCCTCAGTGAAGGTCATGTTGAGGTCGAAGTCATTGGGACCAAACACGGTAAGCGTCTTGGTCTTAGGGTCGTACCTGTCAATGCTCGACTCTCTTATGAGCCACATATTGCCGCTATTGTCCTCTATCAAGCTCTGTACGTTTCCCTCACTGGTGTTGATGAAGTTACAGAACTTTACTTTCAGTTTGTCTTGCAGCAGGTTCTCACTCGTGATTTTGTCGAGTGTTCCACCCATACTTGATAGATAGGTATCGCCATTCGAACGTACCAGGATATAGTTTATGTCGGCAGCAGTTAGTGAAGACGTGTCGTCTTTTCTGTAGGAAGTTATGTAGAATCGTATATTTGATGCTGGTCGTTTTTCTTCCTTGAATGTGACGAGACCTCCTGTAGTTCCGATGAGGATTTCTCCACTGGTGGTGCAGGTGATTCTACGAACTTTCTCAAAACCGTCTTTTGGCCATTTCAGACCATTGCGATGGGTTAAGAAAGAGATGTTTCCCTGTTGGCTTTCTTGCACAAGGGCCAAGCCTCCTCCGTAGGTAGCTATCCAGATGTTACCCTGTCGGTCGCAGACAACGTCGTATATGCTATTGCCAGATATAGAACTGGGGTCAGCCGCATTGTAGGTGAAGTGATGCATCGTGGACTGGTCATACATATATAGACCATCTCCATCTGTACCTATCCACATTCTTCCTTTGGTATCTTGATAGATGGCGTAGATGCCTTGAGACGAGAAAGGTATCTGCTTAGATGTGATTTGCCCATTGGCTTGTAGATATCCCACTTTATTGAAGTTGTTGTCGCTTATCTTGAGATGTCCCGACTTGAAACCATCCCAGTGATAACCATTGGTGGTATTGGCTATGGCTCTTACTTCCGACTCACCTTCATCGAGCTTACTCATGGTGTAGTTATGGAACTTGAAGTTTACCTGTGTCAAATCGTGTACACCTGTCAACCAAAGTATACCTTGATCTGAAATTACAAACTTAGAGATGCGAGGTACATAGAAATTACCTGCCGAGTTGCTTCTCAGTATATAAGGTACAAGTTTTCCGCTCTTACGATCGTAGTAGCTGAAGGTGCCATAGTTGGGGATGGTCCACAGAGTGTTGTGTTCGTCTTCCATGATGAAGAAGTTGTCACTTATGGTGCGGTCGGCAGGAGTAGGGGCATCAGCATAGAGCCATTGAGCCTTCATCGTCTTAGGATTGATGATGGTCACTCCCTGGCCTTCGGTAAATGCCCATACCAAATTGTGTGCATCAACATAGGTCTTCTTGATTTCTGCAACAGGCTGATTGGGGTTTTGTACGTTGATGACATCAGTCTTAAAAGTTCGTGGGTTATAGATGACGAGTCCGATGTTGGTAGCTATAATCAGTTGATAGCCCGTATTTTTGAGTTCGTTGATACGGGTTACTCCTGCTGGCATAGGCACCATGGATAGATGATTCTGCTCATCGTAGACAGCCACTCTGCCGTCGGTGGTGGCGAGGAAGATGGTGTTGCCCACTTCCCTAAACCATTTGAATGGGATAGGGGTATTGATATGGGTTCCGTAGACCATGGTCCCTTTGTCTGTGAGAATCCATTCGCGGCCTTTCTTGTCTTGTTTGATATACCACACATTGCCGCTTCTGAGTCCTTTCTGGCCCACCTTGATGAGCTCGGGCTTCATGCTGTCGAGGTCATCACCTTGTCTTATACGGATAAGGTATTTATCGTTTTGTGTAGTAATCCAGGTGTGCCCATTCTTGAGAGGGTAGATTTGACTCGCCCTCAACTGTATGTTAAATCGCTCGTTGAGCTTCTTTCCCGTGTTGAGAAATTGACATCTGTGAGTATCAAAGATGTATAGTTTACGGTCGAAGGTGACTACCCACACATTATTGTCTGGGCTTGGGAAAATGGAAAGAATTCGGTTGGTGCTCATGACGTCGATGCTGTCTGGCTCATCACGGAATGTCTTGAAATGATAACCATCGTAATAGGATAGTCCATTCCAGGTTCCAAACCACATCATTTTATCGTAGCCTTGCGCCAAATCTGAGATGGAGTTGGCTGCAAGTCCATCGAGAATAGAAAACTTTCTGACGTCGCAATAAGGTTCAGCAGAAGAAAAGAAAGTTATAAATGATAGTATTATTATTAAAATATGTAAGCGTTTCATGTTTTTTGATAAAGTTTGGTACAAAGTTAGATATTATACTTGATATTTCCAAACATTTTAGGGAAAATCCGCTTTCTTGTAGGGATTTTTCCCTTAAAAAAACTACTATTCCCTTTGCCCTAAGAAAAGAATAAGGTATCTTTGCACCAGAATTTAACGAAAATATTAACTTATAAACAAAACGATATGAAAAAGATTACTTATTACTTCTCAATGATATTCATGGTTGTTGCTTCTCTCTCGCTCACTTCATGCGATGAGGATGCTGATATTGCTTATGCTCTCCATGGAAGTTGGAAGGGATATATGCAGACGCAGCTGGGTTATCAAGGACGTTATTATCTGTCAAACAGGTCTGAGGTAACCTTCAATTCGGGGTACGATTCTGGTGATGGCTATTGGATAGACTATTATAGCAATGCGCCCTGGGACTATGTAGCCAACCGCATCACCTGGCGCGTGAGTGGCACGACCATTTATATTAATTTCCTTGATACTCAAGAAAAGGCTGTCATTCGTGATTATTCTCTCGATGATAATGGTTACTTCTATGGTGATATAGATTTTAATAGTACGAATAGATGGATCAGCTTCCAGTTTGTGAAGGTAGATACGCCTAATTGGAATAAATATTATTGGTATGATACAGATGAATGGTATGATTCATGGGGATATTATTCTAACTACGCCAAGACTCGCGCCGATAATAGGGAAGAGCAAAAGGGAACTATAGAGCAAGAAAACAATATCTTATTGCCGAAGCGCTTCTTTCCTGAAAATAAATAACGAGGCTTGCTTTATGAATGTAAATAAAGAGACATAAAAAAATACTATTGATATGAAAAAAGTATATTCTTTGTTGACAATGGCTGTGATAGCAGCCTTGTCGCTTACCTTCACCAGCTGCGACAGTGACGATTATTGGGACGGGCATCATGGTTGGAATGATCCTTATGGTTGGTACGACCACTATGATGATTGGGGCTGGAATAACAATGATTGGAACAATGGTTCACAAGGAGGCTCACAGAATAATCACTTGGTGGAAGAAGCACAGATGCTGACGGGCGAATGGTATGGACCAGTAACCTATTCTTATCTTTCAGAAGATGGACAGTCACGACAGACTGATGAGTTCCATGCCGATATGAAGTTCTTCCAATATGCTAACACTCGTGATGCTTTGAGTGGAGAGGGCGTGGAGAATGACTATGTTTATAATGATGATGGTTCCGTAGCAGACCAGCAGACTTTGGAGTTTAATTGGTATATTGATGATAATCATGACATCTATATCAAGTATAAGAATTCGGGTGCTACGTTTGTTATGGACTATGGCTCTTCACAGGCAGGCTTCCACTTAGGGGCAGAAAAGGGATATGATGTGGATACTTTCTGGGGCTATATGATAGGTACGGGAAGCGTGAAAGGCGACATCCTTTACATAAATTTGCTTCGCCAGAATACGGTAAACAATTCTAAGGTAGCCAAGGTGCAGGCTAAGGATGGAACTAAGAAGATGGTAAGCTTCGGTGATAGCAGTCGTGTTTATCCATTGTTGAAAGCTACTGCTGCTCAACTCAATCATAGAAGATAAAAAGATAAATTAAGATGCTTGGCAAAGTATCAGATATTACTTTGCCAAGCATCATATATTTCTTTTTTAGGGCTTAATTGGTGATATTCCAAAGCGATTTGATTCTATCCGCGGTCAAGTTGTCATTTTCTACTTTGTTTTCGTCGCCATCAGGTAGGTTGCAGAAGAAATCGATTCCTGTAAGCTCTTGCAAACGAGCAATGTTTACCACATGGGCAGATAACTTCTCGCTGCTTGCATACGCCTTGTGCTCAAACCAGAAGCCGATGGCTCTCAGTCCTTGCGTGTTCTTTATCAATACGGCAGCAAAGAAATATTTAGGTACTATGTGACCTGCCTTGGTAGGTGCTAATACGTTTCCGTTTTCTATGGTTCCACCTTTGCATACCCACATGGTGTCGTTTACGGTCTTGATATATGTGGAAGCATAGTTTCGTATTTTTTGTTCCATCGTCAGCCAAATGCCCGTATTCAAATCTCCTCTTTGGGGTTGGATATTGGTCATATAGAATGTTTGTCCATTCATGTCTTGGTTGCAGATTCTGTCTTCCGAGGCCACGATATGTCCTCTTTGGTAACCACTGTTATTGTAGTCGTGGATGTCAGCTTGGCTATCTTCAGTTACTTCTGGATCTGGTTGGAATGGGTCGCTATACCAAGTCTTGCCATTCCAAGACACCCCATTCTTATTCCTCCAATTATCGCGGTTCCATCCTTTTACATTGTTGGTTTTGTATACGGCATAGCAACTCCAGCGTTGCGACTTTAGCTTGAGGTCGTATTCCGTACAGAAATTCACACCATATTGATCTGTTTTATGCACGATAATCTGGCTGGTACCACCCTTAATCTTGGGGAACTCCATTCGAGTAACCTCAGCAGGAACACCAATCGTAACAATGTTCTTGTTATCGTTTCTGCTATTGCTTGTACCACTGTCTCCATTGTCATCGCTGTTAGAACAAGCAGCCACTGTTAGGGCAGCCAAGAGGGCGAATAAATAAATCTTGATTTGCTTCATTGCTTAGATTGTTAGATGATAAATATTTGAAAAGGGGAGTTAGAAAAAAAGAAAAAGTGCGTTCTAACGCATATGCAACTACGTCAGAACGCACCTTCTATCTCGTATTGATAATATATCCTTATATATAAAAAGGTATATTACTTCTTCAACTTGCCGTATCGGTTCATGAAGCGGTCTACGCGACCTGCTGTATCGACGAGCTTGCTCTTACCTGTATAGAATGGGTGAGAGGTGCTTGAGATTTCAATCTTTACTACTGGGTAAGTTTCGCCTTCAAACTCAACAGTGTCGTTGGTCTTGCAAGTTGACTGTGAGAGGAACATGTCGCCATTAGACATATCCTTGAATACTACTGGACGATAGTTCTCTGGATGAATACCTTTTTTCATTTTGTTTTTACTTTTATTTGGTTATTGAAATTAGACGTCATGGGGATGTTGCCATCATTTCATGTCCTTGCGGTGCATGCCCATTATAGCCTTTTGACTTAACAGGGTGCAAAGTTACGATTTTTTCTCCTTACTGCCAAATATTTCTTGATGTTTTTCGCTCTTTCCCTCTCTTTTCCTGTTCTTTAGCATCTTGATGATACAAAAATCCCCATTGCCTGTGTAGAGAGGCAATGGGGAAATATGAAGTCTTCAAATATTGTTTACTTGATGATGACAGTCTCGCCGAGAGTCAAGGTGAGGTCGTCGATGAGAACGTCACCACCTGGCTTCTTTGTGTTCATGATTACGATGCAGTATGTGCCATCTGATGGAATGACCAATTCCTGTTCAACAAGTTTCCACTCTGTATTTGTGATATCGTTGATGTAGCCAGAGTACACGTATTTGCCAGCAGGTTTATTTTCTGCTGATATTTCAACAAAACCAGAATTTACTGATGCGCCTGTTGCAGTAGCTGCCTTTACGTAGTACTTAATCTTATAAGTACCTGCTTTGAGCTCCATTTCCTTGTAGCCAAGACGCTTGTTGGCTGATGAAGAACCACCTACCTTTACAGAATACTTGCCACTGTGAGCATCTGTGCTCTGAGCGAGCGTAGCATTACCTGCAGAAGAGGCAGTCTTCCAGTTGTTTGGTTTTCCGTCTACCCAAGTCTCGAAGTCACCATTAGGTGTAGATGTGTCGCCAGTAGATGGAGTATCAGGAGTGCTTGGTGTGTCGCCACCTTCGATAGTTGTTTTACCATTTACTGTGATGAGTTTACCTCCCTGACTGGTTTCAGGAGTGTTACCCATGTAGTTGACAAGTTTAGCGCAAACAACAATCTCATCGCCTTCTTTGAGAAGACCATCACCTTCTTTCCATTTCTCACCACCAAAGTAGTAGGTACGGAATATATAGAACTGCTGGCTATTGGCATCATCTGCAATATGTACAGACGCATTTCCGTATTGTGCAGCAAACTGGGTGTCAATTTTCTGAATCTTACCCTTGATGTAAAACTCATGCTCAGTAGTTTGGTTTGCTGCCAATGCAGCGGTATAATTCTGAGCAGCTACACTGTTGAAAGGATCAGCTTCTGTGCCTGTTCCTTTGGCTTCTCCTGTTGTAGGAGTGTCGCCACCACCGATAGGCTGACCATTGAGAGATACGACATAGTTGCCAGTGGTAAACTCCTTGGTGCCGTTTACGATAGTAAGGCTACCGCAGATAACCACTTCATCACCAGCCTTGAGGGCATCCTCGCCAGAAAACTTGGTGCGGTTAGGACCAGCATAGCCATTGTATACTCTGAACTGATTTTTTGTGGTGCCATCATCAGAGATGTAATATTTCAAACTGCCATATTTAGGGTCATAGCTACCTGCGTCTACAGACACAACCTTACCTTTAACATACTTATTGGTAGCTGCATCACCGCCCTCGTCGATATACTTAACGGCAGCAGCCACGTTGAATGGGTCGGCTGCAGTACCAGTACCTGAAGGTTCTGCTTCCTCGCTGTCGCCACCGTTGATGGAAGGCAAGTTGTAAGGAGTAGGAACATCCTCACAGCTGCTGAATGTCATGGCTGTCATAGCCAATACAAAGAATGAATAAAAAAACTTTTTCATATCTGTTATTCTTTTTATTTTTTGTTTTCAGAAAATAATGAAACTTATTGAATGGAAACAAGATAGTTGCCACTGTTAATTTCTGGAGTTACTCCGTTGTAGAGGAGATGTTGTCCGTAGATGAGAACCTTTTGACCCTTCTTGATCTTATCCTTGTTCTCGTCTGTAAATTTGTCGCCGTTGAGATAGTAACCTCTGAACACCTTGATGGTCTTGGCTGGGTCGTAGTTCCCGTCTGTAGTCTTGTATTCCTTGCCATCTACAGAGATATAGTAGTCTGCATTGCCATAGTTTGTAGCAACAGATGGGTCGGAGCAGATGATACCAGTGGTGTATACCTTACTGTCTGAAGCCTTGCCGTCGTTCATCAGTTGGATGGCTTCTGTTACCGTGTAAGGCTGTTGCTCTGTACCCTTGGCATCCTGTACATCGTCAATGGTACGGATGATAAGTTGCCAATAGTTGTTGTAACGGGTAAGGATAGCTGTTACGTTTACTGGCGTGGTAGGTAATGGAACTTTTGCAAACTTAGCGGCTGACGAGGTGTATGCCATGAAGTTGTTGCTGATGCCAGTAAAATATTGCTTGATGCTGCTCACACCATCACCATCATATTTTGCATAAATGGTCTCGCCATCTCCTTTGGCGAAGGTTACGCCCTCTATGCGAATCAGTTTGCCAGTGCGTTGCGCTAAATAATCAGAATCGAGATTCTTGACCTTGGCAGCATCGAGCACCTCAACCATGGCTTCAGCCTCAGCAGGGTCTGCCTCGCCAATAATCTTATAGTGTTGCTCCCATGTGTAGCGGTCCATGGTTCCGATACCTAAAGTATTCTTGCTTGTGTTGGTGTACACACCACCAAGCTGAGCTTGCTTACCATAGCCACCGATATAGAGGTTCTTGCAGTCAATTAATACGTGCTGACCTACAGGAAGTTCTCCATAGAGACCGCTCTTATTGATTTTGACCAAGATACCGCCAGTTTCGTCTTGCAAGCTTATCTGCTGATAAAGGTTACCGCCAATGTCATTGCCAGTAACGATACCCAATATCTTGATGTCGTCTGTAATCTGCTTGTATGAACTGTTGGAGATAGCTGAGTTGAATTTCTCCTTGAGTTGGGCAATGGTGATGACATTAGTTGCCTCCAAGCGATTGTTGCCTACGGCAGGGCCACTATAGCTCTTAGAGCCTTCGGAGTCTGCGTAGCCATCGCCCATGCAAGATGCAAGGAGCAAGCAGGCAAATGCCATTGCTATAAATTTAAACTTTTTCATATCTTTCTATGTTTAGAATCTGTATGATACCTGGAACATGCCGTTGGTTCCAAATACGTAATATTTCTTAGGGTTCTTAGAGAATACATAAACGCGATCCTTTATACCACTGGCGTTCTTTGTATAGTTGCTACGGCTCTGCTCATAACCACCTGAAACAATCTTGCGGTTGTTGAGGATGTTGGTAACCATCAAGTTGAAGTTCAAAGAACCATGCTTGAGTCTGATGCTCTTGCCGATGCTACCATCTACCATCCAACCACCATGACCCTGTGCTTGGTCGGTGTAGCCAGGCATCAAATTGCCGTCTACATCAAAGGCACCACGAAGCTCAAGGGTCCGCTTGTAGCGATAGCTTGGAGAGTAAGACAAGTAGATGCGGTCGTAGTAGTTGGCGCTCAAGTCGATAAACCATCCGTTGCTATGGAAGTTCAAACCGAGACTTCCTACAGTGAGAGGAGTTCCGCTCTCGCGCATATCTTTAATGTATGCCTTGTCCTGCACTACTTCGGCCGACTTAGAAATCATGTAGTTGGCTGTAATATTGTTCAAGTTCTTGGCATCACTAATGGTTCCGATAGCCTTGAAGTTAAGGAATGAAGCCAACTTGAAGTCGAGACCAGCCTCAATACCATAGTATTCCTTCTCTAATCCTGTCATGCTGAGATAGGTGAAAGAGTTCTCGTCATCGTTGAAGAAGTTCTGCCACTCTGTAACGTGGTCGAGGCGACTATAGTATGCGTTGATGTTGGCGTGTACCCAGGCATTCTGATACTGATAGCTGAACTCGCTGCTGAAGACATGTTCGTCGCCAAGGTTGAGCACGTAGTCGTTGCAAATCTCAGGAGAGATGAATGCTGTGTTGGCCATTGGTGGACGCCACTCGTAACCTACACCAATCTTGAAGACGTGGCCCTTGCCTGCATCGAAGTTGATGCTACCCTTGGCACCGCCCTCGCCGAAACGTGCGATGCGGCTATTGCCCTCAGAGTTGTTGGGGGCCATACCATTGCGCATATATCCATGGCGACGCATATTGGTCTGTCCGAGCTTAGCGCTGATCATGGTCTGGAAACGTCCCATCTCAGCAGTGTAGGAAGTCCAGAGCAAGCCCTTCATTACCTCTATCTTATAGTCATAACCAAACTTGTCGCCTTCGTAAACGAGAGAGCCGAGGTTGTTAGGTCCAGCAGTGTTGAGGTCGTATTGTACTCTTGGGTCGCTGGCAGGATAGGTGCCGAGCGCATAAGTGTTGATGTTGTGGAAGAAAGAAGCACCCAGCAAGTCATCCATGGTCTGATAGTGACGGTTGCTGTTGCTACCCAAAACAAGTCCTCCTACGAGCGTAGAGCGCTTGGTGACCTTTGCCGACAGGGTGGAAGCCATATTGAACATCAGGTTGTCGTTGTGCTTAGCCTGAATGAAATAGAGCGCATCCTTGCTCTGGTTGGCAGCCTGAGTGTTGGCATAATAGAGGCGTTCCCAGTCTATCTGACGGTTGGCCTTACTTGCTGTCCAGTAGTTGTAAGAGTTGTACCAGCTCTGGAGTGCATACTGATTGTTGCCAACAGCGTCTGGATTCCATACATTGAAGTAGCTACTTGGCAGATTCTTCCAGTAGTCTGGCTGTGGATTCTCTGCGTTGGCATAGTTGAGCTTAGTGCTCTTATACATAGAGTATTTACCAAAGACAGATGTTGTGAGCTTCATCTTGTCGTTGATGTTCCAGTCCCATGTGGCGATAGCTGATGGCGCAAAGTCGTTAACTACGCGTGAGTTGCGCTTATGGCCCTTATAGTATCCCCAGTATGGGTTGTAATAGTAGTCGTTGGCGAGCCAGTATGTCTCGTCGGTAGCTGCTCCCTGTGTAGAGCGCTCTGTAGGATTGCCCCATGTGGTGAAGCTCAGGGAGTGACCATTGTCCCACTTCTTCTGCACGCCGAAGTAGTAAGAGAGTGCGTTGTAGAAGGTTCCCTCTACATATCCACGGTTAGCCCAACGATAGGTGAGACCTGCTGAGATAGCCCAACCCTTGTCGTTGAAACCGCTGCTATAGGTATAAAGGCCACGAAGCGTGTAGTTGCGGTTGGCAACTCCCACTGATGCATAGTGACCTGTCTGCATGCTTCCTGCTCGGAAGTCATAGTTGTTACTTCCTCCCATACCCGTCATAGAGTAATTGTTGCCCTCGAAAGGCAAGGCAAAGTCAACGTTTCTTGAGAATCGGTTCAGACCTCCGATGTTAGAGAAGCGGAACTGACCAGACTCCATGTCGTTCATAGGAGCACCATTGATGTACACATCATTGTACTTCTGATTGAAGGCACGATAACGGAAACGCACAGGTGAGAACAGGTAGCCTGCCTCTGATGCGTATACATTTGAGTTAGAATTTAGGATGGTGACGTTCTGTGACATATCGTCATCCTCACCCAACTGTGCTTCGGTGAATGTGAATGCATTCTCGTCCAATCCATTTGCTATCTTCTGCTCAGTGGTACTCTGAGCGAAGAGCAATGGGCTATAGCAGAGTGCAATCATTGCTAATTTTACCTTTTGTTGCATAGTCAATTGTTTAATTAATATAATGTCAGTGCAAAGTAAATAAATAAATTTTAAAAAAGAAAGTTTTTTTGATTAAATTTTCATTAAAAATGCAGTTTTTCCTGTTTTATTACTGATAATTCCGATTTAATCGCTACTTTTGCAGTAAACATAATTTAAAACTTAAAACAATGAAACGACATTTGCTATTCATTGCGGCCCTTTTGATAGTCAATTTGGCTGCCTCTTCCCAGAAGAAGTTTTCGGTTTACGCCGTAGGTTTTTACAATCAGGAGAATCTCTTTGATACCTGTCATGACGAGGGAAAGAAAGATTATGAATATCTTCCTAACAAGGGATGGAATGGTATGAAGTATACCAATAAGTTGCGTAATATGTCGAAGGCTTTGGCGGATATGGGAACAGACGTGCTTCCTAATGTGGGGTGTGCCTTCATCGGACTTTCCGAGGTGGAGAACCATAAGGTGCTTGATGCTTTGGTAGACCAGGCACCTCTTAAGGCCCGCAATATGAAATATGTACATATCGAGGGTCCCGATCGTCGAGGCATCGACTGTGCGCTGCTCTATAATCCTTCGCTCTTCAGTGTGAAGAATGTGAAGCTGTTGCCTTATGTGCAGGAGTTGGCAAAGGACAGCGCCTTCTTCACCCGTGGCTTCCTTACTGTGAGAGGAGAGATGGCTGGTGATGATGTGGCGGTGATCGTATGCCACTGGCCAAGCCGTTTCTCTGGTTCTTTCTATCGTGAGTCGGCAGCACGCCAAGTGAAGGTTATCAAGGATAGTCTGCTGAATGTGAACCAAGAGATGAAGATCTTTGTGATGGGCGATATGAACGACGACCCAGTGAACAAGAGTATGCACGTCTACTTACAGGCAAAGCCAGAGATCAGCCAGGTGGGTCCTGATGATATGTACAACCCTTGGTACAACGTTCTGGCAAAGGAAGGAAAGGGTACCTTATTCTATAGTGGCAACTGGAATCTCTTCGATCAGATTGTGATAACACCTAATTTGCTCAACAAGGACGCCAAGAACAAAGACTACTCTTCGCTGAAATACTGGAAGAGCCACATCTTCCGTCGTGACTACCTCATCCAGCAGGAAGGTCAGTATAAGGGTGCTCCTCTGCGTACCACAGCAGGCGGACGCTGGCTCAATGGCTACAGCGACCACTTGCCTGTAGTGATGTATCTCGTGAAGGAGAAGAAGTAACTTTTTAAAGGTAAAAGGGTAAAAAAAGTAAAAAGGTAAAAAAGTAAAAAGGTAAAAAATGATAGAAAATCATCCTTTTGAGCCGTGGTTGCCATCGAATGCCCGTCTGTTGATGTTGGGCACTTTCCCGCCTTCATCTAAGCGTTGGTGCATTCCTTGGTATTATCCTAACTATCAGAACGATATGTGGCGCATCTTCGGCATCATCTTTTTTGGTGACAAACTGCACTTTGTTGATGCAGAGAACAAACGCTATCGTGAGGCAGAACTGAAGAGTTTTCTGCAGGAGAAAGGTGTGGCTATCTACGACACGGCTCAGAAGGTGATACGTACCAAGAATACGGCTTCAGACAAAGACCTACAGGTGGTGGAGCCCTCCGATCTTGATGGTCTGCTCAGAGCATTGCCCCAATGCAGAGCTGTGCTTACTGCAGGACAGTTGGCCACCCGCATCTTCTCCGAGCATTACGGCATTACAGCCACTCCGCCTATGGGAGGCTATGTGGAGTTCGGTTTCGATGGACGTATTCTCAGACTCTATCGCATGCCGAGCAGTAGTAGGGCTTATCCCTTAGCCGTGGAAAAGAAGGCTGAATATTATCGCAAAATGTTCGAAGATGTGCTCTAAGTGTATGTGCTACCAAAGAGTAGCTCTTTTAACTTCTATAACTTCAGAACCTGATAAAGTTCAATAAAAATTAAAACTATGGATAAAGACAAGATAACCATCATTGGCATTGCTGGAGGAACAGGCTCGGGCAAGACCACGGTTGTTAGGAAAATTGTAGAGGCTCTGCCACCTCACTATGTGGCTGTAGTGCCTCTTGATTCTTACTATAACGACACAACAGGTATGACAGACGAAGAGCGTCATGCTATCAACTTCGACCATCCTGATGCTTTCGACTGGAAGTTGTTGCATAAACAACTCAACGATTTGCGTAACGGAAAGGCTATAGAACAACCCACCTATAGTTACCTCAAGTGTAACCGTGAGGCAGAGACGATACATGTAGAGCCCAAGCCTGTCATTATCATAGAGGGTATTATGACGCTGCTCAACAAGAAGTTACGCGATTTGATGGATCTCAAGGTTTTTGTAGATGCCGATCCTGATGAGCGACTGATCAGAAACATTCAGCGTGATACTATCGACCGCGGACGTACGGTCTCTATGGTCGTCGACCGCTATCTGAAAGTGCTCAAGCCCATGCACGAGCAGTTTATTGAACCTACTAAGCGCTATGCCGACATTATTATTCCTGAGGGAGGAGAGAATTTGAAAGGTATCGATATTCTTTGCCGCTATGTAGAAGGTTTGGTGAAAGATATAGAAGCTAAGTAGTTTGTCTGTATTTTTATCCTGTATATTCATACGTTAATAGCCCAAAAAACGTTTCCCAGTTAGGTTTTTTAATCCGCCTAACTGGGAAAATATTTTTTCGGGTCAGCGGATTTTTCCGGTTGGTAACACCATATGTTAGGAATAAAGTGTTGCC
>ERZ857629.2722-NODE-2722-length-16137-cov-3.292066_pt1 | contig 16137 bp, 13 predicted proteins | sample MGYA00519700_ERZ857629 | MGnify/ENA primary metagenome ERZ857629 (study PRJEB31778, sample SAMEA3449351) | human gut metagenome | biome: human gut; feature: human-associated habitat; material: faeces | place: United Kingdom | collected 2010/2012 ...
ATTTTCCGGTACCGGGCGCACCTCTGAAAATCAGATTTTTTGATTCAATCAGCATGGAAGAAAACGGATTTCGGTATCCCTTGAACTGTTGAACAAGCTCTTCCTGAACAGCAGCTTCCGTTTCTGCCGCTGCGGTTTCCTTCTCATCTTTTTCGCGGTATGTCAAAATGAACTGATCTCCCGGTTCACCGAAACGCTTCAAACATTCCTGAACGAAGATAATCGTAGAGAAGATATTCCAGCAATAGATAACAAACTGCCGTCCGTTGTCATAGCCGTATGTCAGGTACTCTATTGTGTTGCGGTGCTTCTTGAAATCGTCAACACTCGCATAAATACCTCTGATTACGTCGCTGTCCGGGTTATATTTGCAGACAGGGAAGTTCTCCTTGTCCTCAACCGATAATGCAGCAAGCTGCTTCTCGAACACCTGACAGGCAATGCGGGGCAAGGTTTGATTGGAATTTCTTCTTTCGCCTTTGCTGTAGGCTCGCTTGATTACGTCTCCATTTGCCCTCTTGAAACAGGCATCCAGCGGCTTATAGTTATCACCAAGACTAATGTTGTCCATGGTAAAACGCTCGTCGGTAGACACAACGCTTTCGGCAGTAATAGACAGTTCGAACTTCTCCTGTTGCTTCACTTCAATAGTGAAACCTTGGTTTTCCAGATAACTCTTTGCTTCTACGGCATTGTAGCCATCCGTGGAAATGTCCACTCCATTTGCCAAATGGTCAGATACGGCAACCACATATTTCGGCGGATACCGCTTTCCGTCATCGGTCACAAGTTCATACTTTGTGCTTTGGTTATGAAAGGGCACACCGTTCTCATCGATATACTTTAAGGCTTCGATGATGTACTCCTTTTTAAATTCTGGTATAGCCATATACTGACCCTCCATTTTGATTGTTGCTCGCTGTTTGTGGCGATTTTTCAGCCTCTCTACAACGCATTATAAAACTACTTTTTGTAAAAATTATAACACAAAAATTCCGCATATTCAATATCATTCTGTAAACTTCAACAATGGGGCAGAGAGAAATAAATCTCTCTGCCCCATTGTTCGTTATACATAAATAAGTTCTGTATTTACAATTTCGGTCGCCATTTGACTGATGTTATTCATCCGAGCAACCCATTCCATTTGATTGTCTGCTTTGAGTTGTTCGGTCACACCCTCGCTTTCTGCCATCTGTTTTACAAGCCGAAAAACATATCCTCAGCTTGCTTGTCAATGTCAGCGAGATAGCCGTTTAACTTACCGCTTGTCAGCAGATTTGTGTATCGCACCTTATGGTGTTGCTTGATATGCCGCAAGTGTCGCTGTCCCCACAAACCGATAGTTTTATCTTCTTGTTCGGGGAGTGCAAGATTAGGCAAATAATAATCGCCTTGCAGAGTATAGCTGATACCTGTATGTTCGTTGTAAATACGCTTTTCCATAATTAAGCCTCCTTGTAAATCACTTTGAATTTCTTTTGTTTTGCGTTAAGAATTTTGAGTAACACTTCATCAACTGCATCGGTGTATTTGCCGTCTGCAATAAGGTTGTTTCTCTTTTCGTTAAGGCAGTTGATAATCGTTCCTCTCTCGTAATCATCAAGAGCTATGTAATACTTCTTTGACATGTCTTTCACTCCTTCAGCAAATCCTTAAACGGTGTTTCGGTTGATACGAAAGTATCGTATGTAAAGTTGGCTCCTAATCGAAACCCCATAATAAAGCTATCAAGATTCGATTCTCCGTTGACGATACTCCAAGCATTAACGAAATCAAGAAACTTCTTTTTGTTTTCGCCCGTGAGAGCTTCGGTTAAAAACTCCTCATTGAGCATTAGAACTTCCATCTGTTTTTGAACTGTCTTATTCTGCTTTGTGCTTCTTGCTTGGGGATCGATGTTACCATAATAGAATTCTTCAATAAATTTTGACATAATTTCGTTTCCTCGTTTCTGTAATTTTATTTTACGAAGAAACCTTGAAATACACAAATGTGCGAATGAAAAATATGTGTGTTTCTGCCGGTATTTCAATACTTTTATCAAGTCCGTTATGAACACCCGCACCAAAATTTTGACCGAAAGCAGAGATTGTTCTCCGTTTTCGGTCATTTTTGCGCTGTTTCGGGCATTTTGCTGCCGCAAGACCGGCTTTTGTTATGAAACAACGGAGGAATTTGAAACAATGACAAAACGATGACAAAATTATTCAAAGACTAATTTTTCCCAACCTTTTTTGAACCGCCGTGTCTATATAGATGAAAGTCTTTGGGAGGACAAAACAAAAGAAATTAACATTCCCTTCGGCAAGGTTAAATGGCATTTATTTGAGGCAAAAAAGTAGCTGAAAAGAGAGGGTAAGTATAACAAGAAATTGCGGAAATCTTAAATTCAATCCGATACAACTCACAAGAATCAGCTGCAACGGCTCTGTCGGAATAAACGGGAGCAACGTCAATTTCCTTCACAGTGCATTATCAAAAAACATCGTCTGTTCGGTGAGAAAGGCCTGCAAATCGGTTAATGAAATTGCCGATGAACTCGGTGTATCGCCGGTATACGTAGAAAGCGAAGCGGTTTTTCTTTATAAATACGGTTTTCTTTTAAAGAAGGGCGGCAAAATCAAAGAAAAACGCCGGGATAAAATGTGCCGATTAAAAGATAAATATGCAAGTGCCGTTCTCGCTGAAACACCGGTCCATCTGCACAATGCCAGATCCTACGGCCTTCAGCACATTTTCTTTTCCGATCCCCGGTTTATTCTGCACATATTAAAACACCTGACCGAAAACGGAATGCTTAAATTGCCGACAAACGCACAAAAAAAGATGCTTATGGCGGTTAAGCAACAGACAAATGAAAAGGCTGCTGTTCTCTGCCAATTATATCGGCGGAGGGTCGTTTTTTCTATAAAAGAACAATTTGTCTGCTGACGGGTTCGGATGCCCGATTTCACGCATTATTCATCTGTTTTACAGGTAAAAATTTTGTCATATTTATTGTCTTTTTCAGGATGCCGTGATATAATTTACATTGTATATTATGATTTATTTCACCACGGTGGAATTAAAGCGGATTTCGGTGAATTTTTCGAATTAAGCAACCGACGAACGTAACCGTAGGGTGTTCGACCTGAAATGAGTGTAGTAATGAGGAATTTTCGGTGCGGAGGAGTTCATAAGGCTTATCGCTACTGGACGACGACAAGCCGAAAAGCACCGTTAACAGGCCGTTTCAGGCGTGTTCGGATATGTACGCTGTGGTTATGCCGGGAATATTTTAGCCGAATGGAACTCGGTGCCTCCGGACCGATGCGCAACTGTGCGGCGTAAATGCGTAGCATTCAGTTCATGTCGAGCGAAAACGCACCGTTTTTTGACGGCGGCAATGCAGATACACGAAACAATTGATAGAAAACGGGCAGCGTGTTCTTTCTTTTACTCGGCTTTCGTGTATTTAGGCAGTAACCACGGCCAAATATGAGCTGTCCGCCATGATGGAAACGAAATCTTATTTTTAGCTGTCTGAGGGCGGCGGAACGGAGGAAGAAATGAAAAAACGAGCGTTAAGCATTCTGCTGAGTCTTGTGCTTGTGCTGGGGCTTGTGCCTGTAAGCACCTTTGCCGACTCTGCAGGGTCCGCGCACACACACTGCGTTTGCGGTAAGAGTGATTGCGGGGACGAATCCCACGGCGGAGAGATAACATGGATAGGTATCTCCTCTTTGAGCGAAATCAACAGCATCGGTGGCACAGGCTATTATTACCTTAAACAGAGCGTGACCATTAACGACAGGTGGCTGCTCTATGACAACAACATTACTCTCTGCCTGAACGGCTATTCCATCATATGCCGGAACAGCGTGGAGGGGGACTCCATGTACACCACCATTCTTAATCATGGAAGCCTTACAATAACCGATTGCGGAGTCACGGGTACCATTGAGTATTATAATCCCAGACATCCGGGCGTAACCGTTTATAACCGCGCCGGTACCTTTAGCCTTTGGAACGGTACCATCTCCGGCAACGACAGCGGCGCCGGTTTGTTCAACGGCGAAAATTGCAATATGTACGGCGGCAGGATCAGAAATAATACCACCTCCGACACATACAGCAGCGGCGGCGTCATCAACGGCGGAACCTTCAATATGTACGGCGGCGAAATAACCGGCAACACAGCTACCGGCAAAGGCAGCGCCGGCGGTGTGTTCAACAGGGGATCAAATACATTCAATATGTACGGCGGCACCATCACCGACAACAAAGGCGTAATCGCCGGAGGTATGTATAACCTCGGAACGGTCAACTTCTCGGGCACACCGAACATTTCCGGCAACACCGTGGACGGCGTAGAAAACAATGTCTATTTGCGCAACGACGGCAAAACTGTTGCAGTTGCGGAGGGCGGTATGTCTTCGGGTGCAAGCGTCGGCATTACGGGAACGAGCGGCGAAACCGTTATAACCGGCACAACAAGCTCCGCAGGCTTTTTTTGCGACAACTCAAATTACGATTTTGCAAGCGACGGCAACGGCGGGTTAAAGCTCTCGGTGCACGACGGACATCGCATCTGCGGCGACAGCGGCTGCACCGACGACAAACACGGCGATACACTTACCTTTAAAGGCATAAACGATTTAAGCGAGATCAATAAAGACGGCAACTACTACCTTAAAAAAGATGTGTCGCTGGATGATGACATGTGGGTATGCCTCTATAATGTCAACCTTTGTCTTAACGGCAAGTCGATTGTGGGAGGCACCTACAAATCGACCATCGGCGTCAATTATAATAAGAGCCTGACCATAACCGACTGTCAGGAGACGATGGGCAAGATCACCCATAAAGAAGGAAAATCCGGCAGCGGCATCGAAACCTATGCCGGCTCTACCCTCAACCTCTGGAACGGAGAGATCTCGGGCAACACCGGCAGCGGTGTATATAACAAAGAAAGTACATTTAATATGTACGGCGGCAGCATTACCGGCAACATCACCGGCGCAGACGGCGGCGGTGTATTAAATACCGAAGGCGGTACATTTAATATGTACGGCGGCAGTATTTTAAACAACAGCGCCGATAACAATGACGGCGGCGGTGTTAAGAACAGCAGCGGCAGATTCAATATGTACGGAGGAACAATTTCCGGCAACACCGCTTACAGATTCGGCGGCGGCGTGTATAACGGCAGCATATTCAATATGTCGGGCGGCACAATTTCCGGCAACACGGCCCGGTTAGGAGGCGGCGGTGTAAACAACGGCAAAACATTCACCATGTCGGGCGGTACAATTTCCGACAATAAGGTCACAAATACTTCCGCCTACGGCGCCGGCGTAAACAATGACAGTAAGTTCACCATGACCGGCGGCAGCATCACCGGCAACATCGCCACGGGATCTTTGAATGCCCGCGGCGGCGGTATATATAATACCCAAAACAGTACGCTCAATATGTCAGGTGCGCCGACTGTAACCGGCAACAACAAAGGCGGTAGTATGGCGGCTGACGGCACCATTACCGGCGGCAGGACCGAAAATGTCTATCTTGTGAGCACCAAGACCGTTAATGTCACGGGAAATATGGCCGATGGCGCCAGCGTCGGCATTTCCGGCACCCTTGGCAACACGGTCATTAACGGAACAAGCAATACCAAAGGATTTTTCAGCGACGAAACAGGCTATTTCTTAAAGGACGACGAAAACGGAGGCCTGATGCTCAGCCGCGACGCCAATGTTTCGGGCAAATTGCTTGTTAAAGAAGGCGGCGAGGAGCTGACCGACGGCGCAAAGACATATGACGCAAACGCCGTTGTGTTTGCCGACCCGATCGTGAAGGTCAGCGGAAGCAATGTTGAAAACGCAACGTATACATATGTCTGGCAAAAAAAGGTGGAGGACGGAACATACGCCACCCTCGCCGATCTGACCGACTCCATCGGTCCTGCCGATGCGGGCGATTACGCAGTGACCGTAACGGCAACCAAGAACAATGAAGAGCTGGCAAGCGCGACTTGGAATTTCTCCATTAAAAAGGCAATGCTTAGCGTTAACTTTGATGTGGAAAACAAGACGTATAACGGAGATACCGATGCCACCGTAATAATTAACAGCGTGGTCGGCATGATCGGAAATGTAGATTACACTCTTATTCCGAAAAACGCAAAATTTGCAGACGCCAATGTCGGTACGGACATTACCGTTACCGCGGATTTAATCCTTGAAGGCGAGGCGGCAAAGAACTACACCGTGCCCGAGAAGCTTGAAGGCGCTGCGAACATTATTCCGAAAGGCCTGTCTGTCAGTGTCTCGGTGCAGGATAAACCCTACGACGGCAACACCGACGCAGCCTTGGACGCAACGATTGATGTGAGCGATGTGATCGGCAACGATGATGTTATACTCGTTACCGACGGCGTAACGGCGTCCTTCGACACCAAAAATGTCGGCACAGGCAAAACCGTTACCCTTTTCGGCCAATACACGCTTTCCGGTGCGGCTGCGAGAAACTATACCGTCGTTCAGCCCGACACCCTGACAGCGAACATAACAAGAAAAGAACTGACCGTTGAAAATCTCACGGTGGCAAATAAATTCTACGACGGACTCAGTACGGCAACCATTATCGGTACACCGACCCTGGGCGGTCTTGTAGAAAACGACGATGTAGCCCTCGTGAACGGCACACCCGATTTCACAAGCGTGGCGGCGGGCGAAAACATTCCCGTCAGCTTTACCGAATTTTCGCTTTCCGGCGCGGATATCGACAACTACACCCTCATTCAGCCCGACGGCATTACGGCAAACATCAATCCATACATTTCCGACAAGAGCGAATATACAGTCAATTCCAACGATTGGCTGAACAGCGATTTTGTCGTAACGGCACAAAGCGGATGGCTGCTTTCCTACACCAACACGGCGGATGGCGAATGGGTAGATACCCTTACCGTTTCTCAGGAAAACAGCAACGGTACATTAAACTACTATGTAAAGAATAAGCAAAGCGGCATCATCTCCGAAATGATTGCCGAAAGCTATAAGATCGACAAGACCATGCCCACCGGCATAATCCGTATTGACACGAATAATTGGTGGAAGGAATTCTTAAACGCTATTACCTTCAACCTGTTCTACAAAGACGATCAGGCGGTGGCGATCGAAGCAAGCGACACCGACAGCGGCATTGATACTATCGAATATCTTTTGACCGCCGAAGACCTTACCGTTGAACAGCTTGCCGACAAGACCTTTACCGAGTATGAAAGCTCCTTCCTCATCAAACCCGACGCAGAGCTTATTGTCTATGCAAAGATCACCGATGTGGCGGGCAATGCGGCCTATCTACGCTCGGACGGCATTGTACTTGATGCAACCGCCCCTGTCATAAACGGTGCAGATAACGGTAAGACATACTGCGGCGCCGTTACTCTGACCGTTACCGAAGATCACCTTGACACGGTAACCCTTAACGGCGATGTCGTAACCCTTACCGACGGTAAACTGACCGTTGAACCGAAATCGGGCGAGCAAACTGTTGTTGCAACCGACAGGGCAGGCAACAGCACAACTGTTACCGTAACCGTCAACGACAGCCATACATGGAGCGACTGGACATCAAACGGCAACAACACACACAGCCGCACCTGCGAATTTGACGCAACCCATACCGAGACCGAAGATTGTCACGGCGGCACCGCCACCTGTCAGGTTAAAGCGATTTGCGACGATTGCCACCGGTCTTACGGCGACTACGGTCCACACGATTGGGATCTGACTGCATGGGGCTATAAGGACGAAAGCGGTCACGCTCATACCTGTAAAACCGACGGCTGCACCAACCACAGCACCCTTATTTTGCACATTAAAAACCGCGATGAGGCAACGGAGGAAGATTCCGTTATCTGCACCGAATGCGGTTATCAAATTGCCGACGCTCTCGGCCATCTTTGCGTCAACCACCTGACTCCTGTTGCGGCTAAAGATGCAGCCTGCACCGAAAACGGCAACAAGGCATACTACGAGTGCTCCTGCGGTAAGCTCTATGAAGACGCAACCGCAAGCGTTGAAATTACCGACCGCGACAGCGTAATTAAAAATGCCCTCGGCCACGACTGGGCACCTGCAACCTGCACTAAGCCCAAGACCTGCAAGCGGGACGGCTGCGGCGCCACCGACGGCGACCCCCTCGGTCACAGCTACTCTAACGAGTGGAGCAGCGACGCAACCGGCCACTGGCACGATTGCCAAAACCAAGGCTGTACCGAAAAGGAAGGCTTTGCACAGCATACTCCCGGCGCAGCCGCGACCGAGACCGAGGCTCAGACCTGCACAGAATGCGGTTATGTTATTGCCGATGCCCTCGGCCATATTTGCGCCAACCACCTGACTCCTGTTGCGGCTAAAGATGCAACCTGCACCGAAAACGGCAACACGGCATATTATGAATGCACCTGCGGTAAATTCTATGAAGATGCAACCGCAAACGTTGAAATTACCGACCGCGACAGCGTAATTAAAAACGCCCTCGGCCACGACTGGGCACCTGCCACCTGCACTAAGCCCAAGACCTGCAAGCGAAACGGCTGCGGTGCCACCGACGGCGATCCCCTCGGCCACAACTATTCCGCTCTTTGGAGCAAGGATGCAACCGGTCACTGGCACGATTGCCAGAACGAGGGCTGCACCGAAAAGGGAGACTTTGCACCGCACACTCCCGGCACCGCCCCAACCGAAACCGAGGATCAGACCTGCACCGAGTGCGGTTATGTTATTGCTCCCTCCCTCGGCCACATTTGCGCCAACCACCTGACTCCTGTTGAGGCTAAAGACGCGACATGCACCGAGGACGGCAACAAGGCATACTACAAGTGCTCTTGCGGTAAGCTCTACGAAGACGCAACCGCAGGCGTGGAGATAACAGAAGCGCAAACCGTTATCCCGTCCTTCGACCGCGAACACGAGTACGAGTGGAAAATCGACAAAGAGGCGACAGCTACCGAAAACGGAGTCAAGCACGAAGAGTGCAAGATATGTCACGACAAGAAAGCGTCGGTCGAAATCCCGGCCACCGGTAAAACTGACACCAAGACCGACGGAACAGTCTCTGATGTGGATGGATCCGGTTCCAAGACAAACGGAACAGATTCGAAAACCAACAGCGCCGTTCCCAAGACCGGCGACAACTATATGTTAGGTCTTTGGATAGCTCTTCTGTTCATTTCCATTACAGGTGCAACGGTTTATTCAAAGAAAAAAAGAAACGTCAAATAAACGATTTGACTGACTTACGGAAGTAAAGTCGCGGGAAGCGGCGGTTTTTTCGCTGTCGCTTCCTTTATATGAAATTCAGGGCTTCCGCACTGCAAAAACGGAAGCCCCTTTCTTCAAAGCGGCAAACAAAGCTTTTGCTGCTTTGAAGAGAGAATATAAGATAACAGGAGTTTTATAATGGACGATAGAGAAAAAGAAAACAGGGAGTATGAAGAATTTCTGAAAACCTTTGGCGGCCGATACGGCTCAGAACAAGAAACCGCAAAGGCAGTTACTGCAACAAATCTGCCGCAGGAAGCAGAGCAGAATGAGCCGCAGGAAAAAAATGCAGACATCCCCGTTTCAAAAGAACCCAAAAAAAGCGCAGCCGGTAACGAAAAAGGCCGTACAACCGCCTCGCAGCCCTCGAAGGAGCAGGCAAAGCATTCCCCAAGGGCGTCCCGCAAACCGTCCGAAAAGGCGCACGGACGGCGTAAGACAATAGGGCTGATATGTGCGGCGATTGCCGTAATTATAGCAGCCGCTGTTTTAATTGCCCGTTTCGGCAGCACCGACGCATTAAAAGGAACATGGGATCTTGACGGCGTTACGGTTTATGAATTTGACGGCAAAGGCGCAGGCTCGCTGAACCTGCCAAGCAACAGCTATGCCTTTACCTATGAGATAAAGAACGGCACCCTTTCGATAGATTTTGAAAGCGAAGCCGCCCGGGATACGACATATACCTTCACTGCGGACAAAAACAAGCTCACCCTAACCGACGGCGAAGGAACCGATTCTAAAACCTTTGAGCTTACAAAACAGAAAGATTAGAAAACCGTCGCCCGGCAGTTTTGGAAAATCGGCTAAAAGCAACGAGCGAAACATAACAATACAATCGATATATAATAAAACCGACACATCAAAGCAGATAGGGCCTCCGAATAGATCGGAGGCCCTATCTGCTGCTTTTTGTACCTTTATCGTTGCTTTAAAACTCGTGTTTCCTGTAGTCGTACAGTCCAACAAAGCCTGAAATAATCCACCTTTTTATTTACTATGACAAAGTATTTATATATATGATTGGTAAATAAAAAATCCTATTGCAAAAGCAATAGGATTTTTTGGAGCTGCTAGGCAGACTCGAACTGCCGACCTCGTCCTTACCAAGGACGCGCTCTACCAACTGAGCCATAGCAGCGTATGGCGACCCGGATGGGGATCGAACCCACGACCTCTAGCGTGACAGGCTAGCGTTCTAACCAGCTGAACTACCGGGCCGTTTACATTTAAAAATGCGTTCGTCTCACAGCCGCTCCACTATTATAATAACTCTAAGGCAATTTGTCAATAGTAAATTTTCAAAAATCATCTTTTTTTTATTTTTTTGACTATATCAGCTCGACAAGTGCCTTGGCATTTTGTTTTTCGGCGGCAAAGGAGGTCACAAATCTAACAATTGATCTGCCGTCTGTTCCCTTTTCCCCCATCCGAAAATCAAAAGGATGTTTTAAGCCGCCCGGTAAACCTCCAAGCGGCTTTGAAACAGTATAAAATCGGTTTCACGGATTATTACAGTGCTTTTTCCGTGCTTTCTTCAGTGTTTTTTCGACCCGCTCTGCGACGGTTCTAAGCTCCATACAAGATCATTTTCGGTATTCTCAGGTCGGTGCTGCAGAATCGTGCAATTGGGCAATCGGGCGGTTGGGCAGTCTGGCAATTTTCCGACGGTTTTCTTATAACGATTTTCTTAGACGGACTTTCTTTGACAGGCTTTCTTAGACGGCTTTGCCGATTTATTCTGTCGATATAATGGTTCCGCCGCCCATCACCTCATCGCCGTCGTAAAGGACAATAGCCTGGCCGGTGGTGACCGCCCGCTGAGGTTCATCAAAAACTATTTTCACCGTGCCGTCGGACAGTACCTCTGCAACGGCGGGGGCCTCTTTGGCACGGTAACGGGGTTTTGCCGTGACCCTTACAGGCTTAGAAAAAGGCTCTCCGGATACAAAGTTGAAATCGTTTGCCACAACGTTTTTTGTGTAAAGACCTTCCTCGGGAGAGAGTATCACACGGTTATGCTCCATATCCTTCTCCTTGACATAAAGGGGTGCGGGCAGCGAAAGGCCCAGTCCTTTGCGCTGACCGACGGTATAGCGGATAAGTCCCTTGTGGCGTCCGAGAACATTGCCGTTTTGGTCGACAAAATCCCCTTCGGGAAATTTAAGGCCGGCATATCGTTCGATAAAATCACCGTAGGATTCGTTTTGCACAAAGCAGATGTCCTGACTGTCGTGCTTTTTTGCATTAACAAAGCCGTAATCCCGGGCAAGAGAACGCACCTCTTCCTTACTTTCAAATCGACCGAGGGGAAAATCGGTGTGGGCAAGCTGCTGCTGATTAAGAAAATAAAGCACATACGACTGATCTTTATCAAGGTTTTTGGCCTTTAAAAGCTTATATTTCCCGCTTTGCTCATCAACTTCCACACGGGCATAATGGCCGGTGACGATTTTATCGCATTCAATAAGCTCGGCGCGCATATACAGCTTTTGAAACTTCATAAACCGATTGCAGTCGATGCAGGGATTGGGGGTATCTCCCCTTTTATATGCCGCAACAAAACGACCGATGACCTCTTTTCCGAAATCATCGGTAAAATTGAAAACGCGGTATGGAATACCGAGCCTTCGACAGACGCTGGCGGCATCCTCGGTATCTGAAAGGGTGCAGCAGGCCTTTTCACTTGAAACATTAACGTCTCCGTTATCGTAAAGCTTCATGGTTACGCCGATACAGTCGTATCCGGCCTCAACGGTCAGGGCTGCAGCCACCGAGCTGTCCACCCCGCCGCTCATTGCAATAAGTGCTTTTTTTGACATATCAACCGCCGTACTCTATCATCTTGTCGATGCATTTCTTTGCCGCAAGGCGTGTCTGCTCGTCCATGACGATTTCTTCCCCGCCGTCCTTACAGCAGTTAAGCAGGTCGGCAAGGGTGGTTATCTTCATATTATGGCAGACAAGATCCTTTGAAAGGGGATAAAATTTCTTGTCGGGGCAATCGTATTCAAGATGTTCGGTTATGCTGTTTTCGGTTCCGATGATAAATTCCTTTGCGTCGGAATTTTTGGCGTATTCCATAATCCCGCTGGTGGATCCGACATAATCGGCAAGGGCCACAACCTCGGGAATACATTCGGGATGAACAAGGAAAAGAGCATCCGGATGAGCGGTCTTGGCTTTTTGCACATCCCTTACGTCCATCTTTGCGTGGGTGGGGCATCCGCCGTGCACGAGCTTGACGTTCTTGTCGGGAAGCTGATTTTTGATATATGTGCCAAGGTTTATATCGGGAATGAAAAGGATGTCCTTTTCGGGCATGGCCGTAACAATCTTGACGGCCGAGGAAGAGGTCACACAGACATCGCAAATGGTTTTAAGCTCGGCGGTGGTGTTGATGTAGGCAACTACCGCATAGCCGGGATTCATTTCTTTAAGCTGTTCAATAATTTCTCTGTCCATCTGCTCGGCCATAGGGCATCCTGCGTCCTTGTTGGCGAGGTAAACGGTCTTTTCGGGGGAGAGAATCTTGACCGTTTCGGCCATAAAACGCACTCCGCACATTATAACGGTTTTGTTTTTAACCGTCGCAGCCTTTTTTGCAAGAGCATAGCTGTCTCCCACAAAATCGGCGATCTCGGTAATTTCACGCCGCTGATAAGAATGGGCAAGAATACAAATATCCTTTTGCTCCTTGAGCTTTAATATTTCCTGCTGCATATCAAGAATTTTCATTTTTTTCACCCTTTATCTTTCGTAAAGTGTTTTTTATTATTTCAACAGCCCGCCTAGGGTCGTTTGTTACTTCAAGAGCGGTTTCTATGGGGCAGGGTCCGTCACCCTTTCGGTTGATTATGGTTTCAACCGACTGCTCATAATAAACCGATACTCCGTGTGCTTTCAGCACTTCAAGAGCTGCCAAGCTGATCACACCGGTGTGTATTTCAAAAACGCCCAGCAACACATAAAGGAGTGCTGAGCCTTTGCCAAGCACCTTATCGGCTGCCGAGAAGCCTTTGACGTTTTTGCCGGCGTCCAAAAGCTTTAAAAGAGGAGCAACGCCGCGGTCGGTGGAGGTGATGACCTCGTCTTTCCCCACAAGAGCACAGGTGCAGCCGCACTGTTCAACATAATACCTGGCTTTTTCAAGAGCCTCTGTCATAAGCTTTTCTCCTCTTTCGGCCGGTTTTGGCAAAGGCGGGCTGCTTCGGTGCCGCGTTTTCTTGCTTTACGACCGGCAGTTTTCTGCCGTCTGTCCTTCCCTGCTATTTTATCACATTGATTATTTCCTGTCAACGAAGTGTTGCGTTTCAAAGCAGAAAAGGTTTTGGATAATTAAAAGGAACAAAAAGGATTTTTCTTAAAAAGCGATGCACATATAAACGCATATATATGAATTCCGCACGGTTTTGCTCGTCGCTTTTGACCTGCGGCACGCGTCCGTCGACCATCTGTTGCTTAAGCACCGAGATTAAAAAATACAGCGGCAGCTTTATGTTTGCAATTATTTGCGCCAGAGTGGCATCAAACCATCCGCAAACAGCTTAAATTCTTTGAAGAGGCTTTATTTTTTTAGATAATGCAAGGGTCATAAAGCCTATGACTATTCCGAGCAGCGCGGCAAAAATAACATCCGACGGAAAGTGAACATAAAGATACAGCCTTGAAAGGGCAATAAAAACGGAAAGCGGTATGGCAAAGGCAGCAAATTTTCTTCCCGCCGAGCAAAGAATGACGGCCGAAATGGCCGACGAAAGTGTGTGCCCTGAGGGAAAGGAAAAATCGGTGGGATTTTTTATCAGCAATGATATATCCTCAGTCCAGCAGGGCCTCGGTCGGGCAACAAGATTTTTAAGTACCACATTGCCCGCAAGCAGGCCTATGAGCATTCCGCAAAGACACAGCAGACCGTATTTTCTGTACTTTTTTGAAAAAAGCAGAGCTGCCGATATGGCCATCCATATAATCCCGCTGTTTCCGAGCGTCGATATGATGGGCATAACCGCATCTAAAAACGGGCAAAAAAGATTATCTCTTATAAAATGAAGAATCGACCAATCAATACTCTGGATAAATTCCATGGCTTTACCTCCTATGCCGCTGTCGGTACACAACCGACAAACATATCCCGTTTTTTCCGAAGTTCAGTTTTCTCCGACGGTTCAACCACTATACTAACCGTAATAAGGCGGTCGGTCAACACCTTTGAAAAAATTTTTAAAAATATTTAAAAAAGGACTTGACAAATGCTTTTTGAGGGTGTATTATCATACCAACCTACGAGATAGGTAGGTAATAAGCAAGTTCATTCAATCAAAAAACATTAAAACAAAACGGCCGACCGTCAGCCGACCGAATAAAAAAGGAGTAGTTATTATGTCAAAGATTTATTCTTCCGCAGATCAGCTTATCGGTTCAACTCCCCTGCTCGAACTTACACATATCGAAAAAGAACTGGGGTTAAAGGCCAAGATTCTTGCCAAGCTTGAATATTTCAATCCCGCAGGATCGGTAAAGGATCGTATTGCCAAAGCCATGATCGACGAGGCCGAGGCTTCGGGCAAACTAAAAGAAGGATCGGTAATTATCGAGCCCACCTCGGGCAACACCGGCATCGGTCTTGCCGCAGTGGCCGCTGCAAAGGGCTATCGCATCATCATCGTCATGCCCGAAACCATGTCGGTTGAGCGCCGTCAGCTTATGAAGGCATACGGTGCCGAGCTTGTACTTTCGGACGGAACCAAAGGTATGAAGGGCGCCATTGCCAAGGCTGACGAGCTTGCAAAGGAGATTCCCAACAGCTTTATTCCCGGTCAGTTTGTTAACCCTGCTAACCCCAAGGCTCATTTTGAGCATACCGGTCCCGAAATTTTTGAAGACACGAACGGAGCGGTAGACATATTTGTGGCAGGCGGAGGCACCGGCGGAACAATCACCGGGGTTGGTGAATATCTTAAATCCAAAAAACCTGAGGTCAAGGTTGTAGCGGTTGAGCCTGCCACTTCTGCGGTACTTTCTACCGGCGTTGCCGGAGCGCACAAGATCCAGGGCATCGGCGCAGGCTTTGTTCCCGATGTGCTTGACACCAAAGTTTATGACGAAATCATTCCCGTTGCCGACGACGATGCTTTTGCCATCGGCAGAAAGATCGGTCACAAGGAAGGCGTGCTTGTGGGAATTTCCTCGGGCGCAGCGGCTTTTGCTGCCATCGAGCTTGCAAAACGTCCCGAGAACGAAGGCAAAACCATTGTTGTACTGCTTCCCGACACCGGCGACAGATATCTTTCCACCCCGCTTTTCGCGGAATAATGCAAAAATGAAGCATTGCACAAAGGAAAACCCTTTCGTTTCCTTTAAACGAATGTTTTACTGTGCGTTTTGCAAACATTTTTAAAAATTCAAACCGTTTTTATGCTATAAAAAGCCTTTAAATCGGCGGCAAACAGTGCTATAATGAGGATGGTGAATCCCGTTTCGGAGTATTTTCCCTCACGCTTTGTCTGCCGCCGATATTTTTGTCTTTGTTCCCATCCCGCGCCTGTTTGATTTAGCCTTCCTGCGCGCTTTTCGGCAAAATATAATTCCGGTAGCATAACGGAGCATAATGGGGCGGCACATATTCCGTTTTTCAGCGGACAGACTTTTTAAGAAATAAATCGCCAAAATCAATTTTAACGGAGAATGTTTATGAAAATTTCAGAACTGTTAAAATCCCGCCGTTATTCCCTTTCTTTTGAGGTTTTTCCTCCAAAGACATATTCCCTTTTTGAAAGCGTAAAAAGTTCCACAGAGGAAATTGCCAAGCTTTCTCCGTCATTTA
>ERZ857629.2728-NODE-2728-length-16098-cov-5.169731_pt1 | contig 16098 bp, 16 predicted proteins | sample MGYA00519700_ERZ857629 | MGnify/ENA primary metagenome ERZ857629 (study PRJEB31778, sample SAMEA3449351) | human gut metagenome | biome: human gut; feature: human-associated habitat; material: faeces | place: United Kingdom | collected 2010/2012 ...
TTTGAATTGGCGCAAAAATCCTGTCTGAGACTTCTTGCCGAATTGCGCGGTGCTGTCCTTATTTTATTTCCCACTCCTTATGACTGCTGGCCTGTTCGAACAGGCGGAGGTAGCTTTCATAGCGGGTTTTTTCGATCTTTCCCGCCGTAACCGCTTTCCGGACGGCGCAGCCCGGTTCCTTCCTGTGGGTACAGTCCCGGAACTGGCAGTGTCCCAAACAGCCGTCAAAGTCCGGGAACGCCCGGGGCAGGTCGTCCGTCAGGATCCACTCCATCTGATCCGTGTCAAAGGAGGAAAAGCCCGGCGTATCCGCCGCGAACGTGTCCTCCCCCAGATCGTACAGCTCCACATGCCGGGTCGTGTGACGTCCCCGCCCCAGCTTTTCGGACACCTCGCCGGTCGGCAGTCCCAGTCCGGGGCTGAGCCGGTTCAGAATGCTGCTTTTGCCCACGCCGGAGTTTCCCGTAAAGGCGGTGATCCGCCCCCGGATCCGGCTCCGGAGTTCCGGAATACCTTCCCCGGTTACCGCGCTGGTCCGGATGACCGGGAATCCCGCCCGGGTGTAAATGCCGGTCAGCGTCTCCGCCGGGTCCAGATCTTCCTTATTGATGCAGAGGATCACTTCCACGCCCTGACTCAGAGCTATGGCCGCCACCCGGTCAATCAGGAACGGCTCGGTCACGGGATTTACATTGGCGGCAAAAATCACCAGTGCGTCTACATTGGCAACTGCCGGGCGGACAAAGCTGTTCTTTCGGGGCAAGATGGCTTCCACCATACCCTTGCCGCCGGAAACCGTAATCTGCGCAAGGTCCCCGGTCAGGGGCGTGACCCGCTGCTTCCGGAGGATGCCCCGGGCCTTGCAGGTCACAATGCCGTTTTCCGTTGCTACATCATAAAAGCCGCTGAGGGAGCGGAGGATCCGCCCCTGAAAAGTTTCTTCCATGCCTCAGAACTCCACCCGCTGGGTTTGATAGAACTCCCCGTCTATGTACAGATCATAGTTCACGGTTCCCGAGCCGAACAGATTGATCTCATAACCGCTGCTGCCCGGGGCGATCTCCACGTTGTTCACAATGACCGTTTCATTCTGGAGAATGGTCAGATAGTAGGTCGTAGTCCGCACCGGCAGGGAGAAGGTCACCCTGGTGGGTGCAGGCTCTGCCGGGGTGGTGGTTTCCGTGGGCGTGCCGGTCGTGGGCTTTGTTGTATCCTCCGTGGGATCCACGGAAGGCTCCGGCCCCTCGGAAATTTCCAGACGGATCTCGGTATTGACGTCGATCTCCGCGTTTTTCTCCGTGGACTGGCTGATCACCTCGCCCTTCGGCTTCTCGCTGGCCGTATCCAGCGTCACCACGTTGGTAAAGCCTCTCTCCGTCAGCAGTTTCAGCGCCGCCTCCTTCGTCATGCCCACCACGTTCGGCATTTTCGCGAACACGGTTTTGGGGCCGGTGCTGATCCACAGATTGATGGTCTGGCCGTTTTTCAGCTCCGCACCGTAGGCTGGATCCGTCCGGATGACCCGGCCGTCCTCATAAACCGAGCTGTTTTCGTAGCGACACAGGGGCTGGAAGCCCTGCCCCTCCAGAAAGGCTCTGGCTTCCTCCTCGGTCACGTCGATCAGATTCTCCATGACCTTCACTTCCGGTTCCACGCCCATACTGACGGTAAGGAACAGCTCCGTTCCCTTGGCCACATCTTTACCGCCTTTTGGCTCCTGATGCATGATCTGCCCCTTGGCATAGTTGTCGCTGTACTGCTGGGGCTGCAGGCGGATCACAAAGTCCGGGTACTTGGCGGCCAGATCTTCCGTATAGGTTGCGCCCTCCAGATAGGGCACCATTACCAGCTTCTGGTCCTGTTTTGCCAGCGTGCCGTTAAAAATGGCAACCAGAAACACCGCGATGGCAATAACCGCCACCACGCTGCACGCAACTACAGCAATAGCCGCCACCTTGCTGCGTTCCGCTTCCCGCTTTGCCGCCTCCCGGCGCCGCTGCTGGGCCCGCTGGATGGCTTCCGAGCTGCGGACCGGCGGCTCCTGCACCGGAGGCTTCCGGACCTCCTGCCGGAGAATCTCCCGCTCCACGGAGGCACTGCCGCCTTTGGACTTTGCCACCCGCTGTGCCGTATTCCGGGGAATCAGGTTCTCCATTCCCCGCAGGGAGCGAGTCGCGTCATCCAGAACGGTATGATAGTCAAAGACGATCTCCGGATTCTTCCGGAATTCCTCCATATCGTGCAGAAGCTCCGTAGCGGAAGCGAACCGGTCATTCACATCCAGCGCCATGCACTTCATGATGATCTGTTCCAGTCCCCGGGGAATGTTGGGATTCAGGGTGGAGGGTCTCGGGGCACCGCCGTTGATATGCTGAATGGCCACCGCCACGGGGGACTCTCCGTCGTAGGGCGGACGGCCCGTCATCATCTCATACATGACTACGCCCAGCGAATAAATATCCGACCGATTGTCCGTGTAGCCGCCCTTGGCCTGCTCCGGGGAGATATAGTGGACAGACCCCAGCGCCTCCTTGGTCAGGGTATTGCTCTTGTTCATGACCCGGGCAATCCCGAAGTCCATGACCTTCACCGAGCCGTTTTTCAGCACCATCACATTGTGGGGCTTGATATCCCGGTGGACAATGCCCCGGCTGTGGGCATGCTCCAGCCCCTTGGCAATCTGCATGGAAAAGTGGAGGGTCTCCTTCCAGTTAAGAACGCTCTTGACCTGCATGTACTGCTTCAGGGAAATTCCGTCGATCAGCTCCATGACAATATAGTTGGCGCTGTCGGAGGAAGAAACGTCGTAGACCTGCACAATATTCGGGTGGCTGAGCATGGCGACGGCCTCGCCCTCCGCCCGGAAACGGCGGCGGAATTCCTCGTCGCCGGAAAATTCATCCTTTAAGATCTTAATGGCAACCAGTCGGTTCAGGCGGTGGCACCGGGCCTTGTACACGACGGCCATGCCGCCGGTGCCGATGACCTCCAACAGCTCATACCGGTCGTCCAGAAGTTGCCCAATATAATAATTCATTTGCAAAGTAGCTCCTTTTCGCCGGTTTTTACAGAGCAATCAAAATGCTCGTCACGTTGTCCGGGGCGCCCCGGGTTTTGGTAATATTCAGAAGGCGCTGGCAGCAGCGGGATTTATTTACCCCGTGCACCACCTCGAACAGGATCTCCTGATCATCCATCATGTTGCTGAGCCCGTCGGAACACAGCAGCAGAAAATCTCCCCGCTGGAATTCCTGACGGAACATGTCGCACAGAACCACCGGTTCCGTCCCGATGGCCCGGGTAATGAGGTTCTTTCCCGGGTAGGACTTTGCCATTTCCGGTCGGATCTCTCCCCGGTCCACCATCAGCTGCACCAGACTGTGATCCTTCGTCAGCTGCCGGATGCCGCCTTCCGTAATGCCGTAGGCCCGGCTGTCGCCCACATTGACGACGGTCACCTTCTGCCCGCGGATCAGCGCCGCCACCAGCGTCGTGCCCATACCGTCAAACTCCACAAACTGCTTTGCCTGATCGTAAACGGTAAAGTTGGCAAGCTTTACCGCACTGCGGAGAATCTGATCCGCCTTATCCCAATCTGTGCCGGACACCCAGCGGCGCTGAACCTCCTGCACAAAAACGTCCACCGCCAGAGAACTGGCAACGTTCCCGGATTTCGCGCCGCCCATGCCGTCGCAGACAATGGCAAGGACGCTGGTTTTGTCCAGCTTGACAATGTGATACGCATCCTGATTCTGTTTGCGAACCATGCCCGGATCCGTCAGACCCCAATACTGCATGACGCCGCTCCTTTCCGTCCGGAAAGCGTTTGCACGCGGCAGCGGGCAGCTTACCGTGCGCTTTCCTTTGTATTTTCTCTGGTGTACTTTCTTCTGAGCTGCCCGCAGGAGGCGTCAATATCGCCGCCCAGCGTGCGCCGCACCGTTGCCGGGATTCCTCCCTGCTCCAGAATCCGCTGAAACTCCGCCACCGCCGACCGGCTGCTTGGTTTCAGGGGACTTTCCTCCACCCGGTTCAGAGGGATCAGGTTGAAATGTGCCGGAAGTCCCCGCATCCGGGTCAGCAGTTCCCGCGCATCCGCCGGGGAATCGTTTACCCCGTCGATCATGGCGTACTCGAAGGAAATTCGACGGGAGGTCGCCGCGTAATAGCGGCGGCAGGCCGCCAAAAGCTCGTCCATGGAATAGGCCCGGCTTATGGGCATAATGGTGTTCCGCACCGCATCATTGGGGGCGTGAAGCGATACGGACAGCGTCAGCTGCAATTTCCTTTCCGCCAGCAGATCGATTTTCGGCACCAGTCCGCAGGTGGAAAGGCTGATATGGCGCATGGAAATGTTCATGCCCAGAGGGCTGTTTACATTTTCCAGAAATTTCATGACATTTTCAAAATTATCCAGCGGTTCCCCGATGCCCATGAGCACAATGTGGGAAACCGGCAGCCCGGAATCCAGCTGGGTGAAAAGCACCTGATTCAGCATCTCCGCCGGTTCCAGCCGGCGGACAAGGCCGCCCAGCGTGGAAGCGCAGAAAGCGCATCCCATCCGGCACCCCACCTCCGTGGAGATGCACACGGTATTGCCGTAGTGATAGCGCATGAGCACCGTTTCCACGCAGTTTCCGTCAGACAACTGCCACAGATACTTGACGGTGCCGTCCCGGGCGGATTCCTGCTTCCGGATGGGAATGGGGACATCCAGCGTACAGCTTTCGCCCAGCGCCGTCCGAAGCGATTTGGGAAGGTTCGTCATTTCATCCACGCTCCGGATCCCCCGATGGAGCCAGGTAAAGACCTGCTTTGCCCGAAAGGCCGGCTGACCCATATTTTTCAGCATTTCCGCCAGCTCCGACTGGGTCAAAGAGCGCAGATCCATGTTTTTCCTCCTGACTTTTGGGGAAATCTTCCCTTATTTTCTCCGCATCCGGCAGATGAAGAAGCCGTCCGTATCGCACTGACCGGGAATCAGGGTCAGCATGCCGGTTTCCGCACTGACGATTCCCGTCGGTAACGGAAGCGCCTCCGGCACAAAGTCCGGATTCTTTTCCAGAAAGGCGTGCACCACCTGCCCGTTTTCCCGGGGCAGCACCGTACAGGTGGAGTACATCAACACCCCGCCGGGGCGGACATACCGGGCGGCATTTTCCAGAATCCTTCCCTGCAATTCCGGCAGAGCTTCCGTTTCCTTCAGATTTTTATAACGAATATCCGGTTTCTTCCGGATGATGCCCAGGCCGGAGCAGGGCACATCGGTGATCACGCAGTCCATTTGCTTTTCCCACAGAGGAACAAAGGCGGCGGCATCCTGCAGCAGAGGCCGCACATTGGAAAATCCCAGCCGTTCCGCTCCCGCCCGGATCAGGTCGATCTTATGGGGATGAATGTCGCAGGAAAGGATCTCACCCCTGCCGCCCATGGCAACGGCCGCGGCAAAGCTCTTTCCCCCTGGGGCCGCACAGCAGTCCAGCACCCGGGCGCCCTCTGCGGGAAGTCCGGCACACAGCACGCTCAGCCGGGAGGCAGGATCCTGCACATACAGCAGTCCCTCCCGGAACGCATTCAGCTGCTCCAGTCTGCCGGTATTTTCCAGAATCAGGCAGTCCGGGCACCAGCTGTGGGCCCGGGCACTGACCCCGGTCTCCGAAAGCTGCCGCAGAAGATCATCCGTAGAGATCCGGGTGGTATTGACCTGCACGGTCAGAGGAGGGGCCTCATTATCCGCAATCAGCATGGGTTCCAATGTCCCCTTGGGCAGCGCCTTTTTGAGCAGCGCTACCAGCTCCGCCGGATGCGAGTACTTTTCTTCGTAAGCGGCAGGCTCCCGCAGCGTGCCCTTCGTTCGGATGGCGCTGCGCAAAACACCGTTCACCAGTCCCGGGGCTTTGGGCTGGTGGGGGCAGTATTTTCTCGTCAGGCTGACGGCTTCATTGACCGCCGCGCTGGCCGGGATTCTGTCCATGTCATAGATCTGGTAGAGCCCCATGTGCAGAATGTCCCGCACTGCCGGGTGGAGCCGCTTCCCGTGGTACAGCTGGTTCAGGTAGAAATCCAGTCGTCCCCGGTTCTGCACCACGCCGTAGCACAGCCGGGCGGCGAGCGCCGCATCCCGGCTGTCCAGCCGGTCCCGGGTGGACAGCTCCTTGACCGCTTCGTTGACCCACGCGCCGTCGACCCGGCAGGCGATCAGCGCGTTCAGCGCCGTTTCCCGGGCGCCCATCAGCTTTCCAGCGGATGTCCCCGGAAGTAATCCGCGGCGCTCATCCGTTTTCCGCCTTCGGCCTGCAAGGTGCGGATCTCCACTGCTCCCTCGCCGCAGGCGATCCGGAGGCCGGTTCTGGTAAGACCCAGAATCTCTCCCGGCTTTCCCTGCCCCTCGGTCAGAACCGTTTCGTAAACCTTAAAGTGCTTTCCATTCAGCTCCATAACCGCGACGGGCCAGGGGTTCAGGCCCCGCACCTGATCATGAACCTGACCGGCAGACTTCGTCCAGTCAATGGGACTAAAGGATTTATCCAGCATGGGGGCGAAGCTGACCTCCGCGGGATTCTGAGCCTCGGCGGGAAGCTTTCCCTCCGAAGCAAAGCGGGTGAGGGTTCTGCTCAGGAGTCCCGCACCCAGCTGGGCCAGCCGGTCCAGCAGCTGTCCCGCCGTTTCGTTTTCTCCGATGGGGGTCTCCACCCGATCGATCATGTCGCCCGCATCCATTTCCCGCACCAGATACATGGCGGTGACGCCGGTTTCCTTCTCCCCGTTCAGCACCGCCCACTGGTAGGGAGCGGAACCGCGGTACTTCGGCAGCAGACTGGCATGAATGTTGATACAGCCAAGCTTCGGCACATCCAGCACCTTCTGGGGCAGGATCCGCCCATAGGCCACCACGGCGCAGAGATCCGGGTTCAGCTCCCGCAGCTGCCGCACCGTCTCCTCCTCCCGGAAGGACTCCGGCTGGAACACGGGAATTCCCGCCTCCAGCGCAGCGGTCTTTACGGGAGAGGGTGTCAGCTTCATGCCCCTGCCCCGGGGGCGGTCAGGCTGGGTATAGACCCCCACCACCTCAAAGCCGTCCGCCAGAATTCTTTTCAGGCACACGGCAGCAATGTCCGGCGTGCCCATAAACACGATGCGCATAGCGTTCCTCCGTCAGTTTTCCTCCTGCCGAAGCTCCTCCTCGGTCAGGAACCGCTCCATGATCTCGGTATACAGAATGCCGTCCAGATGATCCAGTTCATGGCAGAAGCACCGGGCAATAAGAGCCTCGCCCTCCGCCTCAAACCAGTTTCCGTTCCGGTCCTGTGCCCGCACCCTGGCATAATTGGGCCGCTTTACCAGACCGTATTTGCCCGGCACGCTGAGACACCCCTCCGCGCCGCACTGCTCCCCGGAGGTTTCCACCAGTTCCGGGTTCACCAGCTCCAGCATTTCTTCACCGGTATCCACGACCACGACCCGGCGGAGGATCCCCACCTGGGGTGCCGCCAGTCCTACGCCCTCCGCGTCCGTCAGCGTATCCTTCATGTCATCCAGCAGCTTGTGCAGCCGCCAGTCAAACTTTACAACCGGTCTGCACACCTTGTGAAGCGCCGGATCCTTGTCCGTAAAAATTTTACGCAATCCCATAGTTTCTTTCTCCTTATTCAAATCCGTTTACATCCACAAAGGCAGTCACACCACGGCTTGCCTTGTCGGCACCGAACTGCCGCAGCAGACAAGCCAGCAGCCATCGCAGATTTCGGTTCATCCGGCAGTTTACCGTCAACCGGTAGCGGAAATGGTAATTGATTTTCGGAACCGGGCAGGGTGCGGGCCCCAGACACCGGACGGTTTCTCCGGCATATTCCGGCTGTCTCAGGCAGTCCAGCAGGCTGTCCCGGAATTTTACCGCGCAGCGCAGAACCTGAGTTTCTTCCTCTCCCTGAAAGGTCACAAGAGCAAAATCTGCAAAGGGCGGCGCATTCTGCACCCGGCGCAGCTGAAGCTCCAGCTCGTAGAAGCTGTCATAGTCCTGCTCCGCCGCCAGTCGGAGCACCGTGTGCTCCGGGGACATGGTTTGCAGAATGGCCCGTCCGGGAGTATCCCCCCGTCCCGCTCTGCCCACCACCTGGGTGATCAGGTCAAAGGTCGTCTCCCCCGCCCGATAGCCGCCGGTGTACAGGCTCATATCCGCATCCAGCACCCCCACCAGCGTGACCCGGGGCAGGTTCAGCCCCTTTGCCACCATCTGGGTACCCACCAGCACCGTATCGTCTCCGGACTGGAATTCCGACAGCAGTTTTTCGTGGGTATTGACGGCGCTGACCGTATCCGCATCCATCCGCCGGGTCTGCATGTCCGGAAACAGCTCGCTCAGCTCCTGCTGCACCTTCTGGGTACCGGTTCCCATGGCTTTCAGGGGGCCGCCGCACTTGGGGCAGCGGGCCGGTGCCGGTTGGGAATAGCCGCAGTAGTGGCACATCAGCCGGTGATTGGCACTGTGGTAAGTCATGCGGATGCTGCAACGGGGGCACTCCGGTGCTTCCCCGCAATCGACGCAGACCAGCGCCCGGGACGCGCCCCGGCGGTTCAGCAGGAGAATCGCCTGCTTTCCTGCCGCTTTGGTTTCCAGCAGTCCCTCCCGCAGGTCATAGCTCAGGGAGGTGTCGTTTCCCTGCCGCAGCTCGGTGCCCATGTCCACGATCTGAACCTGGGGCAGCTCCCTGCCATTGAACCGGCGGCGAAGGGTAAACAGGCTGTAGTCCCCCTGTCTTGCATGGTACATGGACTCAATGGACGGCGTTGCCGAGCCAAGAAGCACAAGGACATGCTCCTTTACTCCCCGCCACTGAGCCACCTCCCGGGCACTGTACCGGGGACTCATTTCCGATTTGTAGGAATGCTCGTGCTCCTCGTCCAGAATAATCAGCCCCAGGTTTTCCGCAGGCGCAAACACCGCGGAGCGGGTTCCCACCACGACCCGTGCTTCTCCCCGGCGAACCCGGTTCCACTGGTCGTACCGTTCCCCCGCGCTGAGACTGCTGTGGAGCACCGCCACCAGATGTCCGAACCATGCGGTCAGCAAACCCAGAAGCTGGGGAGTCAGTGCAATTTCCGGCACCAGCAGCAGGGCGCTTTTACCCCGATCCAGGCACGTCTGAATGAGCTTGATATAAACCGAGGTTTTCCCGGAACCGGTCACCCCGTAAAGCAGTGCCGTTCCGGGATCCGGTTTTTCCATCTGCGCCCGGAGTCCTTCCAGACACCGGGTCTGTTCTTCATTAAGGATCAGGGGGCCGTCCAGCTTCGCGGGTTTGATCTCGCTGCACCGCAGCACCGCCCGCCGGGTAAGCGCTACGTACCCCAGCTTTTCCAGCCGGTTCACCGTAGCAGCGGACGCCCCCGTATAGTAAAGGATGTCCTTCACGGCAGCAGAGCCGACGCCGCAGAGCATCTCCAGCACACTTTTCTGCATGGCGGCAGAGCGAGGGCGGGAAGCGGCAAACTGCATGGCCTCCTCCGGGGACACGGCAAGCGCCGCCACTTTTTCGGTTTTGTCGGAAGCCTTCTGAATAAACTCCTTCTCGCCGGTGATCCACTTTTTCTGCATCAGGTAGGAAAGGATCCCGCTCAGCTGTTCCGTGTCCGGAATCACCGCAGTCAGCTGTCCGCTGTCCGCCGTATCGCCGAGGGAGCTTAGTTTTTGCAGGATCTCCTGTGCCCCGGGCTTTCGAAGCTTCTTTTCCGTCCAGCTTCTGTCCCCGGTCAGGGAAAAGGAACTGCGGACGCGAAACCACGCTCCGGCCGGGAGCATGACCCGCGCCGCGTCAAAGAAGGTACAGAAATACCGCTCCCGGAGAAAAGCCGCCAGCCGAAGCTGACGGTCCGTCAGCAGAGGAGTCTCGTCCAGAGACGCCTCTACCGTTTTGAGTCCGGTTTCCTCACCGTCCTCCAGCGCCAGTACCACGCCTTCCGTTGTGCGGTTCCCCCGCCCAAAGCCCACTCGGACCCGGCTTCCGGGACGCAGCTCCATTCCCTCCGGGATCCGGTAGGAATAGGGCTTATCAATGGCAAAGGACGCCGCCTCCACCGCAATTTTCGCAATCATGGGACGACACTCCTTTCCGGTGGGCAGCAGCTGATTTTACTTTGGCACGGGTGTTCGGATACCCAGCGGCTCTCCGCAAACAGGGTCCCGAACCGCCCTGCCCATTCCTTCGTTTACTTGTATTCGTCCTTCAGAGAACCGGACAGTTCGCCGTCGGCGACCTCCCGGATGGCGAGGGTCACAGGCTTCTCGGGCAGCTCCTCGTGAAGCTCCTCGGCTTCCGCGGCGATCTGGCGGGCACGCTTTGCCACCACGTTCACCAGCAGATAACGGCTGTCAACCTTCTTCAGCAGTTCCGCAACAGGGGGATACAGCATAATAAAAACCTCCAAAAAGAAAAAATCTATCATTACTGGAGCCGGTATTGGACCGGCATCCGCGCAATTTACAGGATATTCTGAAAATCAGTCCAGAAAGCTTAAAATTTCACCGGCACAGCGATCCGCATCGTCATTGACCACCACATGGTCATACCAGCTTCTCTGGTTCATTTCCCAGACGGCACGCTCCAGCCGAAGCCGGATCTGTTCCTCCGGCGTGTCGTTTCTGCCCCGGAGCCGGGTCTCCAGCTCCTCCATGGACGGGGGCATAATGAACACCAGGATGGCATCCGGCAGCTTGTCCTTCACCACCCGGGCGCCCTTTGGTTCAATGTCCAGAATAACGGGGCCGTGACTCCGTTTTTCCTCCAGCTGCTTCCATGGGGTTCCATAGCAGTTATTCATGTGGGCGTCGTACTCCAGAAATGCGTCCTCCTGAATCATTTTCCGGAACTGTTCCTGACTTACGAAGTAATAGTGCACGCCATCCTTTTCGCCGGGGCGGGGCTTTCGGGTGGTTGCGGATACGGACAGGCTCAGATCCCGCCGCATCTTCATCATCCGATGCAGCACCGTGCCCTTTCCCACACCGGAAGCGCCGGAAAGAACGATCAGCTTTCCTTCTGCCATTGGTTGTCTTCCTCCTCTTTCTCTTCCCCAAGCCGCTGTCCCAGAGTCTCCGGAGGCAGGGCGCACAGAATCACATGATCCGTGTCCATCAGAAGCACCGCGGCCGTTTTTCTGCCGAAGGAGGCATCGATCAGCATGCCTCTGTCCCGTGCTTCCTGAATCATCCGCTTAATGGGCGCGGAGTCCGGTGCCACCACCGCAAGGATCCGGTTGGATGCCACCAGACTGCCAAAGCCAATATTCAGCAGCTTCATTTCCGGCTCCTTACTCGATGTTCTGGGTCTGTTCCCGGATCTTTTCCAGTTCCGCCTTGATTTCCACCACGATGCGGGCGAGTCGGACGTCGGAGCACTTGGAGCCGATTGTGTTGGCCTCCCGGTTCATTTCCTGAAGCAGGAAATCCAGTTTTCTGCCCACGCTGCCGCCGCTTGTCAGCATGGCGTCCATCTGGTCCAGATGACTGCGCAGACGCACCGTCTCCTCGTCTACCGCCACCTTGTCGGCAAAGATCGCCGCCTCGGTCAGGATCCGGCTTTCATCAATGGAGGTGCTTTCGAGAACCTCCCGCAGCTTGTTTTCCAGCCGGGCACGGTAATCCGCCACGGTCTGGGGGCTTCCCGCCTCCACCTGCTCCACAAGAGACAGGATGGTCTTTCCCCGGCTCCGCAGATCGTTTTCCAGCGCCTGTCCTTCCCGGGTGCGCATGGCATCGTAACCGGCAAAGGCCTTCTCCGCAACGGTCATGAGATCCTTCAGCAGCTGCGCCTCATCCACCTCGGGCTTTTCCACCGTGAAAACATCCGGCATCCGGGCAATGAGCCCCAGACTGATCTCTTCCTTCAGTCCCAACTCCCGGGCCATTTGTCGCATGGCATCGGCATAACCGGCGGCCAGTGTGCTGTTCAGGCTCACCTTTCCTTCGGTGCCGCCCTCACTGTGAACCGTGACATACACGTCCACTTTTCCGCGGGAAACGGTATTTTTGACTGCCTGCTTCATGGCGTCCTCGCCAAAGGACAGGCTGCGGGGAAGCTTTACGGTGCAGTCCAGATACCGGTTGTTGACGCTGCGCACTTCTACCGTGAATTCCCGCCCGTTTACCGTCTCTACGGCTCTGCCGTAGCCGGTCATACTTTTCACCATGGTGATTATCCCCTTTTCTTCCGCGGTTACGCCGCGGATTTTCAACGATTCCAGAGGGCTGTCCTTACTTTGCCGGCGCTACAACGGCGGACACCGGTTCTGCGCGGAGAACTCCCACACCCGCAAAGGCTTCGGCAAAGGTAATATCCGCCCGGAAGGTGGTCGTGCCGGTTTCCGCACCCTCGAAGTTCACGGAAGCCACGATGTCCTCCGCCGTCAGCCTGTTCATAAGCTCCGTCGGTCCCCGCACTACTACCGTCAGCTTTTCGGTAATCAGTTCCACCGTCATGCCCTCCGGAATATTGACGCTGGTAATATGCTCCAGCGTAAACTCCCGGGTCGCCAGTCCGGACAGCTGCACCGCGGCGGTAACCTCCGTAACTCCCGTCAGATTGGTAATTCCCTCAGGCAGCACCACCGGGAACACAAGGCTTCCGGACTTGGTCAGCTCCGCAAGATTGATGGCGCCGACCACCAACTCGTCGCCCAGTGCATCCACTGCCATTTCGCTGCCGCAGACCCGGACGGATTCCGCGCTGAGGGTCACCTTGGCGTTTGCGGCAGTAGCGCCGCCGCCGTCCACGATCCCATAGGTAAGGGTAATATCCTTAACCTTCTGAATCCGCACGTCCAGCTGAATCTCCTCCACATTGGTGGTAACAAGCTGGGCATCTACCGGCTCTCCGTCCCCATTGCATAGGGTGTAGCGGAAGCTCTGGCTGATGGATTCCCGCTGGTCCGTCAGGTCAACGGAAATAACCGCCTTCTCGATCTGCTCCATGACGGACTCCGGTCCCGTCGCGGTCACGGTGGTATAGTCCAGCGTGCTGTTTTCCCGGTCGGACATATACCCCTCCGGGGCAGAGCCTGTCCACTGGACCTCTACGGGCACCTCCCTGGTGACCCGGCGTTCTACGGTCACATAGAGGTAGCCAGGATTTTTGGACTCAATGACAAACGCATTATTGGCAAGGTTTCCCGGGAAGGAAACGGTATAATCCAGCTGAAGCCGGGTTCCCGGCTCATAGATCTTGGAAAGGTCTGCCTTCACCGTAATATTGCCCCGGTTCACCTGTGCCAGATCCGATCGGTTTCCGGAAAGCTTCACCGCCACCGTATCCGAGGAAATACTGGTCACCATCAGCCCCCGGTCCTGCTGGAGCACGGTTTCTCCGCTGAAAACCACCGGGATATTGTCATAAGTCTCCTCCGAGCCGGGGCTGACGGAGGTAATGACATACAGCCACAGGGCAAACGCAATTACTACGGACATAGCCGCATAGCCAATTTTATTTTTCACGGGTCTTTGCCTCCCTTTCCGCCTTTTGCAGACTCTTTTTCAGCCGCTGGGCAAGGGCTTTCTCCGTGTCCGGTTCTTCCTTGGGGCACAACTCGTTGTGCAGAAGCTTTTCCAGCGTCTGGGGAGCCAGATGCCGTTTGAGCATGCCGCCCACCGCAACGGAAATGGTTCCCGTTTCCTCGGAAACAATGACCACCACACTGTCGGAAACCTCGCTCATGCCAACGCCCGCCCGATGGCGGGTGCCCAGGTCCGCACTCAGATGGTTGCTGTCCGACAGGGGCAGCACGCAGCCTGCCGCCGCGATTCTGCCGTCCCGAACCACCAGCGCGCCGTCGTGCAGGGGCGCCTTGACGAAGAAGATATTCCGGATCAGCTGTTCCGTCACCTGCCCGTCAATGGGCGTTCCGGTTTTGATATAGTCCTCCAGCCGGGATTCCCGGGCAAAAACGATGAGCGCGCCCACCTTCTCCCGGCTCATAATCTCGCAGGCCATGACCGTCTGGGCGATCACGCCATCCAGATCCTGCACCGGCTTATTGGAGCCGAACAGCGCACGCAGCTTCACACTGCCCAGTCTGTCCAGCATCCGCCGCAGCTCCGGCTGGAACAGAATGACCAGTGCCAGAAGTCCTACCGCCATAAACTGATTCAGGATAAAGCTCAGGGTATGCAGCCGCAGAACCGCCGCCAGACCGGCCACCGCCAGCACTGCCACCACCGCCCGGGCAATCCGCACCGTTCCGGGTGCGCGGAGCAGGGGAAGCAGCTTATAAATCAGAAACGCGACAACGGCAATATCCAGATAATCCGACCATTGCATTCTGCTGATCTGCTGCAATAAACTATGAATTGCCTCCATCATACGTTTTGAAACCTCTTTTATGTCAACTTTTTCACAGCGCACACGACGCTATGGTATACTAGCCTATTTTCTGCTCTATTATAGCGGATTCCCCGGCCGATGGCAAGAGATATTCTGCATAAAAATCATTTTCCTTCCCAGACACAAATTGGAAATCGATATTGGCGCAAATTGGCGGCGGGATGCGGGCAATTGCAGGCTCTGCGGTTCCTCCGCAGGGGCATATCGGAGGAACCTGCACAGCGGATTTCAAAGTCCCGTCAGCCGTCAAATCGCCGCAGAATTTCTGCTGCCCGCAGGAAGGCCCGGCAGTCCCCCTCGGTGCTGTTCCAGCCGAAGCTGACGCGGATGGTGCCCGTGTCCACCGTACCGGCACTTTCATGGGCCAGCGGTGCGCAGTGAAGTCCCGCCCGGACGGCGATCCCCATCCCGGCAAGCCGCTGTGCGCCTTCCTCGCAGTCAAAGCCGCCCTGAAAGGAAACCGTCCCCGCCTGCGGCTGGCCCCGGAACACCGTATAGCCCAGCGCTTCCAGCCCATCGGCGCACTGCTTCGCAAGCCGGCACTCCCGGCGCGCCAGATTAGCCTGCCCGATTCTGCCCACCGTCTCCATGCCCGCCAGCAGGCCCGCCGCCCCGGGCACATTCACCGTGCCCGGTTCCAGCCGTTCCGGAAGCTCCTCCGGCATGGTTTTCAGCAGGGACTGACTGCCCGTACCCCCGTAAAGGAGGGGCCCGGCCTCCCCGGCACACAGCAGCAATCCCGTTCCCTGGGGACCCAGAAGGCCCTTGTGCCCCGGCATGGCAATAAAATCCGCCCCAAGCCCCGTAAGAGAGAGCGGCAGCGTTCCGGCGGACTGGGCAGCATCCACAATAAAGGGAACCCCCTTTTCCCGGCACATCGCCGCCATTTCCTCCACCGGCAGGATATACCCGAACACATTGGACACATGGGTAAACACTGCCGCGTCCACCCCTGCCTGAAGCGCCTCGTGAAATTCCTCCAGCGTATTCTCCCGGTCAAAAAGCCGCCGCCCGCAGACCTTCACCCGCACATCCCGGGCGTACAGCGGGCGCATGACCGCGTTGTGCTCAAAGCCGGAAACGGCTGCGGTGCCGCCGGGTTTGAGCACGCTCCCGATGGCAAGGTTCAGCCCATGGGTGCAGCTTCCCGTCAGCACCACCTGCTCGGGACGGCAGTCGAAAAGCGCCGCCGCCCGCTCCCGGCACCGGAATACCAACCGGGATGCCAATTCCGACGCCGGGTAGCCGCCCCGCCCGGGGTTCGCACAGGTTCTGAGGGCGCTGTCCACCGCCCGGATCACCCCGGCAGGTCTGGGGAAGGAGGTAGCGCCGCTGTCCAGATAGATCATAGCGTTCTCTCCTCCAGTGTCCCATCGGGTCTTCCGTGGTAAATCCGCTGCCATGCAATTCCGTTTTCCCGCAGAAGCACCAGCGCCTCCTCCATCCGATTCTCCGAAAGCCGGAGACAGTAACCGCAGCCCTGAGCCTCCATCCATCTGGGTGTCCGGCGTAGGACGCAGCGTATCCCAGCCCCCAGCAGCACCCGCTCTCCCCGCTGTGCGAAGGTCACCGAGCGGAATGTAATATAATCCGTCATCCTGCACCAACCCCTCCCGGCTCAATCTATGCCGAAAAACGGAAAATGCTCCACCGATCGGTGAAGCATTTTAAGAGACTGTCAAAAAAGGGCAAAGCCCTTTTTTGACAAAAGGATTGCAGTCTGCCG
>ERZ857629.2729-NODE-2729-length-16095-cov-6.046259_pt1 | contig 16095 bp, 15 predicted proteins | sample MGYA00519700_ERZ857629 | MGnify/ENA primary metagenome ERZ857629 (study PRJEB31778, sample SAMEA3449351) | human gut metagenome | biome: human gut; feature: human-associated habitat; material: faeces | place: United Kingdom | collected 2010/2012 ...
CATGATGTCACTGGTTCGAGCCCAGTTGGGGGAGCCACAACAGAGTAGTCTTTTGACTACTCTGTTTTCTTTTGCTTTTTTATTTATGACTGAGAAGGGTGCATCCTTGTGTTCTAAAAAAAATAGGCTCAATGTCAATAGTTGGGGTAACCCGAAAAAACAGAATATATAATAATTACAAGCGACAGGAATTATTCTATCGCTTGTTTTGTTGTTGAATTAACATGTTTATGAATATACGCCTGACTATAAATCTTAAAATATCACCGCGGGTATGGTGCCAAACTTTTTAATCTATCATTTATTACATTGACATTTTCAACCATACAATAGACAATAATACATATATATGTTATGATAATCATATAACTAATTTAAATGAGGAATACATAATGGTAAAACGATCATATTATTCAAATGACATTCAAAGTTTCCTAAATCAAGATAATTACAGTATATTTGGCGAAATAACAACGAATGACCAGTTTTCTGCTGATGACTTACAAAAGAATGCTTGGAATAGAGAAATTGAAATTTTGAAGCGAGAGTTATCTCAGTTTTTAGATGGACATATTATATTTGAATATACCATTCCACGAATAGGTAATCGAATTGATAATATTGTTATTTATAAAGGTATAATTTTTCTGTTAGAATTTAAAGTTGGTGAAAAGAAATACCCTTCATATGCTATTGAACAAGTAACTGACTATGCTTTTGATTTAAGTTGTTTTCACAAAGAAAGTCATAACAGACTTTTAGTTCCAATTTTAATTTCTACTAAGGCTCACAGCGTAAAACAAGAAATTCGGATTTCAAAAGATAATGTTTTAGAAACGATTTGTTGCAACGAATACGAAATTGCCAAATACATAACAGAAGTTTCTTTAAAATTTATTCAGGATGAAATAATACCTGATGATTGGATTAACTCACTTTATATGCCAACACCGACGATTATAGAGGCTGCACAGGCCTTGTATCTCGGTCACAATGTTGAAGATATTTCGAGAAATGATGCAAGTGCGAAAAATCTTAATCAAACTACTAAAGCAATCAATAAAATTATAGATTATAGCAAAGTTCATAACAGAAAATCAATTTGTTTTATTACAGGTGTTCCGGGTGCAGGAAAAACTCTTGCAGGTCTTAATATAGCTGTAGAAAGACAGAAAATAGCTGAAGATGAGCATGCTGTATTTCTCTCGGGCAATGGGCCGCTTGTTGATGTTTTACAAGAAGCACTTGCTCGTGATGATGCAAAGAGAAATCATATTTCAAGGAAAGAAGCCTCCAGAAATGTAAAAGAATTTATACAAATTATTCATCATTTTAGGGATGACGCAATATCTGTTGATACTCCTCCTGTTGAAAAAGTTGCAATTTTCGATGAAGCTCAACGAGCCTGGGACGAACAAAATTTGACTGATTTTATGAAAAAGAAGAAACACATTGAAGATTTTAATATGTCAGAACCTGAATTCCTGATTAGTATATTAAACCGTCACAATGACTGGGCAACAATAATATGTTTAATCGGTGGTGGTCAAGAAATCAATAAGGGTGAATCGGCCGGTATTTATGGATGGTTTGATTCTTTGAGAAATAATTATCCAAACTGGGACATTTACGTTTCCGATAAAATCACTGATGATGAATATTCCAAAGGGCATAATTTTGCCGAAATGACGAAAAATATGAATGTAAACATAATTGAAGATTTGCACTTAGCCGTTTCGTTACGTTCATTCAGAAGTGAAAATGTTTCAAATTTTGTAAAGGCTCTTCTTGATGTGGATATTGATACTGCTAAAAGATTGTATGAGCAGTTTAACAATGATTATCCTGTCTTTGTGACTCGAAATCTACACAAAGCAAAACTATGGGTTAGAAGTCAGGCAAAAGGATCGCAAAGATATGGGCTTACTGCAAGCTCCGGCGCAAAAAGACTCAGAAAATACGGAATATGGGTTCAAAATAAAATTGAAGCCACGAATTGGTTTTTAAACGGTAAAAACGATGTTCGTTCATCATTTCATTTAGAGGAAACCGCAACGGAATTTGACATTCAAGGTCTTGAACTTGATTGGACAATTGTTTGTTGGGATGCAGATTTAAGATTTGAAAACGGTGATTTCAAACATCTGAAATTTGTTGGCACAAAATGGCAAAATATAAAATCTGCTGATAATATTCTTTACTTGAAAAACGCTTATAGAGTCCTCCTGACGAGGGCAAGACAGGGATTTGTTATTTTTGTACCGTCAGGTGATGAAACTGACACGACTGCAAAACCAGAATATTATGACGGAATTTACCGGTATTTGAAAAGTGTAGGAATCAAAGAATTGGAATAACATTATCGTTCAGAAGCTGAATTTGAAGTAAATAATGTAAGATACTCACGAAAAAGGAATGTTCAGGCGCTATTTTATCATACTGACCTGCTGAGATTACTACGGGAGTCGCCTGACAATTTAAATCAAGGAGACCGCCGTGAATTTTGTGTTTTGAGAATAGTCCGGTCTGTGCCTGCTTAACTTTATCCTGCCAGTTGGGGGTCATAACCCTCAAGATTTGCGTTTGCACTTGCAAGCTGATTTGATACATCATCGTACTTGTCCTTTTCGACATACTGACCGCCTGCAAGGTTGCCGAGTTTAACATCTGCGTAATATCATTATTGTCAGAAAATATTTCTTTTACAACCGAGGGGAAATTTCGCCCCTCGGCATCTTGATTTATGCGGTTTTAATCTCTTTATGCCATACATTAAGCTGTTCCTTGCGCTCAACGGTGAAGTAAATCACAATATCATTTCCGCATTCTGTTGAATGCCATTTTGCCTTTTCGTGCACCTCAATTCTGCTGATGAATGCTCTGAGAATTTCAGGCGTCAGTTTCTGAATGTCAATGTACTTCTTTGCATTTTCAATAAAGTCCTGAATCAACTGCTCTCGCTTTTCGTTCTCATCAAGAAAGGCGTTCATCTCATTAAGCTTAGTTTTCAGTTCTGACTGCTCGGTTTCATATCCTGATGACAATGATTCGTAGCGTTCAACAGAAATTCGTCCGAGCACTCGGTCTTCGTACAGACAACGGATGATACTTTCAAGCTCTGCTATTCTTTGTTCTGCCGCTTCTTTTTCCCTCAGATAAGTTTTCATTTCACGCTCGGCTTCGGCTCTTGCATTACGGCTTGCTATTTCATAAAATTCTTCGGGATTCTCACGTACATATGCCGTTACCTCTCTCAGTTTTTGAAGTATCACAGCGTGTAAATCCTGTTCGCTGATTCTGTGTGCCGTACAGTGATTATTACCGTATCGCTGATAGGTTTTGCAAAGGTAGTTGTTTTCTTTAGGATACTTAAGCACTCGGCGAAGATACATTCTGCTTTTGCAATCGGCACAATAAACTAACCCGGCAAACACATCTGTCTTACCTGATTTATTTGGTTTTCTTCTTCCTGCAAACCACTTCTGCACCATTTCAAAGGTGGATTTATCAATGATAGCCTCGTGGGTATTTTCAAATATTAGCCAATCCTTGCGGTCGTTGTGAATTTGCTTTTTCAGCTTATTTGATTTGGTGGTGGTTTTGTAGTTCGCCGTTGTGCCGATATATGCCTCGTTTACAAGCATTCCTCTAAGTGTAACATCACTCCACAGATAGGGATTATTCAGCTTCAAGCCATTTTCTTTTCTGCCGTATTTGTAGTAGGCATATGCGCTTGGCGACATAATTTTATCTCTTTCAAGAGTCATTGCAATCGTACGGGTTCCCACTCCGTTGACATACATATCAAAGATTCGTTTTACCACGGGAGCAGTGTCGGGATCGGGTACTAACCTGTTATCTTCGGATTTCATATATCCGTAAGGAAGCTTAGAGCCTATCCTTTCACCACGCTCTGCCTTTGCTCTTTGGACTGCCCTGATTTTTTTGGATGTGTCAGCAGCAAAGAAATCATTGAAGTAATTACGGATTCCGATAAATTCATTACAGCCTTTTTCGGAATCAACACCGTCATTTACGGCAATATATCTCACATCGTTCTGAGGGAATATAATTTCAATATATGTACCGGTTTTAAGGTAATCTCTGCCGAGTCGGGAAAGGTCTTTTGTGATAACAGTTCCAATTTCTCCTTTTTCCATATCGGCAATCATACGCTTGAAGTCAGGGCGTTCAAAGGATACTCCGCTGTAACCGTCATCAATATAGAACCGACAGTTGCCAAAGCCGTTATCGGCGGCATATTTTTCGAGCATACTTTTTTGATTTTTAATGCTGTTTGATTCACCCTCTAACTCGTCCTCCTGAGAAAGACGGCAGTAGAGTGCGGTAATCTTTTGTTGGTTTGATTTCATAATTTTTTCATCCTTTCCGAGCCGTTCAGGCTCTGTTGAATCAAACCGAATAGGATTGCAAGTCAACAATACTCCTACTCGGTTTGAATGTCCAGTAAAATATTTATCCCGTTTTTCGTTCAAGTAAATTTTTAATTTTTTCATCGGCACTTGGGTTGTCACCGTTCTCGGTTCCGATAGGAAATACCGATGTGACTAAAAATGTCTTTTTGCCGATTTTAACCTTATCGCTTTCGTACAGATGACGGCGGTTAAACGCAATATCGTTTCTTGTGACTGGTGTTATTCTATTTTCAGTTTCGTTCATGGCAATCCTTTCTTTACATCTTCATACCAAATCCGCCTTGTGGATTTTCTTGTATGTTCTTTCTCTCTTTACGAGGTTTTTTCATTGTAGTGCAGTCCTCTACAGGGTGGTTGCTGTCTAAAATATTTGTGAGATTTGCGACCAGATATGCAATATCATTTCCGTTATTGCTGTAATAGCTGTCGGTATCAAAGCCAGGAAAAACAGTATCCTCACATGATGATTCAGTTTCTCCTCCGCCTGACTGATACTGTATGAATATTTCTCGCTCGTGCTCCCAACCTGTTGTGAAGCATTCTTCGCCGCATTGTTTATCTGACTGACGTAATTGTTCGTCATATCCTGAAGCTCCTTCTTGAAGGTCTGCGCCATTGCATTGGAATTGTCGATAGACTTCTGCAAGGAATTCATCTGGCGGTTGAGGTATATCCGTATTTCCTCTTTCGTAGTCAGTTCTGAAATTTCGTCCAGTATTGATTTCAGCATATCTATCTGTGCTGTCTGAGTTGAAATTAATGCTTTCCAGTTCTGCTCCGTAACCGCTACGCAGGGTTCTGCTTTTGAGGCGATTTGCATTTGCTTTTTGGCTTGTTCCTTTAATTCCTGTGGTGATTTCTTCCCGTATTCTGAATTCATTTTCCATATTCTCCTTAAGATATTTTTCTTCGTGTAATTTATTATCCCTGCACTTCATTCCATTTGGTGTAGTGTAGGTAATGCTTTTTCTTTCTGCCGTCCATTTAACTTCATAGCCTTCGTTCTCCATCAGGCTTATGAAATGTTCCTTTGAGGTTGCATATTTCATAGCTTCATCAACAGCTATTGCAAGCTGTAACTTCCAGCTTTGACCTTTGTCTGCTGAACGATATTCTCTTGCCGACATCTGTTTTACTTTTGGTTGCTTAGGAATTACAACTGATAAACCGTATTTTCTGCATAGGTTGTCAGAATAATCTCTCAACCGTTGTATCTCATTTTTATCTGGATGATATTTCAATCCTGTTTCAGCACTGACAGAATTTAAAATGAAGTGTGAATGTATATGCTCTCTGTCAATATGAGTAGCAACTAAAACTTCATAACCTTTGAATTGCTCTTGTGCAAACTTCAAAGCAATTTTGTGAGCAGTTTCGGGTGTTATAGGTTCATCGGGGTGGAACGACTGAAACAAATGATAGTACATTCTGCCATCAGTTTTTCTATATTGAATTTTAGTATTCATCATTTCATTGAACGCTGACTCTGCTACACAATTCACTCCGCTCACCAGCTTTCTGCCATCGTACAAAGTTTTCTTATCCTGTTTGCAGTAGGCAAGGATTGAAGCTAACCCTTGCCGTGACTGCATTTGTTTGCTTGCGATAAATTTTACTGTTGCTATTATGACCACCTCTTTCTGTCAAGCAAATCGGTAAGTAGTTTATTCATCTCTGCATACTGATTTGTAAGTTCAGCAAGATTAAAGCAAATGACTTTACCCATATTGCAAAGTGTTGCAATTTGATTTAAGTTTCTGCCGATAGCCTTTTGCTGACGGATAATTTCATCAAGTCCGTCAACAACAAAGATTTGTTTTCCGAGGCAAGCCTTCGTTATATATTCGGTTAAAGTTAAATTTGCCTTGTCTGCTTTATTGTGAATCTTCTGTAAATCGGATTCCGATATTCTTATGCTCATTTTTCTGTCTTTCATTTAGATTTCCTCCTTTGCCAATAAAGTGGGTTCGGGCTTCTGCCCGTATATTGCATTCGGCAGGTCAGCGACCAGCCGAATGCGTTGCTTGCCACAGCTTAAAAGCTGTGAAAATGTGAACCCCAACTTTACGCTGAATTCATAATCCGTTATATAGAATTACTTTCGCTCACAAACCGCCCAAATTTTGATTTTTGCTTGAAGTCGGGTACTTTATCCGTTTTCTCTTGAAAGTCGGACAAACCGCCAAATTCTGCTCAACATCTGCATTAAGGACGATAAGGACGATAAAAACGATAAATCAAACGGCTATATTTTCATCGTACTTATCGTACCTAACGTACTCGCTATCTGAATTATCAATCTCAAAATCATATTTGATTTCAACCTTTCTGATGTTATTTTCCTTATACGATTTGAAATAAACGTGATTATCATTCAAGTCATACTTCCACTTGTTCATCATCCTTTTCAGAATACGAGCAGAAAGATTTTTGCCTGAATAAGCATTATATCGTTCAAGAAATTCCGCATTGCTTCCGTTGAAATATTTTTCTGCTTTCATCATCTCAATGAGCAAGTTCATTTCATCAGGCAAAAGCATATTCGGATTCTCTGCGCTGTCTGCAGTCATTTTCCAAGTGCAATCCTCTTTTGAAAATGCAAGCTCAATTTCTCTGTCCTCAATATCTCTTCCCGTGCAAAATAAAGTTGCGTTGCCCTGCGTGCGATTGCTTTTTTTCAAAACAAATAGAGCATCGGCACAGCCAGCTATACCATTTGTACCTGAAATCTCATTGATTGGGTCAGAGTCGCCTTGCTTTCTTAAATGATGAACCAGAAGAATAGCAATTTTCAACTCATCAGCAAGTTTTTTGAGTTTCTGTACCTCAAGATAATCATTTGAATAGCTCGAGTCATTTTTTGCAGAACGGATAAGTTGAAACGTGTCAATGATTATCAAGACAGTATCCATATGCTCATCAACAAAAGTTTGAATCTGTTCTTCCAACCTTTCATCAAGTTTTGAACAATCCGTAACAAAATGAACATCACTCGGCACTTCATCGGTTATCGCTGTCAGCCTGTCCTGCAATCTGCTTTCATCATCTTCAAGTGACAGATACAGAGTTGTACCGCTGTCGGTATGCAGATTCCATACCTCTTCGCCTTTTGCAATCCGAACGCACCAGTCAAGAACAAGCCACGACTTACCTACCTTCGGTGAGCCGGCTATAATCGAAAGACCGCTTGTGAGTAGTGAATTGATTATAAACTTCTTCCTCGGCAAATCTTTTTCCATAAGACTTGTACCGTCGATTGAATTGAATCTTGCCTTAATACTCAACTCCATATTTAAATTCTGAATCATATTTCTCCTTTCCCTGTTACTCATACCTTATATGATTTATAAATATCATAGCTCCGGTATGGTTATTCAGTTGTAATCCAAAAGTTGTTGGAATTTTTTCACCGGTGTGATACAATAATCTCATACCTTTCAAGAAAAATATATGACAAAGTGAATTGAAGTGATTTTTATAATTTTCACTTCAGGACAGAGGTGTATATGGCAAAGCACGAAGGTTTATTATTAAAAATTGATTCCAAAGGAAATATTTCCGGCTATATGCAGGAAAATGACAATAAGATTCCAATTGAAGACACGACTATCAAAGATGAGTTGATTAGTTTCTCAGAAGAAGATTTTGAAGAGTATTCTGAACTGCAAAATGAAATAAGAAAGGTTTACCAAACCTATCCCAAAGAATGCGAAGAAAGATTTGCTCTGATTAAAAATTTAACAGCAAAAGCAGAAAAGGCATTGGCGAAATACAGAGCGTTTTACGGTCTGTTAAACAGACTTATGATTGAAGATTTTTTAGGAGAAGATGACGGAACAGAACATTATCTGCGTGAATACGCAAGCTATCTTGACCAGATAAAAACCATTCAGTTTTTTGTTTTACACCTTTTCAGCGATTTATCAAGTCAAAAAGAAATTGATATTAACGAAGATTTCAATTACAACAGCGTACAGATTTCCACCGTATTTTATTTTGAGGACAACAAATCCAGACAGATGTACCATATCCGTAACCTGACTGAGTATTATTTTCTGCTGTTACATTTATTTGTTGAGAACGAAAACCGAATCTGCCACTGTCAGCTCTGCGGCAGATACTTTGTACCAAAGACAAAAAAGAAAACCCTGTACTGCGACAGAGTTCTGCAAAACGGAAAAACTTGTAAGGAGTTTGCGCCGAGATTAAAGCACCGAATCTTGGCAAACAGAAATGAGGTGCTGAAAGCTTTTGACACACAGCGAGGTAAAATGTATAAGCGTTATGAAAGAACACTGAACACACCTGATACTGTGGAAAAGCCTTTGAGTTTTGAGGAATATTATGATTGGCTTGAAAAATCGAGAACAGCAAGGGACAATTATCTTGAGGATAAAATTCCCAAGGAGGAAGCATTGAACATAATTTGTATTGAGTAAAATTTGTAAAAAGTAATCGGATAGGCAATCAATGGGAAAAATTGACTGCCTATCCGTTTTCTTAATTATTTACTACATCAATGATAATCCTTGCACCCAGTCGAAATCCGTTCAGAAATATTTCTCGTTCGCTGATTTCAGAAATTTCACGATTACAATCCTTGTATTTTTCAAAGGTTTCTTTCTGCGCCTCAGTCAGGGCTGCCGCAAGCTTTTCTTCATTCCTGTTGAGCAGTTTCAATAGCTCCTTGACCTCATCATCAAGCTTTGCACATTTTTCGTGAGGGAATAAGTTTCCGTAATATAAATCTTCAAGTATATCCATATCTTATGCCACCTTTCGTAGAACAAACATATCCCACATAACTTTGCATAAGTCCTGATATACTTACATTTATTACTTTAATTAAGTTTGAAATTTATTTTTATTATTACTTTACAAAAAGCAATACAAGAAGTATAATAAATATCACAATTTAGTAATATTAAATGCATAAAATCAAAAAATCTCAAATAATTTCCAGTTAAAATATATAATAGGAATAGGAGCATACAAATGAAAAACAAAATCTTATCAGCAATAATATCCATCGTGCTTATGATTTCACTCGTAGGATGTCAGCAGAATAATAAAATTATTAGGCCTGCTGTAGAAACAAAAACGGTAACGGAAAACAGCCAAGAAGATTATGTAACTTTTTCACTTGACGTGCCATCAGATTGGAAAGTATTAACTCAAGATTATGTTTCTATTGCCTGTTTTAGTTCTAAAGCAAATGAAACAAATGCCAGCGATAAAATTTCTCCCTACAAGTTAAGTATAGAAAACTATATCATTCCATCTCTAATGCCAATTGATGACAAATATAAACAAGCTTATAAAGATTTATTTAATGGCAAATATGATGGTATAAAAGATTTAATTTGCGATAATATTGAATATATAAACATAGGTAAGGTAATGGACAGTTTCCCAGATGTTACTTTTGAAACTCCTGAAAGCATTATGGATTACTTTAATATGCTTGTTAACGGTATAAGTACACCAGATGTTACAACGCCAGAGTCATGGAATGACAAAAAATGGGCATTTGATTTTACTTTCAGTGAATATAACGGTAAGAACGGAAATATCATTGCGGTCGAATATTCCTACATAATTATAGATAAAACATATAAAGCTATTAATTGCTACCGTGATGACGATTTTTCCGTATGCGGAGCTTTTGACGATAATACAGAACTTTCTTCGGGCGATTTAGCGCTGTGGGTTGCTGATAATATGGAAATTACCAAACACTATAAAATTGAAGATAATATGCTAAAACAAGAGGGAGTAGATTATTAAATTTTATGTTTTTTAAATCTACGTATTGTAATTACAGCCGAAGTATTTTCCTACTTCGGCTGTTGTTGATGTTGTTAATATATTTATGCTTTCATAAATTCAAAAAGTGCTGCTTTATCTTGAGGTAATTCACTTAAAGGATTCATTTGAGGCAAAATATTTATACGATCAATTTCTGTACCCAAAAAATCTTTAACAACAATTTCAATTTTTTCACTATTATATATATGCGCATATTCGTACATTTTTCCATTTTCACCACAAAAGATCCACGAAACATGTTTATCACTTCTTCGTCTTTCGTCAAATGTAAAAACTATATCATAATTATATGAATCATTTGGTACTATTCCTTTATATTTACCATACTCACCCTTTGCAAAATCATTAACAGTAGTTTCCCAAACTACTGCAGAATATATATTAGCTCCCGACCAATATCCATGAATATCTTTCATAGATAGATTTTTTAGTGATATTAAGTTGTTGAAGAAATTACAATAATTTGATTCACCACATTTAACAAATGCCCGTCTTTTGCCTGAACTTTTGTCTTGCCAATATTCAACATCTATATATAATGACTCCCAGCTTTCAGCAAAAGATGTAATGCCTCCGACAACAATACCATAAATGCTGCCAATCAATGGAGCCTTGTCCATTTTATCTACCAGGCTATCATCAAAAGCAAGTCCCGAAATAAATTTTGCAGCATTAAAAGAATTTTTTGTTAATTTTGTTGTTTTTTCAAGTTTATAAGGAACATCAATATACTGCTTACCATTTTCAAGGTATTCAATCGGATATATTATTCCATTTTCAGGATTTTTAACTGCACCGTATTTATATACAGGGGCAGGCGTTGGTGCAGGCGTACTAGTATCTTTTTTTTCAAGAACAATAGCCTGATAATTTAAACCTTTATACGCCGCTTCAACAGAAGATTTACTATAGTAGGTTTGTGGATGAGAAGTCAGAGGGTCATTAAAAATATAATGGCTACTATCGTATCCCACTAACAGCAAACAATGTTCGGGGGCTATCCAGTTAATTGTTTTTCCGTTGTAGGTCCACGTAGAACTTATGTATGGAGTATTCATATACATAGTAGCCCAAAGAATTACCGGTATTCCTTTGTCTATGTAGTTAGAACATAAATTTTTCAGAGAAACACCATATAATTGTTTTGCAGTATATTTTTGTCCGGATAAAGCTTTATCCAATGCCTTTTTTATTACCGGTGCATAACATCCATACCCACTCGTATATCTGGGATTTCCTCCAAATGAAATATTGGGATCAAAAGGAACTCCTGTTTTAGTTAAGTACGAATCAATAAATTTATCTACAGATATATCTATGCCAATATGATTTAGTGCCATAACTGTTGTAACACTTTCGCATCCTGTTGGATATTTGCCTAATTGGGAAATAAACGGGGCTTGAATTATTTTACTATTACCTATAGGTGTTTGCGGCTTAGTATAAATTTCATTCTCCTCATATATATAAATTTCTACTCCGTTTATATTTTGGCCATCTATACCCGCATAGGAAGCCCCTGTGTCCAAAGTGCCACCTAAATTATACTTTGTCTGTACACTACGCATCCATTTTGGATCAGCATTACTTACCCAAGGCAGCCAACTTCCTCCTACATGCACTCTGTACATAACAACTACACCTGATGTTAGTTTTACATCATCCTTACTATATACTTGAATATTCAATAACTGCACAATGCCACCCGGATATCCTGCATAGTCATTTTCAGTGCTTTTAACAAAAGGATAATAGTATGATTTTCCTTCATTCCAAGTCCTGTATAAAAGGTAATATGGCTTATCCTTGTCGGTTTTAATTTTTATACCATTAATATGAACAGAGCTTGCAGTTGAAGTAAAGCTATGCCAATTAGAATCTTCGTCAATATAGCTAAGTGTTGAAGCTACTTTGCCTCCGGATAAATTACCGATTGATGATGAGATGGATTTGCCATTAAACACATAGATTTCAACACCGCTTATATTTTTACCGATAATTCCGGCATATGATGAACTGACATCCAATGTTCCACCTAAATTATAGTTTTCTTGAACATCCTGCATCCACTCCGGATCAGCATTACTAACCCATGGCAACCATCTTCCATCAACATAAGCACGATACATTACAACAACACCGGCAGTTAGCTTTGTTCCATCCTTACTATATGCACTTATACTCAGTCCCTGAATTGGTTTATTTGGATAACCTGCGTAATCATTTTCTAAACTTGTTACTTCAGGATAATAGTATGATTGTTCTTCGTTCCATGTTTTGTAACGCAAATAAAAATCCGAATTTGAATTGGTCTGAATTTTAATACCGTCAATAGGAGAAGCCATTACTTTATGATTGAAACTTTTCCAATTAGATGTACTATTTGCCATATACTGGGTTGTTATTAATTCTTCAGAACCAACGAAACTACCTGAACCCGCATTTAACGAATCTTCTTCAAAAATACGAATTTCAACGCCACCAATATTTTTACCGTCTATGCCGGCATAAGATGAACCTGTATCTAAAGTACCATTCAAACTATATTTAGTTTTTACATTTCTCATCCATTCAGGATCAGCGTTACTTACCCATGGCAACCACCTTGAATCAGTATATACTCTATACATAACAATAATTCCGGAAGTAAGTTTTGTGCCATTATTTCTATATACATTGATACTTAACCTCTGAATAGCTTTTCCAGGGGAGCCTGCATAATCATTTTCTGTACTATTTACGGCAGGATAATAAGATGACTGTCCTTCATTCCATGTTCGATAAGTTAAATAATAATCCTTGTTACTGCCTGTCTGTATTTTTATTCCATCTATTCTGGATGACAAAGTGCTTTTTGAAAAAGACTTCCAATTAGATTCATTTCCAACCATATAGCTTAGCGAAGGATTTGATTCACCACCAGAGTAGTTTCCTAACGATGATTCTTTATAAACACGAATTTCTATTCCGCTAATATTCTTTCCGGAGATACCGGCATACGAGCTGCTGGTATCTAAAGTGCCACCCAGATTATATTTACTCTGTACACTATCCATCCATTCAGGGTCAGCATTACTTACCCATGGTAGCCATTTATTTTCTACAAAGGCTCTATACATAACAACAATACCTGATACTAACTTCGTACCATCATTCCTGTATGCTTGAATCTGAAGTTGTTGAATTGGCTTACCTGAAGAACCTGCATAATCGTTTTCAGTACTTTTTACATATGGATAATATCCATTCATTCCCTTATTCCAAGTTCTATATTGTAAATAAAAAGATTCATTTGAACTTGTTTTAATCTTTAAGCAGTCCATAGTAGATTTTGTCTGATCACTAAAACCTATCCACTTTCCACCGTATAAATATGAAAGAGAAATTGCTTGCTTACTCAATAATTTTTTCCTTCTAATAAATAATTAATATTTTTGATCGATCGCATAGAACATATGTTCTATATATAATTTTAGCGTATAAATTCAAAGTTGTCAAGAGAATCAATAATACTTTTTTGCAAACTAGTTAATTAAAATAGTTTTTGAAATATAAACATATTTTTCACTAAATAAAAACGAGATAAACAATAAAGGTCATCTCGTTTAATTACATCCTATTCGGTTTCGAACAATAATTATATTTAACATCTGCCGCATTGTTTACCTTTTCGGCAAACTGTTCAAATGTTAACGCTTCACCGCCAAACAGGGCTTTTAAAATTTCCATTAAGTCCATTTGTTTGCTCCTTTCAATTTATTAGCAATTGTGTGTATGCTCAGATATTTGAGCAATATTAAAAGCCCCCGAAATTCGGGAGCTTATAACCTGTTTTATTCTACCGGCTCATATGTTTTTGCAAATGTGTCGGGTTTGCAAGGATATTTTTCACCATTAACACCGGTGATAATATAGTCACCCGGACTTGCTGTCATATCACCTTCAAGTGTGTGTATTACAACTGTTTTATTCGTGCGTTCTGCTTCTACCACAATGGGCTTTTTTCTGTATTTAGCCATTAAAACACCTTCTAATCATAAAAATAAGGGTAAAAGTAAAAGGGATGTTTCAAACACCCCTTTAATACCCGTTTAAATTCGTTTAATTCTGTTTTATTCAACTCGACTATATAACTCTTTACCTTTTAGCAAATAAAGCCGATACAGGCTTATTCTGTTAAAGTTTTAAAACTGAGCGGACATAGCCAATATCTTTCTGAATAATCGGAATATCGCTTGGTAAAAGCTCAGGCTGAAATTCCCCCTTATCCCAACGCTTTGCATACTGAATAAAATCAGCTTTCATTCTGTCCGTCAGTATGTTGTGCTTAACTTCATATACAATAAGTGCTAAATGAAACAAAAACATATCCGGTTCATCTTCACATTCTGCATATAAAAGGGTATTTTCCAGTACCGCCGTTTTATAATTTTCTGCATCGGTATGATTAAATATTCTACTTACATCGTCATCAAGTTCAGTATAACTGTAATCAATCATATAGTTTCCGACCTTTCCAAGAATACCCTGTATTATATATTCCCGATACAACATTTACTTGTATGTCTGGGTGTTTATTCATAAATTGTTCAGCGACATATTTACAGCTGTCGCACATTCCACGCTCGGAAAGCATATATATTTGTTTTATATTAGCATTATCATTATACCACATACTTTCCAAACTTTCAAATAGTTTTGCTTCTGTATCATCATATGTAAAAGTTCGCAAAGAATCAGAGGAAGAATCGTTATATCTTTTACCAGTACCTTGTTCAACATCAAAAGTATGAAAATGTCGCTTTGTTGAATCCTCTTCTGTTATCGCTAAATGAGATTTATCACCTTGGTATCCTGCAAAGACTTTGTTTTCGATTTCATCCACTTTGTTTGCTTGAGAATGAGCAAAATAATATTCTCCGTTATATTCAAGAATTGCAAAATTACCTGATTGACTATATCTTCTCGGAAATTTTTTCTGTTTTTTCCTCAAAGCTATTTGGTCAAGTTCATAAATCTTGTATGGTTCAATACTACCGAAATCAACTTTATAAAGGGCATTAACTTCTTTCACATGACGGTAAAGATGATATTCTTTACTGCCGTTTATGTAAGCTTTTCTGAAATCAGACGAACTAAGAGCTTTGTCACCCATATAGTATTTGTAATCTTTATAGAGTGCTTTATCCCTCTGTACGGATTTCTGAGCGGTACTCCTGCCAAAGTCGTATTTCTGTGATCTTGAATAATCTTTAAGCAATCCTGTTTTTTCGCAAAAAGTATTCAGCTGCTCTTCACGATTTTTCAGTTTAACAGAATACCTATCGAAGTCCCTTTGCATAGCATTCCGTAAGGATTCGCTGTCGGTATTTGTTATACACTCATCCTGTGCGGCAAGTATGCGTTTCGTTTCACGGAGTTTCCGCTCCATTGCTCTTTGCTGTTGCTCCGCCTCGTATAGCGTGTGCATTGAGCCGTCGGGATATTCAATGTTTTTAGCATTAAGTTCTTCGATGTCTTTGGCTGAGTACATTCGAGCAGAACCCTAAGAGTTTTTCTGTAAAATATCTGTAGAGCATATTTTGTCCTCCGTTTCAGGTTTTTAAGCAATTCCTTTTAACGGATCTTGACAAAATATGCTCTGCTTTTTTTGCTTTTTGTTTGTAGGCTCTTTTTCTACCCCAACTTTTATTATAGAGCCAAAAAAACTTAATACATCAAATCAGCACTTTGAGAAATCAGAGTGCTTTTTTTGTATTTAAACCCGTCGATTTCGACCGGTTTAGAAAGGTGGTGACAGAATGAAAATCAGAGTAACAACAGCATTTAA
>ERZ857629.2731-NODE-2731-length-16087-cov-2.645958_pt1 | contig 16087 bp, 17 predicted proteins | sample MGYA00519700_ERZ857629 | MGnify/ENA primary metagenome ERZ857629 (study PRJEB31778, sample SAMEA3449351) | human gut metagenome | biome: human gut; feature: human-associated habitat; material: faeces | place: United Kingdom | collected 2010/2012 ...
TCCTATTCCTCTGCCGCAAAGAAAAAGAAATACCGCAGTAAAATGTACCGTGTGCAAAAACAGACGAAAAGCGTTGATTACAATTTTGCAGAGCAAGCGCAAAAATCCGACGACTACGATATTTCCGAAAAGGCACAGGAAAACAAAACGGAATTTTCAAAAAATACGGATATGGATTTTTCGGAAAACAAGTCCGAAAGGGACAGTAATATTCCGTTTGATAGTGTGAGAGACACAAAATCCGAAACGGATAAAAAACCTAACTCTAAAAAGCGGCAAAAGCTGTCTTTTGATAAATCAGCTAAAACCGAAAATGCTGAATCAGACACTAAAACGACCTGTGAAAAAACTGACGCCTCTAAATCCGACAGCGGCGACATTCCTTTTGACAGGGTAAACAGGCGTGCTCGGAAATTCGAGAAAAAGGCGGAAAAGGCAAAATCCAAAGCTGAAAAAGCTGAACAAAATTTACCGCATAAAAGGAAAATCAAACGCAAGCGACTTTATGACGAGCAAAAGCAAAAGCCTAAAAACCGCTTGCAGTTTGAAAAAGAGGTCAAGCCTCAATCGGATTTGTACCACCGATCCCCTGTCAAGACAGGGCGTGAAGCCTTGCAGCATACAGTGCTTAACAAACTTCATTCAAAGGTTGCAGAGGTTGAAAACGAAAACACAGGCGTTGAAGCGGCACACCAAACGGAGCAAAAGGCGGAAAGCCTTGCACGGTACAGCGTCAGAACGGCAAAATACATTGACGGTCAGAGAAAAGCGGTGCCGTACAAAAAAGCTGCACGCTTAAAGGTCAAGGCTGAAAAAGCGGAAATTAAGGCGGCGTATGAAAAAACGCTTGCGGAAAATCCGTCGCTGAAAAAAACAGCGTTAAAGAAATTCCGTCAAAAACAGCAGATAAAGAAAAAATACCAAAAGGCAAAGCAAGCCGAACAGACTGCAAAGCAGGCAAAAAAGGCGGCACAGAACGCCGAGCGTGCAGCGTCAAGGCTTGCGGCTTTTATATGGCGGCACAAAGCCGTTTTCGGCGCTATTCTTGCAATCGTGCTTTTGATTGCTTGGCTGGGTACGGCTCTTTCCTCTTGTTCCGTTATCGGTACAACAGGATTTAATTCAATAATGGTATCGTCATACTTTGCGGAGGACGAGGATATTTATGCGGCTGAAAACTACTACAACGGTTTGGAGCAGAATTTGCAGAGCAAAATTGATAATATCGAAAATGAGTATTCGGAATATGATGAATATAATTATAACTTGGCGGGTATCGGTCATAACCCGTATGAGCTTATTTCATATCTTACGGCGGTATATCAAGATTTCAAATTCAATGACATTAAATCTGCTCTTGATACCTTATTCAACGCACAATATCATTTGCAGATTACCGAAACAAGCCGGCAGCAGACAGACGAGGACGGGAACGAATACACCTATAAAATTCTCAATGTTACGCTTGTGAACGAGGGTATGACAACTACGCTCACGGCAGACCAAAGAGAGCTTTACGATATTTACCTTGTCAGCAAAGGCAACCGTGATTATCTGTTTGCGGACGATATTTATTCAAACATAACGCAAAGCCCATACAATGACTACACAATTCCGGGCGAGGCTCTTACGGACGAAACATTCCGAAAGCTGATAACCGAAGCCGAGAAGTATTTGGGCTATCCGTATGTTTGGGGCGGCAGCAGTCCGCAGACCTCGTTTGACTGTTCGGGATTTGTGTGCTGGGTATTCAAGAACTCCGGCATATATCCTCTCGGCAGGACAACGGCGCAGGGTATTTTCGACCAATGTACTCCCGTCAGACCGTCAGACGCAAAGCCCGGTGATATTATTTTCTTCACGGGGACATATAACAGCGGCTGCCCGGTATCGCACGTCGGTATTTATGTTGGCAACGGTATGTTTATTCATTGCGGCAACCCTATTTCTTATGCAAGCGTCAACTCAAATTATTGGACGCAGCATTTCTACGCCTACGGGCGACTAAACTAAAAATTTAATTTAACGGAGGTATTTTATACAATGGCAACAGTAACAAAAATTGATAAAGATATTGCGGCGGCAAAAGCTAAAATTGCGGAGCTGCAAAAGAAAATCAGAGAGCTTGAAACAAAGCGCGTCGAGGCTGAAAACTTGCAGATTGTAAAGCTGGTTAAGACGGTGAATATCGACAACAAGACCTTGACGGCGCTGCTCAAAGCCTATGCAACGGGCGAGTTTGAACTGCCCGAACAATACAAGGCAGAGCTTGAAAACAAGGAGGACGCAGACAATGAAAATGAACAGAATTAAATTTGCGGCGGCGGTATTTACCGCCGTTTTCGCTTTATCGGGAATGACGGCATTTGCACAGAGTAACGCTCCGGCAGAAACACCCGCCGAAACCGTAATTGAGGACAACCGAACATTGACGCCAAAGGGCAACGCCCAGCTTGTAGATGATATTTCGGATAACGAAAATTTGCAGTTTATCACCGTAACCGCACGGGACGGAAATGTTTTTTACTTCGTGATAGACAAGGGCGCACAAAGCGAAAATGTGTATTTTTTGAATACCGTTGATGAAAGCGACCTTGAGGCTCTTGTCGAGCAATCGGATAAGAAACCGACAGCGACCGCAAAGCCCACAACGGACGATACCGAAAAAGATTTAACAGAAACCGATACAAAAGACAACTCCGACACAAAAGCTGAAAAATCCGAACAGACGGAGCAAAACAAGAAAAAAATAATTTCGGATTGCTTATTGTGTTGGCGTTTGCGGCGGCTGTCGGAATCGGCGGATATTATTACAAGGTAATCTTGCCGAAAAAGAAACTTGAACAGGCGGACGATTTGGACGACTTCGATTTTGAGGACGAGGACACCGAAACCGTTATAAACGAGGACGACGAAACGGACGAATAAAAAAATTATTAAATTTTTGATTTCCACTTGATTTTTTTCTGAAAATAGCATATAATATAAATGTAAGAAATTCAGAAAATCAGAAACATAGAAAGAGGTGTTTTTATGTTAGCGGAAATCAGAGGACGTTCCCAGATAACCATACCGTCGGAGATTATAAAAAAGCTCGGTATTTCGGAGGGCGATAAATTCGACATTATGGAAAGGGACGGCGGTATATTCCTTTGCCCTGTCGTTGTCTACCCGAAAGACAAAATTGCAAAAATCGCAAAAATACTGAAAGAGTCGGAAAATGATACGAAAACCCGGACAGCATTTGAAAGCGTTGAGGATATGTTTTCCGATATGGGGATTGATATAGACAATGTATAAGCTCAAATATACAAAGGAATTTGAAAGGGATTTGAAAAAGCTGTCTGCGGCGGAACAAAAGCAGACAGCAAATAAATTAAAGCTCTTAATGCAAAATCCCTTTTATCCGTCGCTTCGTACCAAAAAGGTACAGGGACTTGACAATGTGTTTGAAATGAGCGTTAATATGGATATTCGCATTTTATGGCGTTATGAAAACGGCGTTATAATTTTGCTGATAGACATAGGACATCACAAGGACATATTGGGACTTTAATTTAATATCAATCAAAACAGCACTCATTAACTTGGGTGCTGTTTTTGTGTTCAAAGGAGGAATTTAATTTGAAACTGATTATAGCGGAAAAGCCGTCGGTTGCCCTTGCAATCGCAAAAGCGCTTAATATTAAGGGCAGCCGTGACGGATATATTGAAAACGGCGAATATATCATATCTTGGTGCGTCGGGCATTTGGCAGCGGCAGCGTTCCCGGAGGAATACGACGCAAAATATTCAAAGTGGAATTATGCGGATTTGCCTATCATTCCCGATAACTTCAAGTACAAGATTTACGGTGATAAGCAAAAGCAGTTTAAGGTTGTCAAAGGCCTTATGAGCAGAAAAGATGTGAGCGATGTTATTAACGCCTGCGACGCAGGGCGTGAGGGTGAGCTTATTTTCCGGCTTGTCTACAATATGGCGAATTGCAAAAAGCCTATCAAAAGGCTTTGGATTTCATCAATGGAAAATGCAGCAATCCGTGAGGGCTTTGAAAACTTAAAGGACGGCAGCGAGTATGATAATTTGTATTATTCCGCACTTTGCAGAATGTGGGCGGATTGGATAGTCGGTATCAATGCAACAAGGCTGTTTTCAATTTTGTATAACAAGACCTTAAATATCGGCAGAGTGCAAACGCCTACGCTTGCCCTTTTATGCGACAGGCATAACAAAATAGCATTTTTCCGAAAAGAAAAGTATTTTACGGTTGAACTCACGCTCGGCGGCGTGAAAGCGGAAACCGAACGGCTTGACAATGAGAATACGGCAAAAGAAATTATAACGGCTTGTGAACACTCACAGGCCGTTTGTGTTTCCGTCACCAAAGAAACCAAAACCGAACAGCCGCCAAGACTGTTTGATTTAACAACGCTGCAAAGGGCGGCAAACAGGATTTACGGCTACACCGCAAAGCAAACACTTGATTATTCACAGGCATTATACGAAAAGAAACTTATCACTTATCCCCGAACGGACAGCAGATATTTGACGGAGGATATGGCGGAAACGGCAGCGGCGGTTATTCGTCTTGGTGCGGATATACCACCGTTTGACAAAGCGCCCGATTTCTTCCCCGAAATATCCCGTATGATAAACAACAGCAAGGTATCAGACCACCACGCCATTATTCCCACGCTTGAAATTGAAAAGGCGGATTTGTCGGCAATTCCGACGGGTGAGCTGAATATTCTGAAACTTGTTTTATGCCGGATAATTTCAGCGTCGGCGGAAAGTTATATGTATGAAAATACTACGGCAGTTTTCGAGTGCGGCGGATATACCTTTACGGCAAAGGGAAAAGAAATTATTTCGGAGGGCTTTCGGACAATAGAAAAGCTGATATATCCAAAGACAGATAATGCGGAAGCAGCGCCGCTTGTGAAATTCTATAAAGGACAGCTATTTGCAGGAGCAGCGCCGGAGCTTAAAGAAAAATACACACAGCCCCCGAAACCGTACACAGAGGACACGCTATTATCTGCAATGGAAACGGCGGGAGCAAAAGAGACGGCAGACGACGCAGAGCGTAAAGGGCTTGGCACTCCTGCGACCAGAGCCGCCATTTTGGAAAAGCTGGTACAAACGGGATTTGCACAGAGAAACGGGCGGCAGATAACACCCACCAAAAACGGAATACTGCTTGTTTCCGTTCTGCCCGACACACTCATATCCGCACAGCTCACGGCAGAATGGGAAAATCAGCTTGCTTTAATATCCAAAGGCGAATCAAGCCCGAAAGAATTTATGCAGGGCATTAAAAGTATGATAACCGAACTTACGCAGCGATACCGTGAATTTGACAGCACAAGAGAAAATCCGTTTAAGCCGGAAATCAAAAATAACAGCTTGGAGGTGTAATTATGCGTGAAATTGACAAGCGATATTATAAAATCAATATAGCCGGCACAGAACATATTTTTACGAATGTTTACAGAGTCGGCGACCATTATTCGGCATACGAAGCAGACAAAAACGGCAAGCCCGGTAAATTTCTTCACAGACTGTCGCAGGCGGAAGTTGACAGAGCCGTAATATCGGGCAGCATTGATTTCAAAGAAAAAGATTACAGCTATATCTATAAAGGCTTTCTGGTAAACGCTGCCGAGTACGACAACGGAAATAAGGAAAACTCCGGCGTGTGGATATACTTTCCGGCAAAAGATAACGAAATCCGTATAGCATTTGAGAGTATAGGTCTTTCGCCGGACGCTGACAGCGGCAAATATTTTTTTGACGACTTCAAAAGCAATATTAAATCTATTGAAAGTCTGCTTGACAAGGATTTATCTGTCGCCGATTTGCAGGACACCGCAGAAAAATTAAACGAGCTTCCAAACTATGAAATATTAAAGCTCAACGCCGTTATGGAAACAAACGCAAAATGTAATTCATTTGCGGAGCTTACGGAATTTGCATATAACACCGACTATTATGATTTAATTTCCGACGCAAGCAATGTAAAGAAGCTTGGCATAAATCTTGTTTATTCCTCCGGGATATTTGAGAGCTTACCGACAATGTATAGGGACGCAATCGAGGCTGAAAACTTTGGCAGGTATATAGCCGAAGTGGAACAGGGTATTTTCACTTCCAAAGGCTACATTTCCCGTTCCGGCGACGAATGGCACAATGTTTGTTTGCAGAATTTTGAGCCGAAACCGTTAAAACAAAACGGCATTGACGACAGGCTTATTGACACAACGGAAATTCTTGCGGTTGATTTGGATAGCTTTTTCCGCAGTTTAAGCGAAGATTACAGTTGGCTTGCAGGCGATCCCGCAAAGGCAAAAGATAAAATTGCATACGATTTGAGAAACGGCAGTACAGATGTTGTACGCCGTCAGCTCGGCAGTTTTATGAAAGAGTATCATTTGGATAAATCGGATATACAGCCGTTTTTAAGTCGTATTGCAAGATTTGAAAAATGCAAGGGTATTGAAAAATCAAAGCCGAACTCCATAAAAGAACAGCTAAAACAGGCGAAAAATTCACAGCAGCCGAAAAAATCAAAGCATAGAGAGGAATGTTTGTAATGAATATTCCGATCACCGACAGCATAATGCGCATTGATACAAACAGAGATAATTTTAATATGCAGGATATTGAAAATCGCCGCTTTATGTTCAATCCGAAAACGGCAACGCTGATTTTAGGTTATCAGTACAGAAACGGCGAGCTTGTTTCATCACACGCAGACGAATACACAAGTACAGGTACAGGCGAGCCGTTTGACGATTTTGTTCGCGGCTGGATAGGCACAAGCAAGGAATATACGGACGGGGTAATTCATTTTGCCCCGTCTGTTTCCGAAAAGAATATCACACTTTTTGAAAAGGCGTTTGATACGCTTGAAATGTTTAAGAATAACGGAGCAAGAAAAAATACGGTTGTTCGAGGGCTCGGCAGAGCTTGGGAGCAGCCTTTTTCAGATTTGATAAAGGAGGTCGATTTAATGGCAGAAAATATTTCATCGGTAACGCCCATTGAATTTACGGGCAAATCTCAAAAAGAGAAAGTCAAGGAAATTACCGACAAATTGGAGCAAGGCATTAAGGACTTGTTTAACAGCGACAGATACAAGGAGTATTTGTCGGCAATGTCAAAATTCCATAATTACAGCTTTCGGAATACAATATTGATTTTAATGCAGAAGCCGGACGCTTCGTACATAGCCGGTTTTAACACTTGGAAAAATGAATTTAAGCGTGCGGTCAGAAAGGGTGAAAAGGGTATCAAAATTCTTGCCCCTGCTCCGTACAAAAAAGAAATTGAGGAAACGGCACACGATAAAAACGGAAATCCGATATTGAACGCAGACGGCAGCAACCGTACCACCACAAAAACAATCACCGTTCCGGCGTTTAAGATAACAACGGTATTTGACCTGTCGCAGACGGACGGAAAAGAGATCCCCACAATAGCGAATCAGCTTACGGGCAATGTTGAGGACTACGAAAAGTTTTTCAAAGCGTTAAAGGAAATATCACCCGTCCCCGTTGAGCTTGAAGATATAGACCGCGCGGCAAACGGATATTATCACCTGACCGAAAAAAGAATTGCCGTGCGTGATGATTTATCGGAAATGCAGACGATAAAAACCACCATTCACGAAATCGCCCACGCAAAGCTGCACGCACTTCCCGAAAAGGAAGAAAACGAGGTTATCGAGGACGACAGACCGGATAACCGCACCCGTGAAGTGCAGGCGGAAAGCATTGCATATACCGTATGTCAGCATTTCGGTATTGATACCTCCGACTACTCTTTCGGCTATGTGGCAGGTTGGAGCAGCGGCAAGGAAACGGAGGAATTAAAGGCGTCGCTTGAAGTGATACGCACTACTGCGGACGAAATGATTACGGATATATCCGAAAAATTAAAGGAGCTGGAAAAGGAAAAATCCGTTGACTTAAATTCCGATATTTCCGCTTGGTACGCTGCGGAATTTTCGGACGACGAGATGAAAGATGAAATCTACACGGGTGTTTCTTTTCAAAAGCTGTATGATATGTTATCCTCTAATGATTTATATAGTATTATCGGAATTGACGATACAGTAGTCAGAGAACGGTGTTTTTCAAAACTTGCCGAGCTTATGCAGGTTGATTATTCGGTCATTTATGAAAAGTGGCTTAATGCGGAAATTCCCGATATGTTAAATCCCACAAAACAGCCGATAGTTACAATTTTGTGGTCGGAAAGTCCGCATTTTGAAACGGGACAGAAAATGCCGCTTAACAAGGCTGATAAACTTTTTACATATCTTGACGAAAGCTATCCCGAAAATCAAGGCTACGATAAAACAAAATTCCGCATTGATTATATGTATAACGGTATGCGTGATAATTATATAGGCAGATACGATATAGGCGACCGTGAAAACGGGCTTATCAACCATATAGAAAATCATTTTAAGGGAAGTCTTGCGCCGGAGTATTTGGAATCCATACGGCAGGCAACAGGACAAAAGGGCGTTGATGAAGTGACGGACAGTGCAAATACGGCATTAAACCTTTTCGTTCCGTATCTGCGTCTGCATATCAGTATGTCTGAAATCGAAGAAACTGCAAATAAGGCATTGAAAGATAAAACCGTTCCCGAAACGGATAAGGCGTATTACAGTGCAATGTGTGATTATGTTCACAACAGCAGAACAACGCTGAATACTGCTCCCGGCGAGGTTAAATTGCCGGAGCCGCCGCAAAAAGAGGATTTTATCGCTAAGCCCACTATGGCGAAATCAGAGCAGAAAGCAAAGACGGCGCAGAAAACAGATAAAAAGCCCTCAATCCGCAAGCAGCTTAAAGAAGAAAAGGCTAAAACGGAAAAAGCGCCGAAAAAGCCGGCGAAATCAAAGAAAAAGGAGGATATATCGCTATGACACGATTTTCGGACGAAGAAAAAAGCATAATCGGAATGTATAACACCGCTGACCGTGTGGGGCTTATCGTTAAAATCAAAGAAGCAATTCCGTATATTGAGGACGCTGATTTGAAAGATACGGCGGCGGATATTGTTTCAAAATTGGTCGGTATGACCGATAAAGAGTTTACAGATTTGGAGGTGTGAGTATGGCAGAATTTTACTTTACGGCGGCAATCGCAAACGGCTACGAATACAGGAATACGCCGGATAATTACCGGCATTTTTTAATGGAATTACCCGTAAACAAAGAGGAACTGACATATATCTTTAAGGAAATCGGGCTTGAGCTTGACGCAAAGCCCGGCGAGTATATTTTTGAAATTGCGGATTTTTATTTACCCGGCGTCAATGCAAAAAGGCTGTTCAAGGAAACCGAAAACATTGACGAGCTTAATTACTTGGCGGATATTTTATCTAATCTTGACGATAACAAATATCAGGTGTTTACGGCTGCGGTCGGGGCGCAGGATCATACAAAGAGCGTTGCCGACCTTATAAACCTTGCCTTGAATACAGAGTGTTACAGCTTTATTCCCGATATATCCGACTATGACGACTACGGCAGATACAAAGCTGAAGAAAGCGGAATAAAACTCGGCGAGCTTGGCGACTTGGAGGACTTTGTGAACTTTTGGGACTATGGCGAACGGTGCAAAAAGGACAACAAAGCCGTATTTCTTGACAGCTACGGAGTTTTGGAAAACAGCGGTGCTGAATTTACCGAAAGATATAGCGGCGACTTAAATACAATTCCGAAAGAATATTCCATAACAACAGACGCATTATCGGAAATTGAAATTGAGGATTCTATGGGGCTGGCTGTTCGGATTGACGAGTATTTAAGGGCAAATCACCCCGACTATGATCGTGTGTATTCTGAAATTATTGAAATGCAGCAGGATTTGTCGGACAATATTCTGCACGGTAAAACTCACAGATTAAAACAGGTTTTTAATGAAATGGGCTTGACCTCTGCCGATGAGCCATATAAGAGCCTGTGCGAATTTGAGAAAAACTATCCGAAAAGGCTTTTTATGATATATCAGCTCAAAGATGACGACAGCACAAGAGGGCTGCGCTTTGAGAGCTTGGAGCAGATTAAAAAAGATAAGCAGCTGCCCGTTATCGAAAACTATGAGCTTATTTATTCCGCGCGAATGAAAGCCGATACAACATTGGAAAGCATTTTCACGGAATTTAACACAAACCGCCCTTATGATTTTTACGGACACAGTTTAAGTGTTTCGGATATTGTTGTACTCTCAGATAAGGGTAAAAATAATGCCTATTACTGCGATAAAGCAGGCTGGGAAAAGGTCGATAATTTTTTCGATTATGTTCATACACGCTCGGCGGCGATAAGCAATTACAAAGGTATGACGGCATTTGTCGGTTATGATAATAAGCTGTATTTGGGTAAAAGCGAAAATTATCTTTTCGGCGATAACGGCTTTGCATACTATGACAACAGCGATAAATCACTCACATACATAACGGATAATTTAACGCTTTACCCGTTCCTGTACGGAAGCGGCTGGGTATGCAGTCAGCAGGAAATGCTCGATAACGGCAGTTTTACAAAAGAAATTTATGCAGAGTTTGACAGACTGCAAAAGGGTGTTTTATCTCAATTTGAGCAGATAAGAGAAATACGATTTGCAGACAAGCCCTTTAATTATCTTGAAACGGCAGAAAAGCAGACAGAACAAAACTATAATAAAATCGACGGCATTATCAATAATGAGCCGTCGGAAAGCGAGGACAAAAATATGAACGATAAAATTTCGGTGTTGGCGGTTGAGCCTATGAAAGCACCGTATATCAAGGAAATAGAGCCCGGTTTGGAATCTTTGCAGAAAGAGGTCGGCGGACTTATACAGGCTGTATATCCGTATGAGGATATGGTCGCTGTTATTTGCAATGAAGAGGGAAAAATGAACGGCTTGCCTCTAAACCGTGCAATCTATAACGATGATAAAGAAATGACAGATATTATTGCCGGTACATTCCTTGTAGTCGGTCTGGGAGAGGAAAATTTTACGAGCCTTTCGGACGGCTTGCAGAAAAAGTATGCCGACATATTTAAGAATCCGGAGGAATTTGTACGGCTTGGAAATGAGATTATTGCAATACCTGTAAAGCCGTCTATCAAGCAACAGTTAAATCAAGCGAAAAAGGAGCAAGGCGAACGAGAGGGCAAAAAACCGCCCTCGCACAAGCCGCCGGAGCTATGAAAGACAGAATAGACCTTACTCCGAAACAAAGCAGAAAGGTAAACGCCCTTATAAAACGGCTGTGCTGTAATTATGATAACGGAAATTGCATAAGGCTTGACGACGGCGATCCGTGCGTGTGCGTTCAATGTATAACCTATTCGCATATTATCTGTAAATGGTTTAGAATCGCCGTACTTCCGGCAGATAAGGATTTGTATATTGAGCTTGCAAAACCGAAAAGCACACGAATTTGTCAAAATTGCAGAAAGCCGTATGAAGCGGCAAACAACAAATTCAAGTATTGCCCCATATGCAGAAAAATTGTAATACGAAAGCAAAAGGCAAATTATATACGCAAAAGGCGGTCGGGTATGTAGAAAATATAAGCCTAAAAAACAGCGTAAAATAAGGGTTTTTAACCGCCGAAACCGACAGGGTAATATAATTCCTCTAAAACCTGCGAAAATGACAATTTCATTTTCTACATTTAACAGTGGGTACAAACCGTACCCCTGTTGCAAAAAAACAAAAAAATACCGTGATACATTCTATCTTAAATGGTAGAGAGTATCACGGTTTATTTTTTTATGCGGTTATCAGCTTAACCGCCGTGTACGGCACATAGCAGACGGCGACAAGCAATTTCCATAGTAAGATTATGCCGCCGATTACGGCGCCTATTGCTATGTTGGCAGCAGTCATAAAAATGCCGACGCCCGGATTTCCGATAAAGACCGGCAGTGTGAACATAAACCGTATTCCGAAAGGTATTCCGCAAAGCATTAAAAGATACATATAATTGACCGATCCGTTTGCTATGCAAAGCCCGATGAACAGGTTATACAAAAGTATTGCGGTTATTATCGGTGCTATGCTCTTTTTGATAAACCGTATTAAAATATCCGTTCTTGTCATTTTTGAACACTCCTTGTCTGCGCTTCTTTGAGCAGCTTTCTTGCCTGTGTAAACATTACGGTATCGGCGGCGGGAATATCTAAATATATTCGGTCAATGCCGATTTCCTCATTCGGAACATAGGCGGGATTTATTGTCTGATAGATTTTTGTGTATGCCTCTTTGAGTGCAGCGTCATAATCTTTTGTTCCATTCTCAACCTCACATATCAAGTCTGACAAAAGAGCTTTTGCGGCTGCTTCCTTTTCCGTATAGTATTCAGGTCTTAAATAAACATCACGGTAATATATGAGTGCGTTCCGGGCGACAGCGGCTAAATCAAGATAACCGTAACCGTTTGTATTTCCGGCAAGCACGGCGTTAAATACTGCGTTATGTGCTTTGCACCAAGCAGGCTGATAACCTAAACCGTTTTGCACCTCGTCAAGAATCGGGCTAATCAGATTTTCCGTTATTGCAATGCTTTCGGGTGTTGCGTTTTCCGGCGCACACTCGACCGGAATTTCTGCGGCGTATGCCGACTGTGTAATTGCGGCTAAAATTGCCGCTGCCGTTAAAAATATTTTGATTTTCTTCATAAGGCTGTACCTCCTAAATCTTTTTAGTTATATTCATTATACCATATAACTTTTGCTGCGCCCAGCCCTATAAGGCTACATTTGCGCTACAATTTATTTTTCGATTTCGGGATTGCGTTCTCTCGGACGGTTAAGCAGCGTATCAACATTTGAACGGATAATCTCGATTTCGGCAGCTTTTGATTTCAGCTTTTTGTATTCCTCATACAGTTTTGCTTTCCGTTTCGACAGATCCCCGTTGTCCTTTATAAGAGTTTCAAGCGGCGGCGGATTTTTGCCTTTCAGATTTCTTTCGGCAGCCTCATATAAAATCAGTTCTCTTTGGAATTTTCGTGTAAAGCCTTCTTTGTTTTTTACCTTTTGCAGTTTCAGATATATAGGTCGGTACTGCCGATATATTTCAAGCTGTTTTATCAGTATCGCATTTTCGCCGATAGTCTTTTCAACCGTCTTTATTTTTTGTGCCGTATCGTCAAAATCAGAATGTATTTTATTTGCGGCAGCCTCTAAATCCTCATAGGTAGTCAGATTATTTTCGGTCAGAAAATTCAAAGTTTTTGCCGCCTGCTTTAAGTTATATATTTTGCTCCAATGCTCATAGCCTTTGCTTTCCTGTGCCTTGATACAATTCTGAATGTCGATAATAAGGTTGATACGGCGGTTGTCTTTTTTCGGTCGGTGTATAGCGTTCTTTGCAATGCGTTCTTTTATAGAATCCTCTGTATAATAACCGCCCAGAGTTTTGCCCCGTATAAACCGTTCTCGCCCTGCGGCTCGGAATGAAATATATTTACCTTTCTTTACTTCATATCCGGCGATTTCCATACGCAGCAGAAAATCGGAATAGTCGAGCGATTTTCGGACAGCTTTGTCAATATCCGCTTTAAGCTGTGCCTTATAGCTTGTACCTTGTTTTGCCGCCGTATATTCGATATAGCTTTTGCCTTTATTCTCATTCTGCGGAATAACCGACAGTCCATATTCCTCACAAAGACGGTCGCTTATTTTGCGTGTATCGTAATACCATTTTTTATTGATATGACTGTGCCTGTAATCAACAAAATTCACATCATTAAAAATGATATGGTTATGAATGTGCCCCCGGTCAATGTGCGTACTTAAAATATATTCGTACTTGCCGCCCAGAATTTCATCAGCTAATTTCTTCCCGATTTCGTGAGCCTGTTCCGGCGTTGTTTCGCCCGGCTCAAAGGCTTGTATAAAGTGTCTTGCAAGATGACTCTCTTTGCCGTTGTCCGGTGCCTTTTTCCTCGTCCATTCAAACTCAATATCGGCAGTTTCGGGTGTGCAGCCGTATGAGTCGATAAGCAGCGTTCCGTCTGTCTTGTCGGGATTGCAGATATACCGTATTGCTTTTTTTAGCGTAGAGTTGATAGGATGGTTCTTTGTAACTGCCATATATTCTGTATATCCTCTTTTAATTCCTCAATATCGGTCATATATATGCTGCTTGTGGAATTAACACGCTTTGCAATCTGATTTATGTTTCTGCCGATCCTCTGCAATTCCTTATTCATAGCCTGAATGTCTTTCGTATCGGTGTATATGATATATCCGTCAATCGCCATTTTCCGCAGATATGCCCCGATTTGATTTGTCGGCACAAGCGACATTTTATGTTCAATCAGCTTTCGTTCCTCGTCTGTTACCGGGCAGCGAAGCACAATTTTTCTTTTTCGGTTTGCCATTGAATAATCCTCCGTGTATTTATAATAAGGGTTTGGGAATATCCCAAAAATATTTTTACGGCAATTTCAAAGAAATGACCGCCGTAAAAATTGTGAGTGTGGCTACACTCGCTTTGCTTGCTATTCCTTAAAAATTAGTTTTTCCCCTATATTCAATATCTGCTTAAAATCTTGATTTTGTTGCGCAAATTACGGTTAAAACCAATAAAAAAATAGCCTGTAATCGGCTATAATCTTCAAAAATGACTTTGCAATGACAAAAGGAAGCCGGAGACTTATTCCTCCGGCTCTTTGGCTTTCAATATTCCCTTCGCAGTAGCTGTCATAATTGTTAATTCCTTGCTGTTCATAGTATCAATCAGACTGTCGAGTTGTCGCCTTTGCGTTGACTTTTCAGCAGCATTATCAAGAAAAAAGAATTGATCAACTGAAATATAATAACGGGTTACAAGGTCATAAAATACCTGTAAACTTGGCTACTGTCCTTTATTCTCGATATTAGCAAGATAACGAGGAGAAATATATAGTGCGTCACTTACTTTTTTTCGGCTCTCTCCACGCTCGTTCCTTGCGGCCTTTATAGCTGCCCCGAAAGAACTAAAATCGTATAATGGTAATGGTCGCTTTGACATATTTGTTCACCCTATTATATTTTACAGTTCATGTTATGTTTTGTATATGTCTATACAGTTCTTATTATTAGCTTAAATAATTCGAATATTCTTTTATTTTCTATTGACTTTATTCGTATGTCCGTATATAATGAATATTGATAAACTATAACAAGGAGAAGGTTGTAGTATGGAATATATGTCTTGTCCAGAAGCGGCAAAAATATGGGGAATTTCTGAAAGACGGGTACAGAAACTTTGCGAGGAAAACCGTATACCGGGTGTTTCAAAAATCGGCTATATGTGGCTGATTCCGAAAAATTCAGAAAAGCCTATTGATAAGAGGTTAAAAAGGAGCATTGATAATGAACGAAAAAATTTTAGTGGTAGATGATGAAACAGAGATAGCCGATTTAATTCAAGTTTATCTGAATAATGATGGATATACTGTTTATAAATTCTATAATGGTGTTGATGCGTTAAAATGCATTGAGGAAACAGAGATTGATTTGGCAATTTTGGATGTAATGCTACCGGATATTGACGGATTCCGTATCTGTCAGAAAATCAGGGAGAAATTTTATTTTCCGGTAATTATGCTCACGGCCAAAATAGACGATAGCGACAAAATAATGGGGCTTACTATTGGTGCAGATGATTATATCACAAAGCCATTCAATCCTCTGGAAGTTGTTGCACGAGTAAAAACTCAACTGAGACGTTATCAAAGATATAATAATTCTAAACAAAATCAAACTATTGTAAAGAATGAATATGACATAAGAGGTTTAATTATCAATAGGGATAGTCATAAATGTTTTTTGTTTGGGAAAGAAATATCATTAACCCCTATTGAGTTTTCGATTCTTTGGTATCTGTGTGAACATCAAGGTAAGGTCGTCTCATCTGAGGAATTATTTGAAGCTGTATGGAAGGAAAAATATTTGGACAATAACAATACTGTAATGGCTCACATCGGTCGACTTAGAGAGAAAATGAATGAACCTGCCAAAAAGCCAAAATTTATCAAAACAGTTTGGGGGGTTGGGTATGAAATTGAATAAGAAAAACAA
>ERZ857629.2733-NODE-2733-length-16058-cov-5.847716_pt1 | contig 16058 bp, 12 predicted proteins | sample MGYA00519700_ERZ857629 | MGnify/ENA primary metagenome ERZ857629 (study PRJEB31778, sample SAMEA3449351) | human gut metagenome | biome: human gut; feature: human-associated habitat; material: faeces | place: United Kingdom | collected 2010/2012 ...
GCCTGAGTTGTATTTTCTGTCAGGTACACGCCCCGACAGAAAATGATCAGAATCCATTTGCCGCCTGCGGGCGGCAAACTCTGCGAGGCTTTTTTGACACGTTGGGGCGGCTGATAGCCGCCCCTGCTTTTTTATCGGAAAAAATATTTTTATTTCATGCAACATTTTGGGCTTCTCAGGTGTATCTATAACAGAACGGCAGTTGGATGTGCCGTCGGAAAGGACATCTCTGTTATGTACTGGAATAAGCTCCGCGCGGCTGCCGCCGCATTTGCCATTTTTCTGACCCTTGGTCTGCTGACCGGCTGTCACGGCCGCAGTCAGCCGAACGTCACGGATCCTCCCACGGAAACCACCGTGCCGCAGACGCAGCCGACAACCAAGCCCTCGGTTCCCGCCACCGTGCCGACCACGGCGCCCACCACCGCACCAACTACGGCGCCCACCACGGAACCCACCACGGCTCCTACCGCCCCCTCCAATACCCAGAAGCCGAACGGCAGCTCCACGACTAAGCCCACGGAGAACAATCCTTCCAAGCAGACCGTGACCGATAATGCCTTCACGGGCTATGTGACCAGCAATCACAACCTGAATGTCCGTTCCGAACCGGACGCCGGCGCCACCCGGCTGGGCAGTCTGGAACGGGGTACCTCGGTGCAGGTGAAGGGCGCCGTGCAGGTGAACGGAAAGAACACCGGCTGGTATCTGATTCGCTACAACGGAAAGGACGCCTATGTCTCTTCCCAGTATGTGAGCAAGACAAAGCCCGAGATAAAGAAGGAGCAGACCGTCAAGTCCCTTTCCTTCACGGGCTACGCCACCAGTAAGGATCCGGATCTGAATGTCCGCACCGAGCCGGACGTGAGCGCAAAGCGGCTGGGCAGTCTGGGCTACGGCACGGCGGTGGAAGTCACCGGCGTGGTGCAGCTGGACGGCAAGGACGCGGGCTGGTACCAGATCAAATATGACGGCAAAACCGCTTACGCCGCCTCCGCCTTTATCAGCAAAACCAAGCCCTCCACGGTGGAAGTGACCGTGAAGGACGAAACCTTCACCGGAAAGGTTACCGCCTCCGGACTGAACGTCCGGGCAAAGCCCGACGCGAAGGCCGACAAGCTGGGCGCTTTCTCCAAGGGCGACAGCGTGTCCGTCACCGGCATCGTCCAGCAGGGCGGCAAGGACACGGGCTGGTACCGGGTCACTTACAAGGGCAAGACCGGTTATGTCTCCGCCAAGTACATCAGCAAGGACACCTCGTCTCCCACCCAGACCGTTACGGAGGTCAGCTTCACGGGCTATGTCACTACGGACACCCTGACGGTCTATGAGAAGCCGGATACATCCGCAAAATCCCTCGGCACTCTGAAGAGGAACAATGCCGCGGAGGTCACCGGCACGGTTCAGCTGAACGGCAAGGACACGGGCTGGTACCGGATCCGCCATAACGGCGGTGTGGGCTACGTCCAGTCCGGCAGCATCACCAAAACCCAGCCGGAGGTCGTTGTGCCGGTGAAGGTCTCTCCCAAGCCTCAGACGATCAACATGCAAAATCTGGGCAACTGCACGCTCCCCATTTCCCTGACGGCGAAGGATGCTACCGTGGACAGCAGCGGCACCATGCAGCTGAAGGTCACAGTCTACGCCTACGATGTGTATAACAAGGCGGACATTACCAAGCTGCGGGTAAACGACACCATCGTTCTCCGGGGGCAGGAAGTAACCGTCACTTCGCTGGATCGGAGTGACACCGGCTCCGTTACCATCAACGCCGGGCAGTCCGGCGGATGGACCCTGTCTCCGGACAGCAGCGGCGACTACGCCGAGCGGCTGGAAAACGACGCCCGTTACTGGCAGTCTCTGGGCACCGCCATCATCCGTGTCTCCGCCGACTTCCAGTTCCGGGACAGCGCGGGAGCGGAGGAAAAGACCTACACCGCCGCGGAGTTCTTCTCCCCGGACAGCGGCATTTCCTGGAGCTTTACCCCGGGCAACACCAGCCTGACCGTCAAAGACGGTCTGGCGGTCTCCATGATCCGGGTCTACACGCCCTGAACATCCCTCCTGACAGCAACCCCGGAGGCGGAACCGTTCCGCCTCCGGCTGCGTGACTGTCATTTACTTTCTGAAATTTTTGTCTAAGGCACCACCGCGCAATTCGGCAAGAAGTCTCCACCGTCTTTTTGCCCCACTTCTTCAGTTTGAAAAACCAGAAATACATACAGGATTCCTTCGTTTCCCAAACTTTGAATTGGGGCAAAAATCCTGTCTGAGACTTCTTGCCAAATTGCGCGGTGCTGCCCTAAGATATTGTACCAATTTAAGCTTCGGACTGGGCCTTGCCATCACCCGGGAAATGACCGAAAAGCTGGGCGGTACCATCACCGCCGTCAGCACGCCGGAAACCGGAACCGAATTCCGGTGCACCTTCCACAGCTAAGGCATAACAAACATCCCCGTCCCGGTGGTGATACACCGGGACGGGGATGTTCGTTTCTGCTGTCTGTCCCCCAACAACCGGTCAATTTCAGGCCGGTCCTCAGACTTGGCGTGGAGCCGAAGGGAATGCCTCCGGCAGAAGGACACCCGATTGGGGGGAATTCCCGCGTCAGCGGGTGCGTCGGTTTTTTACATCCGGGACTTGATCGTGGAGATCAGAATATCTCCCGCTACGACCCGGTCCTCGGCGGCGAAGCCTTCGCTGAAATTATCGGAGTAGAGCACCTGCGCATTGGGGGGAAATTCCTCGTCCCCGGCCCAGGTCAGAATCTGCATCTGGTAACCGTCCAGAAAATCGAACAGATAGCCCGCGTCTCCCCGGTTCAGGGAAACGGCGCCCATTTTTTCACAGGCCGCCCGGAAAGCCTCCACCCGGGTGCCGAAGGTAAAGGCCGCCCGGGTCAGCACCCGGCCGGTGTAGGGTTTGATATACATCTCGCCCCAAGGCATTTCCCGGAAGGTTTTCCACTGGCCCTGCCAGGGGATCTCCTTTCCCTCCAACAGGTAGCGCAGCAGGAAAGTCCGGGTCGGCAGGGGCAGCACACCGTTCTCGCCGGTCACCGTACCGTCCGGGCTCACCGTGCAGCGGCAGCCCAGCAGCGTCAGCGTAAAATCCGTCCCGTCATAGGGTACGCCCGGCAGGCGCTCGCGGATCGCGGCGGGATTTGCCGCCTGAAACTGCGCCTGATAATGGGCAAAAGGAACCTCTTCTTTATGGTTGACAACTTCCATGGTTACATCTCCTGACGGGAATGGGGAAACAGGCTGGCGTCCGTATGGGGCAGGAAGCAGGCAGCCACAAAGGAATCCATATAGCCCGGATGGGTGCTCAGCTCCAGATAGGTCATGTTGGCGGCAACCTCGGCAAGCTTCTCGTTCGCCGGGTCGCTCTGCACCATGGCGTAAGCGCCCGCCAGAGAGGAGTTGCCGATGTAAGAGAATTTCTCCAGCTCCACGTCCGGGAACATGCCGATATTCACGGCGTTTTTCATGTTGATGCCGGAACCGATGCCGCCTGCCACGTAAACGTGGTCGATTGCCTCAACGGGCATGTCCACACTGGCAAGGAGGGTGGCAATGGCGGAGAAAATGGCCGCCTTGGCACGAATGAAATTATCAATATCCACCTCGTTGATGGAAATTTCCCGCTGCGTCTCGGACTCCTCCGGACAGGCGATCACATAGCGTCCCATGCCGTGCTCATCGTGCTTCACCCGGTCGCCCTGCCGGACGAACAGGCCCTTGGCGTTGATGATGCCGCAGCGGAACAGCTCGGAGATCATATCGATGATACCGGAACCGCACAGACCCACAGGCTTCTGTCCCGGGTCGCCGATCACCGACAGGGACGGCTCCATGGTATCCTTATCGATCACACAGGCCTCGATGGCGCCGTCGGTTGCCCGCATGCCGCAGGAAATGTCGCCGCCCTCAAAGGCGGGACCGGCAGAGCAGGCACAGCTCATCATGAAATCCCGGTTGCCGAACACCAGCTCGCCGTTGGTGCCGAGGTCGATGAACAGGCTCATTTCGTCCTTGTCCCACAGACCCGCCGCCAGCGTGCCCGCGGTAATATCGCCGCCCACGTAGGAACCGATATTGGGCGCAATGAGCACCGGCGCCAGCGGATTTGCGGGAAGATGCACATCTCCCGCCAGCAGTCCGTTCCAACCGAAAAAGCTGGGGATATAAGGCTCCATCCGGACGCTCTGGGCATCCACGCCCACGAACAGGTGGTTCATGGTGGTGTTGGCACCGACAGACAGCCGGAGGATACTGCGGGCATTCACCTTCGCCGTTTTGCAGAGGTTTGCGATAATGGGGGAAAGGGTCTCCTTGATAATGGCGTCCTGCAGCTTCTTTTTGCCGCCGGGCTTCCCCTGCTCAATGATCCGGTTAATGACATCCGCACCGTAGCGGATCTGCCCGTTGCCGGAGGAGCCCTTGGCAAGGATCTTGCCGGTAACAAGGTCCGTCAGGACCATGGTCACGGTGGTGGTACCGATATCGATGGCGCAGCCGGCAATGGTGACATCCTCCGGGGCGGAAAGCTCCATACAGCGGAAGGTGCCGTTTTTCAGTTCGCCCTTCACGCAGACATGGAAATTGTTTTCCCGCAGGGTCGTAGCCAGTTTTACCATAACGGCATAGGGGATCTCCACCGTCTCCGCCCCGGTAGCGTCCTGCACCACCCGGGTCAGGCGCTCGTCATCCGGCATGGTATCGTCCAGCGAAGGCTCGTCCATGGTGACCGTTACCGCCCGGAAGCCGTTCTCAAAGACGATTCCGCTCTCCCGGAGCTGGGCTTCACAGGCTTCGAAAATGGCGATCTCCTTGGGGGAGGAAAGGTCGGCGGTTTTCATCCGGGACTGGTAAGCGCTGGCAATATCCGGCACGAACACGGTGCAGTCACCCCGAACCCGGCTGGAACAGCTGAGCCGCCATCCCGCGGCGTACTCCTCATCGGAAATATGCCGGGTCTGAATAGAGTCCAGCTCCCCACCAACCAGCTTTACCCGGCACTTGCCGCAGGAGCCGTTGCCCGAACAGGGGGCGTCAATTGCCACGTTGGCAAGCCGGGCAACCTCCAGCAGATTGCTGCCCACACCGCACTCCACGGCGACCTCCGACGCGCCTTCGATCTGGAAAATCACTTTTGGCATAGCAATTACCCACTTTCTCCCATATGATTTTGTTTACAGTATAACATAACCTTGTGCGGTTGTCCAGTGCAATCAGTACTTCTTTATCGGATAAAGCAGAGAACTTTTGCCTGACAAACCGGAATTTAGCGCGCAGTGCGAAGCGTTCTTGGCTCTCCCTCCGGGAGAGCTGTCACGGTGAACGCCGTGACTGAGAGAGCCGTTCCGATACTGTGTCATTCTGAGCCAGTGGAACAGACTGGCTCGGAATGACTCGAAACTTGGAAGCGCTTTTGGCACTGAGTCGGTACGCAGTACCTTTCATCCGGGAGATTCCCACACCACTTAACAACTGCCTTGGAATGGCATTGCTGTTCGGAGTGCACGCCAATAAATTCCAATTTTCCGTATTCCCCGACTGCACACAGTGTTTTGCCGGTACAAAAAGGCAGCGCCAAACGAGGACGTTTGGCGCTGCCTGATGCGTTACTGCCCGGAAAGCTGCTGTTTCTGATACTGGAGGGTATAGAGCTGATAGTATCTGCCCTTCCGGTGCAGGAGCTCCTGATGGGTGCCCTGCTCCTGAATCTGGCCGTGGGACAGAAGGATGATATTGTCCGCATGCTGGATGGTGCTCAGGCGGTGGGCAACGATCAGCATGGTTCCGATATTTTTCATCTTTTCCAGCGAATCCTGAATGAGGATCTCGGTCTCCGTGTCGATATTGGCCGTCGCCTCGTCCAGAATCATGACGGAGGGCTTGTGGATGATCGTCCGGGCAAAGCTCAGCAGCTGCCGCTGGCCGGCGGAGAAGTTATTGCCCCGTTCCCGTACCGGCTCATCCAGTCCCTTATCCAGACGGCTGATAAAGCCGTCCGCATTCACGTAGCGGGCCGCCTCCCAGACCTCCTCATCGGGAATGCCCTCGGAGCGCAGCAGAATGTTGCTGCGGATGTCACCGGAGAACAGGAACACGTCCTGAAGCATCTGCCCGAAGTGCCGCCGCAGAGAGGCAATTTTAATATGCCGGATGTCAATGCCGTCAATCAGGATCTGTCCCTTCTGAATGTCGTAATTCCGGGTAATCAGGGACAGAATGGTAGTCTTACCGGAGCCGGTGGATCCCACGAATGCCACGGTCTGTTTGGGATACACATGGAAGGATACTCCCTTCAGCACCCACTGGTCCGGCTCATAGGCAAACCACACGTCCCGGAACTCGATTTCGCCCCGAATCTCGTCCAGTTCCACGGCGTCCGGCTCGTCCACCACATCTGGCTCCATATCGAGAATGGTGAAGATCTTCTCTGCGGAGGCAAAGGACTGCTCCAGCATGTCGAACTGCTCGGCAAGGGTCTGGATGGGGTTAAAGAACTTGGAGATATACATGTAGAAGGACACGATGATCTCACTGGTAATGGTCTGCCCCAGAAAAGTGGTATTCTGAATGTAGCCCTTGCACCCGATATAGAACAGGAACAGGTTGGAGGACACGAACAGCATATACACCATGGGTCTGAAAATGCCGAACACAAACATCCGCTGGTACTTTGCCTTGGCAAATACCCGGCTCTTCTCGGCAAATTCCTGCATTTTCTGATTCTCCCGGTTGAAGATCTGGGTGACCTTCATGCCGGACAGGTTTTCGGACAGGTAGGTGTTCACATCCGTCCGGGCGTTGTTCACCTTCCGGTGCACCGTCCGGGAAAACTTCTGAAATACAATGGTGAAGAACACCAGGAAGGGCACAAAGCACAGGATCATCAGGGTCAGGGCATAGTTCAGCACCAGCATGGCGCCCAGGACGCCGAAGATCACCATAACATTCTTCACCAGCGTCACCAGAATATTGGTGAACATGTAACTGATGGCATTGGGGTCATTGCTGACCCGGGTCACCAGCTTGCCCACGGGGATCTGGTTCAGCTGGGCGTGGGACAGGCTCTCGATGCGGGTAAATACGTCCATCCGCATTTGGGACAGGATCTTCTGCCCCACCTCCTGCAGGATCATGGCCTGAAAATAGGTGCTGATCATGGACACGACCAGAATTCCGGCGTAAAGCGCTACCATCCGGTACAGCTGCGGAAGCTCGAAGCTGCTCTTGATCAGTCCCTGAATCCGGCCCACCAGCAGAGGGGAGACCACATCGTAGACAATGGAGACCAGCATGACCAGAAAGACCAGCACGAACTCCTTTTTGTAGGGCTTTGCGTAGCGGAACAGCCGCCTGATCAGCTCGGAATCTGCCATGTGCCGCTCGCCGGTCTCATTTTTCGTCCGGCGGCACAGTGCGAGGTAGGCAATCAGGAACACCACGGTAAAGGCGCCGATGATGGCGCAGACAAGGATCAGGGGAAGATACTCAGCCATTGTCCGCACCTCCTTCTTCCTCAAGCCGCTGCAAGTCTACCATTTTCCGGTACTCGGCGTTGGTTTCGTAAAGATCCTCATGTCTGCCGAAGGCCGCCACCGTACCGCCGTCCATAAACAGCACCTTGTCCATCCGCTCGATGGTGGAGATCCGGTGGGCAATGAGGATGGTGGTTTTTCCGGCCCGCTCAGTGCGCAGATTGTCGAGAATCGCCCGCTCGGTTTTGGTATCCACGGCGGACACCGAGTCATCCAGAATCAGGATGGGCGCATCCTTCATCAGTGCCCGGGCAATGGAGATCCGCTGCTTCTGACCGCCGGAGACCGTCACGCCCCGTTCGCCCAGAACCGTCTGATACCCTTCCTTGAACTCGGAAATATTTCCGTCCACATCCGCCATCCGGGCGGCATGGACGATGGACTTCAGGTCGGTCCGATCCGCGCCGAAGGCAATGTTCCGCTCAATGGTATCGGAGAACAGGAAATTATCCTGAGGCACATAGGCACAGGCCTGCCGGACGGAGCGGATGGTCAGGCCGTTCACATCCTGCCCGTCGATAAACACGGTGCCGTCCGGCACATTGTAGATCCGGAGAATCAGATCCACCAGCGTGGTCTTGCCGCAGCCTGTCCGGCCCACAAGGCCGATGCTCTCGCCGGGAGCAATGGAGAAGGACACATGTTCCAGCGCTTCGTACTCCCCGTCGGGGTAGCAGAAGGAAAGATCCCGGAACTCCACGGCGCCCTTTACGTTCGCCAGTTCCTTCGTCCCCGGGCGATCCTTCACGGTAACCTCCGCATCCAGCAGCTCGGTGATTCGGGCAACGGAAGCCTTGCCCCGGGCGGTCATGTCGATCAGCTCGGAAACCGCCATAATGGGCCAGACGATGGCATTGAAATAGCCGATAAATTCCATCAGCTGACCGGCATTGAACACACCGGTATAAACCAGGTAGCCGCCGTAGCCGAGGATCACGCAGATCACGCTCTCCACAAAGCTGATGACAAGGATCCGCATGAGCACGCTGATACGGGTGTAGTCAATATTGACCTGCTCATTTTCCCGGTTCAGCTCCCGGAAGGCCAGCAGTTCTTTTGTTTCCTTCACAAATGCCTTGATGACCGCAATACCGGAGAAGCTTTCCTGAGCAAAATCGGACAGCTTGGAGAAGCACTCCTGCCTGTAGTCCCACTTTTTTGTCATGACCCGCCCGACGATGGACGCAGCCACAAACAGCAGTGCCATGGGGATCAGGCACAGCAGGGTCAGCATGGGGTCCATTTTCACCATCCGGTACACCGCAAGGCCCCCCAGGAACGCAGCGTCAAAGACCTGCAGGAAGCCCCAGCCGAAGCACTCCTGCACGGTGTCCAGATCGTTGGTAAACAGGCTCATCAGGTTGCCTACCTTATTTACCTGATAATAGTCCTGGCTCAGGTGGCGGCACCGGTCAAACATCCGGTCCCGCAGATCCTGCTCCATTTTGGTGGCAGCGCCGAAGATCGTCACACGCCACGCAAACCGGCAGAACACGATACACAGGATCAGTATCACCAAAGGCTTGCAGATCTTGTCCAGCAGGAAGTCCATTGTGAAGGGTACCTGCACCCCATTCTGAACCACAAACCCCTGATTGACGCCGTTGATGACCATCTGGTACAGCCCCGGAATTTCCAGCTGCAAATAGTCCACCGCGATCAGCGCCGCCAGCCCTGCCAGCAGCAGAGCGGCATATTTCAGGTAGTAGCGGTTGATATACTTACCGAAAACCATCTTGTCCCTCCTTCTGGAAAAGCCTACCGTGAAAGTAGGCATAACAGAGAAAATTATAGCACATTCATTCGAAAAAGCAATAGCTTTTCGAAAGTTTTTCCCGTTTTCAAGGAAAAAGCTCCCGCCGAAGCGGGAGCGCCGGACAACGCGGTCCTGAGCTTTCAGGAAGGGAACATCCTCAGATTCTGGAAAACGTAAATTTCCAGGTCAGTCCGTCACAGGACGCGTAAACCGTCACGTTTCCGTCCTCACCGGGGTCTGCGGACAGCTCTATCTTTTTCCCCTTCAGCAGCTGCCGGACGTAGTCCGCCGGATCGTCGCACGTAACTTCCTGAAAGGACACGTCCCGCATCTGATTATTCCGGCACAGGTTCTGAATCTCCTGCACCAGCTCATATTCCGCCATGCCTGTCATCCTTTCCGGTCAAACTATCATTTCTGCCGCGGTGAAACCGGGCTTTGCCCCGCAAAGCAACGGCTCACCGCACGGATTTAGCGTATTCCGAGGGGGTGATCCCGAATTTTTCCTTGAACTGTCTGGAAAAATGGTGGACGGTGGAGTACTGCAGGACGGCAGCGATTTCCGTGAAGTTCAGATCGTTTTCCCGGATCATCTGCTTGCTTTCCTGAAGCTTGACCCGGCGGATATACTCACCGGGAGAAATTTGCAGGTTTTTGTGGAACAGCACCGTCAGATAGCTGGGACTCACATCCACATGGGCTGCCACCAGCGGAACCGACAGCTTTTCCCGGATATGCTCGGAAATAAACTGCTGCGCCTGCCGTACGATCTCGTTTTCGCTGTGCACGGCGTTGGCGCCGCGGAGCCTGTCCGCCGTAGGCGCGTCCGTCTCCCGCAGCAGCACCGCCAGCAGCATGGTCAGCTGGGACAGGATCACATCATCGGCATGGGGTGCCATCCGCTCCTGCTCCTGCAGCATCCCCTGCAGCAGAGAAACCGCCTGGCGGGGTGCGGCAAACCGGCGATTCAGAAGCGGCGACAGATCCGTCCCCGTTACGTCAAAGGAGATGGTGATAAAGCGGGGGGCCACACCGATGTCCGCATACTGCATGTGCCACTGGTTGGAACCGTAAATCACCAGATCCCCCTGCTTCAGCAGCAGATCCTGCCCGTCCGCCACGGAATGCAGTTCCCCGCCGTCCACATAAGTCAGCTCCGGCATGGGGTGGGACTCACCGGGAAACAGGAATCCCTGCTCCTTTTCCTGATAGAAGAAGGTATAGATTCCCTCCACCCGGAGGGTATGGCTCACCCGGAAGCTGCCGCATTTCCGCCGCCCCACCACTTCCGGCAGCGTACCGGTGCAGATCTGGACGGAGGAATTCCCCTTGAAGGGCTCCAGCGCATAGTACAGTCCTTTCCGGAGAGACACGGCCTTGTCCAGATAGAATTCCAGAAAGCGTTCCCCATCGGTGCTGACGCACAGAACACTGGTTCCGCTGCCGCAGGAGATCCAGGTATCCGACCGGGCGCGGTAGACCGTCGCCGCTGCCGGATCCAGATTCAGGGTCAGGGATGTGGTTTTCCCCGCCGGGCGGACATTTTTTCCCCGCTCCGGGAGCACGGAGCCGTAGTCCCGGAACGACACCTGATTCAGATTGCAAATCAAGGACGTTTCCCCCTCTGAAGCTTTCTGATTTTATTATAAGGGGGCCGCCCGAAAATGGCAAATACTTTCTTGCCTCCGGCGCAGATTTCTTTTCCGCGACTGCATTTCGCTTACCCCTTACACAGGGGAGCTTTGGTGCGTATCGTTCCGCTTTTCCACCCAACCGGGAGATTCCCACACCGGCGTGCGCACCGGCTCGGAATCACTGCATTGTTCGGGTATGCGCCCCGCCAAATTCCGATTTACGTTCTTCTATCTGTCCTCGTGGGCGTTTTTCAGTTTTTCTGCCTGCTCGGCCGTGGCCAGGGCGTTGATGATCTCGTCCAGATCGCCGTTCATCACATCGTCGATCCGGTACAGAGTCAGTCCCACCCGGTGGTCGGTAACCCGCCCCTGGGGGAAATTGTAGGTGCGGATGCGCTCATTGCGCATGCCGGTGCCCACCTGACTGCGGCGCAGACCGGTGACCTGGGAGTCCCGCTTTTCCCGCTCGATCTCATAAAGCTTGGAGGCCAGCATCCGCATGCATTTCTCCCGGTTCTGGACCTGACTGCGTTCCTCCTGACAGTTCACCACAATACCGGAGGGCTTGTGGATCAGCCGGACGGCGGAACTGGTCTTGTTCACGTGCTGTCCGCCGGCGCCGGAGGCCCGGTAGACCTGCATTTCAATATCCGCCGGATTCAGCTCCACATCCACCGCTTCCATTTCCGGCAGCACCGCTACCGTGGCCGTGGAAGTGTGTACCCGGCCGCCGGACTCGGTTTCCGGCACCCGCTGGACCCGGTGGACGCCGGACTCGTACTTCATCCGGGAGTAGGCCCCCTGTCCGTTGATCACAAAGTCCGCTTCCTTCACGCCGCCAAGCTCTGTGTCATTGTAGTTCATGAGCTCCACGGTCCAGCCCTTCCGGGCGGCATACATGCTGTACATCCGGAACAGGCTGTGGGCAAAAAGGGCGCTTTCTTCGCCGCCCACGCCGCCGCGGATCTCCACGATGACGCTTTTGTCATCGTTGGGATCCTTCGGCAGCAGGAGCAGCTCCAGCTCCTGTGCCAGCCGTTCCTTCTCCGCCCGGGCGGCGGCATAGGACTCCTGACAGAGCTCCTTCATTTCCGGCTCCCCCATCAGCTCCTCCGCCTCCGCCATTTCACGCTCGGCGCGGCGATAGGCCCGATAAGCCGTCACCACCGGCTCCAGTTCATTTTTCTCCCGCATCAGCCTGACTGCCTTCGCGGGATCGGCGTAAAAATCCGGCTGCTCGGATTTTGCGCAAAGCTCTTCATAGCGGCTGCTGATTTTTTCCAGTTTTTCCAGCATAAGCGGCTCCTTTGCGGATAAAAAATTGCGTACGGAAAGTTTGTGATTTTATTTTTCGCGCAGGTCTTCCCTTTCCTTCGACTTTTTTCCAGCATAGGCTGTCGGATTTCCGGACAGATTAGCATTGCGGAAAAATTTTTGGAAAGGGAGTGGGCCCATGCGCAGGATATTTGCGATGCTGCTGTGTCTGCCGCTGCTGACCGTTCCGGCACCGCGGCGGGCAAAGTACGTAGCGCTGACCTTTGACGACGGTCCGTCCGGGCGCTACACCCGGCGGCTTCTGGACGGACTGGCGGAGCGGGAGGTGCCCGCCACCTTTCTGCTCTGCGGCTACCGGATGCGGGACTATCCCCAGGAAACTCTGCGGATCTTCTCCGAAGGGCACGAGATCGGGTGCCACGGCTTCAGCCACCGGAAAATGGACGGTCTGAGCCGCCGGGACATTGGTGAGGAAATTTCCGACATGCTGTCCCTCCTGCCTCCCGGCGCTCGGGTCGCCTTTCTCCGCCCGCCGGGAGGCTGCTGCAGCGAAGCCGTCCGGCAGGTCGCCCAAGCAAAGGGGCTGGCAATTCTGTCCTGGTCCGTAGACCCCCGGGACTGGGCAAGTCACGACCGGAGCTCCATTGAGAAAAACGTACTGGACAAGGTATCCGACGGAGATATTATACTCCTGCACGATATGTCCGATTCCTCGGTGGACGCGGCGCTGGACATCATCGACCGGCTGTCGGAACGGGGGTTCCGCTTCGCCACCGTGTCCCAGCTGGCGGCCCTCCGGGGCTATCGGATAAACCCGGGAAAGGATTACAGCCGATTCCCATGGCGAGAGAAAGAATAGGAGCGGTTTCCGGGACGCACCCATGGAATCCCCACCTTTTTCGGTGCGGACAGGCTTTATTCCGGCTTCTCGGCGTTCAGTGGGTCGATCCGGATATCCGGGTAAGGATTTGCCAGAACGGTACGGTAGGTGTGGTAAATGACCATACCGGGCTTGCCGCTGGGAATTTTTTTGACCTGCCGCACAGGGGTCACATCCACGGGAATGTTCTGTCCGCTGCCGGTCTCGGCATAGTACGCCGCCAGCTGGGCGGCCTGCGTCACCGTATTGTCAGGCACCGGCTTTCCGGCACAGGCAATGATCACATGGCTGCCGTGGACCTTGGAGGCGTGGCACCACAGATCGTCCTTTCGGGCGGTGCGGAAGGTCAGTTCCTCGTTCTGCCGGTTGTTTCTGCCCACATAGATGGGGAATCCGTCGGTACTCTCAAAGCGGAGAGGCGGCAGTTTGCTCTGCTTCATTTTCCGCCTGCCCGGGTCCTGCCGCAGATAGCCGCCCTGCTGCAGCTCCTGCCGGATCTCCTCCAGTTCTGCCTCCGTCATGGCCCGGTTCAGTTCCTCCTGCACGCTTTGCAGGTAGGCGAGCTCCTCCGCGCCCAGCGCAAGCTGATGCTTCAGCTCCTTTTCCGCATTCTTCATTCGGGTATAGTCCTTGTAGAATCTGGCCGCGTTCTGCTGGGGGGACAGCTGGACGGAGAGCGGGATGGTGATCTCCCCCATATCCGGATCATAAAAGTCCTGACAGCGGATCTCCTTTGCCCCCCGGGGCACCCGGCTCAGGTTGGCGGTAAGGATATCCCCCAGCTGCCGCAGCCGCTCCCGGTCATAGGTCGCCGCCAGCTCCTTTTCCTGAATCGCCAGCTTCCGGCGCAGCCGCTGGCAGTGATTGGTCACGGTTTTCCGGATATTCTGTCCCTTCTGGCGGATGGCATCCTTCCGGTCACGCTGGACATAGAAGCCGTCCAGAAGTTCCTGAAAGGAGGCGTACCGCCTGCATTCTCCGTACTCCAGCACCGGGCAGAAGGCAAACTGTTTTGGGGTTCCGTCCGGCGCACAGAAGGCATAGGGAGCCGGGTGCGCCAGGTGCTCCGCAAAAAAGGCATGGAGCTTTTCCCCCGCGTTTTCCGGAAGCGCGTCCTTCCGTACATCCACACTGCCGCCGACGGCAAGGGCCGCCTCCCGGCAGACCAGCGGAGAAAGTCCGCCCAGCGTATCCATCAGCCGGTCGGCAAGCACGTCAGCCCCGGGTGCGTTCAGCAGTTCCCGGTACCCTTCCGGCGTCAGTTCCCGGGGGTCCTGCTTCTCCACCGGAGCAGGGCGCCGGTATTGCAGTCCGGGCAGCGCCGCCCTGGCAGACTCGTCCAGTCCCACCCGGCGCAGACAGTCCAGAATCCGTCCCTCCGGGGACAGCAGATACAGATTGCAGGTTCTGCCCATCAGCTCCGCCACCAGCTTTTTCTGCACGGGGTAACCCATTTCATCGGTACAGTCAAAGGTAAACTCCACCGCCCGCTCCATGGGCAGCTGCTCCGCTCCCGAAAGCCGGGCGCCGGACAGATGCTTGCGCAGCACCATGCAGAACATGGGCGGCTCCGGCGGATTTTCCGGCGAAACGGCGGTCAGGTGCAGCCGGGGCGCGGCGGGATTGGCAGCGATCAGCAGCTTGACCCGGCTTTCCTTGCCGCGAATCAGGAAAAGGACCGTGTCCCGGCTGGGCTGAAAGATTTTCTCCACCCGTCCGCCCAGGCACTGTGCCTTTGCTTCGGACAGCACGGCGGACAGAAAATACGCATCAAAAGCCATCAGTTTTCCCCCTCCATCATGGCGGCAAACAGCTCGTTCAGCCGGTCGGTCTGCCCGGCAAGATACAGTGCTCCAAACAGCGCCTCGAGGCCCGTGGCCTTTGCATACTCCTGCGGCGTGGCTCCCTTGGGTACCGCATGGACATGGGCATTTTTTCCCCGGCGGAAATAGGCAAGCTCCTCCGGGGTCAGCAGGGGCAGAAGCTTCTCCGAGAGCCGGGCCTGGGCCGGTGCCTTCACCAACGCAATGGTATCCCGGTGGAGCCGCCCCACGGTAGTCTCCCCGGCGGCGCAGAGCCGGGCACGGCACAGCAGCTCATAAACTCCGTCCCCGATGTGGGCCAGCCCCAGATTGGACATGGCATCGATCTGCCGGCGGGTCATGGTCATTTTGAAAAGATTTTCCACGGGTCTCCTCCCCGATTCACCAGAAATTGGGCGCACAGCCCGGTAAAAATGCCGGTAACCACGCTGCAGATCAGCAGCACCGGCAGGTAGATCAGCACCGTTGGGGTTCCCGTCACCGCGGTGGCGACGATCATCTGCCCCACGGAGTGGGCAGCAGCCCCCAGGCTCCCGGCAACCCAGAGCTGTTTCCTCGTCAGCACCGGACGGAGGGCAATGGTGGTAAGAATGGCAAGGAGCCCTCCCGCCCCGGCGTACAGAATGGCGCCGAAATTGCCCCCGAACACGCACCCCAGAAAGATCCGGGCAAAGAGCACCTGCGCTCCCGCCTTCGCACGCAAGGCAAAAACGGCAAATACGGTCACGATATTGGCAAGCCCCAGCCTGACCCCGGGAATGGGCACCGGCGGCGGCAGCTTTGCCTCCAGAAAATGAATCGCCAGCGCAATGGCCGTCAGAAGCCCCAGCCGGGCGATTTTCCGAATATCCACAGGTCTCCTCCTTCCCGGAAACGGACCTATCAGGCCGCAAATCGAAAACGGCGCAAAATGTCCCCGCAAATGCGGATGATTGAAGAAATTGTACCACAGAAGGCGGGAAAATGCAATCCGTTTTGCCGGGAGCACGGGCATGCACACTGCAATCCGCGCAATCGAAAATTGCGTGCTTCCAAAATAATCACAACAAATCGGAATTTACCATATCAGCGCGAAGCGCCCCTGGCTCTCCCTCTGGGGGTAAGCGAAGCGCAGTCGCGGGAGTGAATGACATGATA
>ERZ857629.2739-NODE-2739-length-16004-cov-3.777729_pt1 | contig 16004 bp, 11 predicted proteins | sample MGYA00519700_ERZ857629 | MGnify/ENA primary metagenome ERZ857629 (study PRJEB31778, sample SAMEA3449351) | human gut metagenome | biome: human gut; feature: human-associated habitat; material: faeces | place: United Kingdom | collected 2010/2012 ...
CCTAACAAAAACTATATTGTAATAAGATAAATACAAACAAACATAGAAAGCGAGGTACTACCATGAAGAGTAGAGAAAATTTTTCAATTAAATGACGATATAATTTTTTGTTCCAATATATACTTAGAAAAAGAAAATACTTTCGGTAGACAGTATAAATTAAAATTAAGAAGATATTTAAGAAAAATAGAAAATATAAATATGGTAAGTACATTTACTAAGGAAGATATTATTGAACATTATTATACAAAGACAAAATATAGTAATATAAAAATTAAAAGCTTAATTTTAGATATAGTAAATAAAGATTTAGTCTATCAAGGTTATGGATTAGAAACAGTATTTATAATTAATAAAAGTAAAGAGTTTGCTATCGCATTATATGATGATAGAGAGATATTTATAGAATATTAATAGTTTTTATAAAGATACTAATTTAATTAGTGTCTTTTTTATTTTAATAAATTAAGGAGGATAAAGAATTTTGTCAATATTAAAAAAGAAGATAGAATATAATCCATATCTTTTAAAACTTATACAGCCTGTAGGTGGAGTGGCTTTTAAAGATAGAGCTATAGTTAAAGGTGATGGATATGAAGCGTGTATAAGAGTTTACGAATTTAAAACAACAGTAGGAGATTTTTGGCTAGAACCATTAATTAATTATGAGAATGTTTTTACTACAATAGATGTATCAACAGAGAATAAAAAAGAAATTTTAAATAGATTAGATAAATCACTAAATGAACAATTAACAAGGCAAGTTGAAGCTGCTAGTAATGTAGATGCAATAAATGCGTCTACAGAAGTTTTAAAATTAAGAACTCTAGTTGAAGATATAAGTGAAAGAAATGAAGTTATAAAAAATGTAACAATAAGATATTATGTATCAGCTAAAGCTTTAGAGGAAGTAGATGTAAAAGTAAAAAATATTATTGAATCTTTAGAAACGAAAGGCTTTAAAGCAGCAGTAATGCTTAATGAACAAGAGTATGAATGGAAATCACTATTTGATAGTCCAACAAATCAAAGATATTATAGGAATAAAAGGGTAGGAGAACCAATACCTTCAATATTTTTAGGGGGAGGGTACCCTTTTTATCATACTTCTTTAATGGATAAAACAGGTTTTCCTTTAGGAGTAACTAAAACAAAAGGGCAAGTTCTTTTTGACTTATTTACTAAAGATGTATATAGAAAATCTTTTAATGCTTTAGTGTTAGGAGTGATGGGATCAGGAAAGTCAACTCTTTTGAAAAAATTATTAAAGAATGTTGCTATTGTAGGAAATACATTAAGAGTATTAGATATTACAGGAGAATTTAAAACATTAATTCAAAAATACGGTGGGAAAGTAATTGCATTAGATGGTACAGATGGAATTATAAATATTCTTCAGGTATTTGCAACTGTTATTGATGAAAATACTAATGAAGTTTTAGAAGCACAAAGTTATATGAATCATAAGAGTAAGTTAAGTATGATATATAGATTTATATCTCCAACTTCAAGTGATAAAGAAGTAAAAGAATTTGAAAAATTAATAAGTTTATTTTATTCAAAATGGGGTATAAAAGAAAATAAAGCTACAACATATAAAGCTACGGAATATCCTATATTAGAAAATTTCCTTGAATATGTAAAAGAAACATTATATGAAGATATAGAAAAAGGTATAGTTAGAAGTACTTTATCTGACACCAAAAGAGATAGATTAGAATCTATTGAATTAAACATTGAAAGCATGGTTAGAGATTATGGGCTTTTATTTAATGGATATACAACTATAGAAAATTTTTATGATGAACAAATAGTAAGCTTTGAAATAAAAAATTTAGCTCAATTTGATAGGAGAGTATTTAATGCTCAGACCTTTAATGTTATGACTATGCTATGGAATAATGCACTTAGACAAGGATTAAAAGCGAAAAAGAAATTTGATAGGAGAGAAGTAAGCTTTGAAGATAGTTTGAAATATTTATTACTTATAGATGAAGCTCATAAGTTTATAAATTCTGATAATGAAATGGCAGTTGACTATTTAATATCCTTTGAAAGAGAAGCAAGAAAATATTTTGCAGGAGTTATGTTTGCAACACAAAGTATAAGAGACGTCGTTCCTGATGGAACAGAAAGACATATATTAAATAAAATAAAAACTCTATTTGAATTAACTCAATATAAATTTATTATGCAACAAGATAATAATGCAAAAGAAACATTAAAAACAATTTTTGAAGGACAAATATCAGAAAGTGATATTAAAAGTATTCCAAACTTTAAAACTGGAGAATGTATTTTAGCTATAAATGGATATAAGAATATTAAGTTTGATATTAAGATTAGTGATGAAGAAGAAATATTATTTGAAGGTGGTGCTTAAATTATGAAAAGCAAAAAAATAAATTTAATTATTTGTACATTAGTAATTATTCTTCTTGGAGGATTTGGTAGTTTTAAGTATATAAATAATAAAAAATCCAATGAGAAAGTTACTTCAATGATAGAAGAAAATACTAGTAAAGAAAATAAAAATAAAGATGAAAGTAAATTAGAAGATAAAGAAACTGAAGTTAAGGAAAATGAAAATAATTCTGATGGAATAGAAGTACCAGAAGGATTTAAAACAAGTATAGCAAGTGGAAATACAGAAGAAGAAATTATAAAAAATAATAACTTATTAGAAAAAAGTAAGTTTAGCGTTGAGGAAAGATTGAAGGCTAAAAATGTTGCTGAAAATTTCATACAAGCAATTGAAAGATTTGATAAAGATAAGATTAAGGAACAATTAGGATTAATAACTAAATATGCAGTTGATGATAAGAAAGAAGAGTTAGAAAATTTATATGGATATACAGGTAGAACTACAGATAAAATAAAGTCTATTATAACAAATGTTAAATCATATGAAGCTTTAAATGAATATGAAAATGATTATATATTATTTGAGGTATATGTTAGATGTGATGTTATAGATGGTTATAATCAAGTATCTAATAAAACAAATGAAGGTTATAGGGTGAAACTTTTAAAAATTAATAATGAATATAAAGTAGTAGAGTATTTAATAAATTAGAAGTTGGGGGATATAATATTATGATGCTAGTAAATAAAGATAAGGATTTGATTAACAGAGATAATGAAAAAGAGAGAAATCATTATATGGGAGAATATAGCATACTAGAGTTGAAAAAGTCAAAAGGAGAGAATGTTATTTTTAGTGACCCTAAAGGTATATTGATGTATAGAAGATAAAGAGTAATAAAAATTGTAGTAGTAATTTACAAAGATGTAATAAAGAGATATTGTTAAGAACAAAGGAAATTTTATAAAAAGGTAGAATTAATTATATGATTATTAAATAGTTATGCGATAAAACAAGCATTTCTGATAAGGAGAAATGTAAAATGAGTAAAGAGTTTTTTATAGAATTTCCATATAAAGAAAGAGGAATATATGCAGAGTTTTTTAAAGAAGTAATTAAAATTATTAGAGATAATGGAAGAATATTTCTTGGAGTATATAATTTTATTAACGAGGAAGAAAGTGCTTTTATAATTGAATATAATTCAGAAGAACAAGAAAATAAATTAAAGCCTTTAATTGAAAAATATAATTTAGCTATAAGAGTTGATAAGACTGTCAAGGAATTGTTAATAGAAAGAGTAAATAAAAAATGGTATTTTGTTTTAATACCAACAGATGTGCCTTATTATAGATCAATAGAAATTTTCTTAGATTATTTTTATTTTATAAATAAAGATATATAAATATAAAAAATAAGTAGAATAAATGTGAGTTTATTTTACTTATTTTTTATTCAGAAAAGAAAATTTCTTAATAATCTGGATTAATAAAGTGAGGTGATAAGATATTGTCAAAAGAAAAAGAACTTTTAAAAAAGGTAATTAAAATACTTATACTTTCTTTTTCAAGTGGAACAATTTTATTTTTAATAATAGTTAGTTTAATAGGAACAATACTTTATGCAGTAAATAAAAATCAAAATGGAAGTGAATTTTCAACAGCAACTATAACAGATATTGGAGCATTAGGTGTACCTAGTGAATATATAAACCATTATAATGAGGTATCAACAAAATTAAAAATTCCTAATTGGGTTTTAGCAGCAGTATCAAAACAAGAAAGCAATTTTAATCCAAATGCTAGTTATGGAGGAGCATTTGGATTAATGCAAATACAAAAGATAGATATTACTGGATTAAATTTATGGAATAGTCATATTAATAGTGGTCTGGGTGAAGAATATAAATCTTTTGGATATAAATTTTCAACAGCAGATGAAATGTGGAATATATATTTAAAAGATCCTAGAGCTCAAATTATAGCTGGTGGATATATGATAAGATATTATTGTAACTATGTTTTATATAAATTTAATAAAGTATCGGAATTAAATTATCTAAGCAATGATAACATGGATTTAATAAAATGGACAACAACTAGTGGAAGTAGTGAGTTTAAAGATTTTAAAATAATGCTTAAAAGAATATTCGCTTGTTATAATGGTGGTCCAGCTTATGGTATGCAAGTTAATTTAGATAAAGCAGAGAATAACTATCCTAATGAAGTTTTTCAATATGCTATGGAATTTAGAAATGTAGGATTAAATGAAGGTAGTAATAGTATTATTGAAAAAGCTATTCAAGAAGGAATGAAATATGTAGGGAAATCTCCTTATGTTTGGGGTGGAGGAAGAACAGAACAAGACGTTCAAGCTGGACGTTTTGATTGTTCTTCCTTTGTTCATTATTGCTATTCAACAACAGGAGTTCAATTGGGAGATAGAGCAAGTGTTGTTACTTTTTTTCTTGTAACAAAGGGTAGACCTATTAATCCAAAGGAAATGAAACGAGGAGATATTATATTTTTTGATACTTATACTACTGATGGACATGTTGCAATTTATTTAGGAAATAATCAATTTTTACATGATGCTGAGCCTAATGGAGTATCAATTGGTAGTTTAGATAATTCTTATTGGAGAATAAGTTTTAATGGGAAGGTTAGAAGAGTTGTAGAATAAAGGAGGGAAAGTTTTTGATTACTAGAGAAGAGATTCAAGAAAAGGTTGATTTAATAAAAGGAAAATTAAAAAAGCATAAAGTTATTTATCACTATGTTATGACTTCAATTTTTATAATTGGAGTTTTATTTTTCTTTAACTCAAATCATCTTTTTAATAAAGAAATGGCTTATAAAAGTACAGCTATAAAAGAAGAATATAAATTAAATAGTGGTATAGCTTTTTCTATTATAAAAAGAAAATATAATCCAGATACAGGTTTAATTGAGATATTAATAAAAAGAAATGGAAATGAATTTAATAGTGATTTAAATTTTAATTTTGAAATTAGAGAAAGAAAAGATCCCATGACTATTGTTGATAGTAATGTAGTGCAGATAGAAGAAAAATATTATGTTATAACGACAAATATCTTTTACAATTGGAGTACAGTATCATTAACTATCATAGAAGAAAAAAATGAAGTTACAGGAAATTCTATAAAATTTTATTCTGATAGAAAAGATATAGAAGAAGATAAAGAGTTAGAAATAAAATCAGAAAATGATTATGTAATTAAAGTAATTGATATGGAAATTGGAGAAGTAAATGAAGAAATAAATAAAAATAATTTATCAATAGAAGATAAAAAATCCAAGATAGAAAAATCAAAAGAAGCTATAAATAAAATAAACGATGCTATGAAATATCAAATTAATCTTGAAGTTGAGGAAAGCAAAAATAATATATCTTCATTAGAAGATGATATAAAAACTAAAGAAAGTGAAATTAGAATTATAGAAGAAAGTACCAAAGAATTAAATGAAAAAATTAAAAAGCTTGAAGAAAAAAAGAAAAATTTCAAATAAAAGCGTATATCCCAATGTGGGAGATTTTGTGGCTTTTCTGTGGCATTGTTGTGGCTTAAAGTGGGAGGTTTGGAAAAAGTTTTGTCACCAAGGAAACGCTAGGCTTTGCCTAGCCCCCCGAAGGTTTTGGGGGCAGTTTCTCTTTATGCCCTTTTTAAATAGCTTCATATGTAATTTCCATTTAAGCTATTTAAAAATTCAGTTTTGGTATTTGATTAAACTTTTTCAAAGTTTATGGGTGAAACGAAGTGAGGGCAACGCCCTAATGTGATTAAACTTTTTTAGTTTAAAGCAATTATGAACGAATTAATTAAGTTTAAGAGAGGAGAAAAAAATATGAGTAGAATAGAAAAGCATTATAGATTAAGTAATGCAAGCTTAGAATATATAGAAGAAGTTAAAGAAAAAAATAATCTTAAGTTTAATACTGAAGCTTTAGAACTAATTATAAGAGAGCATAAAGTAAATTCAGATATTACTATAGAGGCGACTGTAAGTTTAATTGCAAAAGAAGTGGCTGAATTAATTAGACCTGATATAAAAGGAATAAAAAAATCTAGTAATTCAACAGATAGAAATTCACAAGTTATTATTGAATTATTAAATGGATTTTGTGTTGCAAAATCCTATGGAAGATTAGCAACTAGAGAAGATAATTTTGCGCCAGCTGTAAAAAAAGCTGAAGATTTTATTGATGCTAAAATTGAAAAAGAATTTAGAAAAAATATTTACAATAAAAATAGTAGGTGATAAGAATGCCTGGAATAGTTCATGCAAGAAGATGGGTTAGTAGTAAAGATAATAGATATTCTTCTTATGTAGATTATATAGATAGAGATGAAGCTACTAGAAATTTTAAATTTGAAGAATTCTCCTTATATAATGATTATATGGGTAACCCTAAAAAATCAGGAAGTTTATTTACTGAGGATAAGGATTTTTTAACTGAAAAAGAAGTAAAAGAATTAAAAGGATTATTTGCTGAGGCACAAAAAAATAAAAGTTATATGTGGCAAGATGTTTTTAGTTTTGAAAATGAATGGTTAGAAGAACAAGGATTATATGATAGAAAAACTAATAGAGTTGATACAAAAAAGATTATGGAAGCTATTAGAAATTCCATGAGAGATATGATAGGAAATGAAAATTTTGAAACTTTAATATGGAGTGCTTCTCTTCATTATAATACAAATCATATTCATGTTCATGTAGCTAGTGTAGAATTAAATCCAACAAGATACACCTATGAAAGTGGATTTATGCAGTATAAAAATTTGTATAAGATGAAAAGTAAATTTGCAAATACTTTAATTGATAGAGATAAAGAACACAAAGCAATAAATGATATTATGAGAGAAAGTATTATTCAAAATAAAAAAACTACTCATATATATAAGGATATAGAAATTAAAAAAATGGTATCAGAAATAATAAAAAAGCTTCCAGAAGATACAAGACAATGGCATTATAATTATAACTCTTTAAGTGAAGTTAGACCTATGTTAGATATGCTTACTAGGTATTATATTAATAACTATAAGCAAAAAGAATTTGAAGAGCTTGAAAAACTTTTAGATGAAGAAAGCGAATTTTTAAAAAGTGTTTATGGAGAAGGACAAAAATTTTTTTATAAGAATTATAAAGAAAATAAAATTAATGAATTATATATGAGAATGGGGAACACTTTGTTAAAAGAAATAAAAAAAGATGTTCAAAGTCAAAAGGATAAAAAGATTATAAAGAATAATTCGTATAATATTATTTTAACCCAAAGAGATATAAGAAGATTAAAAAAAGTTTTTGATAAAGATTTTGATAAAATTAAAAATGAAATTGCTTATGAAAGATTAAGAAATGAAATTGAATATAGTTATTAAATTTTATGGAAGGTAAAAATAAATGGAAAGAGTATTATTAGTAACTTTATTAATAGTAGCTATAATAGAAGGTATAGTAATAAATAAAATAGTGAAAAGTTATAGACAAGTATCGAAATATTGTAAATACTTAGAGGAAATAATTAAATTTAAAGATAATGCAGATTAAATAGAATAATGATTTTATTAATAGAATTTGATTTTAACACTAGGAGAAAACTCCTAGTGTTTTTAATAAATATTTTTAGCGGGGAGTGATAAATTTTTTTAAGTAATGAAAAAATATTGCTATTAATTTTAATATGAATGGAGTGATGACATGAGAATAAATGAATTCTATAGTAGGTTAGAATTAATAAAGCAAAATGTTTTAAAAAGTGAAACTGAATATTTAAAGCTACTGAAGGTTATTGGGAATAATCAAAGATATAGCTTTAAAAATCAACTTAGTATTTATGATAAAAATCCTAATGCAGTAGCTTGTGCTAAATTTGTTTATTGGGAAAAATACTATGAAAGAACAGTTATGAAAGGACAAAAAAGTATTCCGATTATAGAAGAACATGAAACACATAAAAAAATTGATCATATATTTGATATTACTCAGACAGTTTCAATAAATAAAGATAATAAGCTAGAACTATGGAATTTTAATATTGAAAATGATAAAGATATATTAAAAGAAATGATAATAAATAAAGGATATATAGAACATGAGAGTTTATTTAAGAATATTTTTTTGTTAGGTAGAATTTATGGAGATAAGAAAACGAATATTCTTATGAATAAATTAAAAATAGAAAAGAAAGATAGAATTTCATTTATTAAATTTTTAAATTCTTCAGTAAGTTATGCTATTGCAAGTAGATTTAATATTGATTATCCAGTTGATAAAGAGATATTAAAGAAAAACTTTTTAAAACTTAATAGTATTTCCTTAAATCTTATAGGTGAAACTGTATCACATATTAGTAAAGATGTAATAGATACAACAATGAAAAAAAGTAATGAAAAAGTATTAGTGCAAAATATAGAAGAAAAGGAGGTTTTAGACTATAATAAAGACAATAGGGAATTTAAGGAAGGTGAAGATTATGTATTTCGAGGATATACCAATGGAAATGATGATGGGAGAAACAGAGTTTTCGGGGTGCGAGAGTACGGAAGAGATAGCGGACTTGATGAGGGAGAAGATACTGGAGAAATTGGAAGAAGAAACGGAATTCATGAAGGAATATCTGATACCGATTTACGCAATGATGAGATTGGATTACTTAGTAGAGAGTCCAAGTCAGAATCACTTCAATATGTTAGTGGATCTATATTTCAAGGATCAACTAATTCCTCATTTGATGGAAATTCAGGAGAGAGCTATAAACTTTATGAGAATGGAAGAACCAAGAATGATGAAAGCATGGAATCTAACAGAAGAGAAGGAGGAGGAGAATCCACAAGAGTACAGACAATTAATGAACAATCTTCAATCAGTATTGAGAGAGATAGCAATAAAGGAAGTAGTGGAAGCTTAAAAGAGAATAATATAATTAATGAAGAAGCTGATAAGGCTTCTTTTTTCTATTCAAAAGATGATCCAGATAATTTAATGACAGATGAAATGTTAGAGAGAGTACCTAAATTGTATGCACAAGAAGATATTTCTTTATCTGAAAAAGAAGTTCATGCAGCTTATTTTATTCCTTTTGGAAGCACTTCGACTTGGTATATGACAGAATTTGATAGAGAAACAGGTAATGCCTTTGGTCTTGTTTTAGGAGTTGAGCCAGAATGGGGATATTTTAATATTAATGAATTAAAGGAGCTTAAAGCACAAAGACTTGTATTAGAAGATTTTCCAAAGACATTTAGAGAATTAAAGGATACAGAACTTGTAAATCAGATGACTAGTGAAGAGTTAGCTTTTGTATTTAACAATGAATTGAAATTTGAAAAAGATAAAGACTATGATTTATATGATAATCTCGAAGAAGAAAATATTGTAGATATTGACTTGTTTGAAGAGAAAGCTGAAGAAGAAAGGAAAAAAGAAAGTAGTATTTTAGATGATATTAAAATACAAATAGGTGATACTGTATATTTTAAACATGGAGAATTTATAGTAAGTGATATAAGGAAAAAAGATGAATTAGGAAATAATGAATTATATCTTATTTCATCAAGAAATGAAAATAATCAAACTGAAATTATTAACTTTGAAAATAATATTGATTTGTTTTCTAAAATTAGTATAGATAGACCCAAATTTATTATAGGAGATAAAGTTAAATATAAGGATAAAGAATATACTATTATAAATTTTGATGAATTAGAATCTATAAAGACTGTAACTATTAAAGATAACATTGAATATATGGGAGGATATATTACAGGATCAGATACGATTATATATAGAAATGAAAGTGAGCTTAATAATATATTTATTAATATCTCAGAAAATGAAAATAAGTTAGAAAATTCAACTGAAAAAATCGTTGAAGCTAATATAAAAGTTAATAACTTTAAAATAAAGGAAGAAACTTTACCTGAAAAGCTAACTCCAAGTGAAAGACTTAATTATAATTTAGATGCTATAAAATTACTAAAGAGCATTGAAAATGGAGAAAAAACATTAAATCTTTCAGTTCAGGAAGTATTATCAAAATATGTTGGATGGGGTGGACTTTCTGAAGTCTTTGATGAAAGTAAAGAAGGTCAATGGAAGGAAGCTAGAATTTTCTTAAAAGAAAATTTATCGGAATCAGAATATGAAGCAGCAAGAGAATCAACCTTAACAAGTTTTTATACTCCAAAGATTATTATTGATACTATATACAACACTTTATCAGATATGGGATTTAAAAGTGGAAACATTTTAGAGCCTAGTATGGGAGTTGGAAACTTTATTGGTAGTTTACCAGATAATATGTATTCATCTAAATTTTATGGTGTAGAGCTTGATACTTTAAGTGGAAGAATAGGAAAACTTCTTTATCCTGAAAGTAACATACAAGTAAAAGGATTTGAAGAAACAAGTTTTTCAAACAACTTTTTTGATATAGCAATTGGAAATGTACCTTTTGGAGATTATAAAGTTAATGATAGAGAATATAATAAAAATAATTTCTTAATTCATGATTACTTTTTTGCTAAATCCATTGATAAGGTTAGAAATGGTGGGATAATTGCCTTTATTACTTCATCAGGTACAATGGATAAAAAGGACGAAAGTGTAAGAAAATACATTTCATCAAGAGCAGAATTTTTAGGAGCAATTAGATTACCTAATAATACTTTTAGGGGAGTTGCTGGAACAGAAGTAACTTCAGATATTATATTTCTTAAAAAGAGAGATAGCGTAAGAGAATATAATGATGATTGGATACATTTAGCTGAAGATGAAAAAGGATTTACTTATAATAAATACTTTGTAAATAATCCTGAAATGGTTATTGGTAATATGGAAGAAGTAAGTGGGAGATTTGGAAATACATTAGCTTGTTTACCCATAGAAAATGTAGATTTAAATAATTTATTAATGTATGCAAGTAAAAAAATATCTTCTACAGCTAAGTATGAAGAAATAGAATTAATTGAAGAAGAAATAACTTCTATTAAAGCTACAGATGATGTTAAAAATTTCTCTTATACTATTATTGATGATGAGGTTTATTATAGAGAAAATTCCTTATTTATAAAAAAAGAAATGTCTGATAAGAATAAGGAAATAGTAAAGAATTATCTTAAAGTAACTGAAGCTTTAAAAGAGCTTATATATAAACAGAAAGAAGATTTTTCAGATGAAGAAGTAAAACTATCTCAAGTAAAGTTAAATGAAGTATATGATCATTTTTCTAAGAAGCATGGATTTATAAATAATCCAAGTAATACAAAAGTTTTAAGAGAAGATAGTAATTTCCCTTTGGTATTATCTATAGAGATTATTGATAAAGATGAAAAATTTAAAGGGAAAGCTGATATATTTACTAAAAGAACTATTAGAAAAGCTATAGCAGTAAATCATGTAGATACTTCTATTGAAGCACTTATTTTATCTGTATCTCAAAGAGGTTCTGTAGACTTTGATTATATGAGTAGTCTTACAGATAAAAATAAAGCTACACTTATTGAAGAGTTAAAGGGAGAGATGTTTTTAAATATTAGAAATAAAGAGAATTTTAATGATTTTATCTCTTTTAATATTGAGAGTGAAGATTTACCATTTACATGCACTAGAGAAATTAATCCTAATAAGTATTACTATGTTACAAAAGATGAATATCTTAGTGGAAATATTAGAGAAAAGCTTAGTATAGTAGATAGGCATTTAGAAAAATTAATAGAAACAGAAAAGAATTTACCTTACCTTGGATACTCAAGATATGGAAAAGAACAAGAGCTTTTAACCTATGAAATAAACTCTTTGAAATATCAAAAAGAAGAACTTTTAAAGGTATTACCAAAGAAACTTGAAGCTTCAGAAATAAGCGTAAAACTTGGAGCAACTTGGATATCAACTAATTATATTAAGGATTTTATATTGGAAACTTTAAAAACTCCTTATTTTGCAAGGAATTATATTACAGTTGAATTTTCACCTTTAACAAGTGAATGGAATATTTCGGGGAAAAGCGTAGATAAAGGAAATGATTTAGCTGAAATGACTTACGGTACAAGCAGAGTAAATGCCTATAAGCTTATAGAAGAAGCTTTAAATCTTAAAGAGCCAAGAGTATTTGACCAAATTATAAATGATGATGGTACAAAAACTTCTATTTTAAATAAAAAAGAAACTATGCTTGCAGTACAAAAACAAGAGCTTTTGAAGGAAGAATTTAAAAATTGGATTTTTAGTTATAAGTCAAGAAGAGATCATTTAGTAGAATTATATAATGAAAAGTTTAATAGTATTCGTAATCGTGAGTATGATGGTAGTAATCTTACTTTTGAAGGAATGAATACTGAAATTACTTTAAGAACTCATCAAAAAAACGCTATAGCACGTAGCTTATATGGAGGAAATACTCTACTTGCTCATGTAGTAGGTAGTGGAAAAACCTTTGAAATGGTAGCAAGTGCAATGGAAGCTAAAAGACTTGGAATGTGTACCAAGTCTTTATTTGTTGTGCCTAATCATTTAACAAGACAAATTGGTCGAGAGTTTATGCAGCTTTATCCTTCAGCTAATATTATGATTGCTGACAAGAAAGATTTTGAACCGAAAAGACGTAAGCGTTTTATTGGAAAAATAGCAACAGGTGAATATGATGCTGTAATTATAGGGCATACACAATTTGAAAAAATTCCAATGAGTAAAGAATATCAAATAAAGCATATTCAAGGTCAGATTGATGAAATAATAGCTCATATTAAAGGAGTTAAGACTGAGAGAAATCAAAACTTTACTGTAAAGCAACTTGAAAAGACTAAGAAGAAATTAGAGGAAAGACTTAAAAAATTAAATGATGATTTTAAAAAAGATGATGTAATTACCTTTGAAGAATTAGGAGTAGATAAGCTTTTTGTTGATGAAGCACATGGCTTTAAAAATTTGTACCTTCATACAAAAATGAGAAATGTAGCAGGGATAGGACAAAGCGAAGCCTTTAAATCATCAGATATGTTTATGAAGTGTAGATATATGGACGAAATTACAGGTGGAAAAGGAGTAGTTTTTGCAACAGGAACGCCAGTATCAAATAGTATGGTTGAAATTTATACAATGCAAAGATATTTACAATATGAAGCTTTAAAAAAATTTGAACATGAGCATTTTGATAGTTGGGCTTCACACTATGGTGAAACAGTAAGTTCTTTAGAACTAGCTCCTGAAGGAACAGGCTATAGAATTAAAACTAGATTTTCTAAGTTTTATAATTTACCAGAGTTAATGACAATATTTAAGGAGATAGCTGATATTCAAACAGCTGATATGCTTAATCTTCCAACACCTAAAGCTAACTATGAAGTAATTAAGACACTTCCTTCAGAAGAACAAAAAGAAATTCTAAAATCCTTATCTGAAAGAGCTGACGCTGTAAGGGATAGATTGGTTGATGCTAGTATTGATAATATGCTTAAGATAACCAATGATGGTAAAAAACTTGCATTAGATCAACGTTTAATAAACCCATTATTACCAGATAATCCTGATAGTAAAGTTAATACTTGTATAAACAAGGTGTTTTCAATATGGAATGAAACAAAAGAAAATAAATCTACTCAATTAATATTTTCAGACCTTTCTACTCCAAAGGGTGATGGAGAGTTTAATGTTTATGATGATATTAGAGAAAAGTTAGTTTTAATGGGAGTAGCAAGAGAAGAAATAGCTTTTATTCATGAAGCTAATTCAGATAAGCAAAAAGATAAGCTTTTTGCTAAGGTAAGAAATGGTGAAGTTAGAATATTACTAGGTTCTACTCAAAAGATGGGTGCTGGTACAAACGTTCAGAATAAGCTTATTGCACTTCATGACCTGGACGTGCCTTGGCGTCCAGCAGATTTGGAGCAACGGGCAGGAAGAATTGTAAGACAAGGAAATGAAAATCAGGAAGTGTATATTTATCGTTATGTTACAGAGAATACGTTTGATAGCTATCTGTGGCAGACAATAGAGAATAAACAGAAGTTTATATCTCAAATTATGACTTCAAAAACACCAGTAAGAGCTATGGAAGATGTAGATGAAAGCACTCTTAACTATGCAGAAATAAAAGCACTTGCAACAGGTAATCCACAAATTAAAGAAAAGATGAGTTTAGATAATGAAGTAACTAAATTAAAAATACTTGAAGCAAATTATAAGTCCAATCTATATAAATTAGAGGATAAAGTATTAAAAACTTATCCTGAAGAAATTAAAAGGACAGAAAACCTTATTGAAGCTATGAAAAAAGATATATTAACTGTTGAACCTAAAGCAAATAATGAAGAGAAATTTAACTCAATTATTATAAATGGAATGAGAATTACTGATAAAAAGTTAGCTGGTGAAATGTTAATTGAGGCTATAAAAAAGGTGAAGATTAAAGAAAGTAAAATAATAGGTAAATACAGAAATATGGATATAGAAGTAAGCTGCAGTTTTCTTGATTATGAGCATAGATTTAGCTTAAATGCTGAAACAAAACATTATGGAGAACTTGGAAAAAGTGCAGAGGGTAATATTTTAAGATTTGATAATGTTATTGATAAAATGGCTAGTAATTTAAAAAGGTTAGAAGAGAAGCTCATAACTACAAAAGAAATGCTAGATAATGCTAAAGAAGAATTAAAAAAGCCTTTTGAAAAAGCTGAAGAATTAAAAAGTAAAATTCTTAGGTTAGCAGAATTAAATCAAATTCTTGATATGGGAGAAAGTGAAGAAGAAATGAATAATAATAAACTTTTTGCAGAAGTAAAAAGAGCTATTATAGATTTTTGTAATAGAGAATATGAAAAGAATAATAGCTATGAGGATTTTGATAAATTATATCCTGATTTAAAGCATATAGAACTTGCTTATACAAATACACCAGATGAAAAGTATGAAATACAGTATGAGATTAATTTAGAGGATAAAATATGGATACAATATGTTAATAATATAAAGATAAGTTCAGGAAGCTTTAACTATGAAAACAATGGTGAAGTTAATCCACTTAGGAACATGAAAGAGGAAATAGAAGCTTCAAGTTTTGATGATTTAGTTTCTGTTAATTTAAAAGATTTAAAAGAAAAATTAGGATTAGAGATAGATGATGATGGTAACTTCTATGATCCATTAAAAGAAGATTTTAGAAAGGATAGTGTTAATATGCTTTCAGAAGAAAAGAAGAAAGAAATATGGAAGAAAATATATGAACACGAAGAATGGATAAGGACTAAAGGACTTAAAGGAAAACAATTAAACTTAGAAGATGAAAATCTTGCTGGAATGAGATTGTTAAATGTAGATCTTAGAGATTCTAACTTTAAAAATGCAGATTTAAGAGAGTGTATAATATTTGCAGATTTAAGGGGTGCAGACTTAACTGGAGTAAAACTTGAAAACACTAAATGGACAGGTAGTAATATTAATAGAATTACTATTGAAGCTAATAAACTTAATTTAATTGAATATCAATTAAAACAAGAAGCAGATATTCATAGTAATCAAATGAGATTCTTAAAGACAAATGAAAAAGAAATGTCTATGAGAATGTAGAAGCGAAATTTAAATTATAAGTTAATAATAAAAGAAAAATATACCAGGAT
>ERZ857629.2746-NODE-2746-length-15971-cov-2.939181_pt1 | contig 15971 bp, 9 predicted proteins | sample MGYA00519700_ERZ857629 | MGnify/ENA primary metagenome ERZ857629 (study PRJEB31778, sample SAMEA3449351) | human gut metagenome | biome: human gut; feature: human-associated habitat; material: faeces | place: United Kingdom | collected 2010/2012 ...
ACGACCATAACCGTTGTGGCCGACGAACTTTGTATTACCGAGGTCACTCCGCAGCCGGTTAAAAATCCCGCCAGCTTTCCGGTGGTCATTTTCCCGAGGATGGTGCGAAGTCCGCCTCCCGCTCTTTTTTCAAGAGCCTGTCCCATAAGACTCATTCCGAACAGAAATAGACATAGGCCGCCTACCATGGTCAATGCGCTGAAAATATCCATAAATTCCCTCCGCTTACATTTGGCTGTATTTTTGCCCTTTTTGTTTTCACATCATTTTAACATTTTTGATTTTATCAAAACAATGCAAAATCGGTTATCAAGGTTTTGTAAAATAGATGTAAAATAGGCGGGCTTTTACCGGTTTTCGGCAAGAAAAGTTTTAATTCTGTTAAATCGGATCCGTTTGCACAATTGAGAAAAGAAGAAATCCGGCATTTCCTTTTGAAAACAAAAAAGTCCCCGAAAGGCGACGGTTAAATCATCTTTCGGGGATATTTAATCAAATTAAATGAGCATTAAAACAAACGGGCAAAGATGGTTTTTCCTTTGCCTTATTTATTTTTTGATAATGAATATGGAAGCTCGTTTTCGGCGTATTCGGAAGAAACGGGCTCGGAGGTCATTTTGAAAACAAGCTCGCCGCCGGCCTTGATGTCGCCGTGGCTTACAAAGGTTTTGTGGTAATCCTTGCCGTCGAGAAGCATTTTGCTTACATAGACATTTTCGTCGCTGTTGCCTTCGGCCTTAATGACAAAATCCTTGCCGCTGTCTGTGTGGATGACAGCCGAGCTGACGGTTGGCGATCCGACAACATATTCGGCAACTGACGGGCAAACAGGATAAAATCCGAGGGCCGAGAAAACATACCAGCCGCTTGTGCTGCCGTTGTCCTCGTCGCCGGGGTATCCTCTGTATCCCGAGTTAAACAACTCCTTACAGGCTTTTCTGACCCAGTAGGCCGTTTTTTCGGGAGCACCCATATAGGAATAGATATAGGGAATGTGGAAGCTGGGCTGATTTGAAAGGGCGCACTGGCCGAAATCCACCGAAGCCATTTCACTCATTTCGTGGATAAGACCGCCGTATCCGCAACCGTTGAAAAGGGGCGGAGTATCAAACAGCTTGTCCATTTTTTCGATCATCTTATCTTTACCGCCCATCATTTCCGCAAGACCTGCAAAATCGTGGAACACAGCGAAGGAATTCTGCCAGGGGCCGCCCTCGGTATAATCTCCGCCCCAGTCGAACTGGGTCCAGTCGTCCCGTTCGTTTCCGTCCTTATCCCTTGAAAGCATAAAGGCCTTTTCGGTGTTGAAGATGTTGCGGTAGTAAAGGCTGCGTCCGTAAAACTCCTTTGCAAGGTCGTCTTTACCGAGATGCTCGGCAATTTTCGCAATGGAAAAATCGCCGTAGGCATAGTCCTGGGTCTTGTTGACGCTTTCCCTATGGTCTCTTGTAACATAGTGGTATTTGATATAGTCGGCAATGCCCTCGCGGCCGTATTTAGGCTCGGGACTTTCGGTTGTTGCGTGGCGGAGCATTGATTCAAGCATAAGCTCGACGGTCGCCTTGTCGGTAACAACGCCCTTTTCCACCGCATCGGCAAAAAGATTGTCGATAGATGTGCCGGGCATACAGTCCACCGCACCGGGATCCATCCATCTGGGCAGCCAGCCCGATTCCTTATAAAAATTAAGGAAGCCGTCGCACATATCGCGGTATTCATCCGAAGCGATTATGGAATAAAGGGGATAAACGGTTTTATATGTATCCCAAAAGCCGTTGTCGCTGTAAAGGGGACCGTCGTAGATCTTGCCGTCGGCAGGGCTGTAATGCTTTTGCGCGTCGTTTTTATCATATTCGCACATATTTCTCGGGAAGAGAAACATTCTGTAAAGGCAGCTGTAAAAGGTCTTTTTGACCTCTTCTTCGGCCTCGATCTCTATTCTGTGAAGAATTTCTTCCCATTTTTCGATTGCCGCAGATTTAACATCGTCGTAGGTCTTTCCGTCAAGCTCTTTCAGGTTTTGTCTGGCCTGCTCGGTGCTTATAAAGGATGTGGCGATTCTCATTTCAAAATCGTCCGGAGCACCGCAAAGGGCAATGTCGGCAAAAATGTTGTCGGCAAAAGCTTCCTTTACCGCATCGAGCCTTTGACCATGGTGGGTATAAAAGGCTGTATTTTCAACATCGATTTTTTTATCGAAGGAGATTGCAAAATAAATTCCGAAATTCTCGGGCACCTCGTTAAAATGGTTGCACACCTTTCCGGTAACAATTCCATCGTCGTTTACCGAAATTTCGGCTCCGCAAAAAAGCTTTAAAAGCATACTTCTGCCGCCGTGTGCATCGTAATAATGCACCTTGACCACCGCCGAGCGCTGTGCCGGCGTAAGGCTCACCTTTGCCCGCTGAATCTGAAAATCCACATTTATCTCGTGGGGATTCATCTCGGTTTTTTCGGGCACAAAGGAGCTGGGGCTGCAAATGCCCGCTTTGGAGCTTTCACTTCTCGGCATAAAGGTGAGAAATCCGTAATCCCCAAGCCAGCGGTTGGAGCAATGGGTCAGCCTGATGCCGGTTGTGACCCTATCGGTAGCATTGAAAATTTCAAGGGGATTGTGTCCTCTCGTTTCGACCAAAAAGTTGTTCATACCGAAGGGCAGCGAGGTCATGGGCAGGGTATTTCCGTTGGAAAAAAGAGGGGTGGTGTCGGTTCCCATACGGATATTTACATAATCGAGAAATTTCATAGTATCTTCCTATCGCAAAAAATCAGTCAAGGACGGCCGCAAGCAAATGCCCAACGGCCGTCCCGTTTAATATAGTTTTTTCGATCAAGCAGCAGATGTTCGGTCACCTGTTTGCTTACCGATGCAGTTATTATTTTCCGAGATAAAGGGTTACGATCTTCTTTTTGCCAACCTTAAAGGTGTTGGTGTTGAAAGCAATAAACTCGCGGGGAATCTCGGTCATATCGGTCATAAAGATCTTTCCGTCAAACTTGACGACAGCCTCGGTCTCCTTCTCTGACAGGTTGACAAAACGTACAACCAGACCGCTTCCGTCCTCGCTGCGCTTAAAGGCGGTCACCTGGATTCCGTCGCCCTCCACCTGAACGGCAGGAACGTTGGAAGGAATGGCAGCCTTGGGATAAGCATCGGGCAGGTAGAAGAACTCGTGCAGCTCGCTGTCCTGAACGCAGGGGCGGCCGCCCTCGAATTTTCTGGTGTCGCAGGAGGTGTGGCAAACGCTTACGGGAGCGCGGAAACGCTGTACAAGCTGGGGAATCTTAGCCGAGAAAACATCTCCCTCAAAGGGGCAAAGGGCCATTTCACCCTCGATAAGACGGATGCACTGGTTGCCGGGCACTCTCCAGGTCTCGGTCACACTCTCGGAAATGAGACCGGTGGCGCGGAGAATGGAGAAGGCAAGTTTGCTCTTTTCCATATGCTCATATTCATGAGCTCCGTTGGTAAACACCGCAAAGCCCTTGCCGTTTTCGTTAATGCTTGCGAAGGAGGTGTTGGGCAGTACCTTGCTGTATGTTTCGATGTAATGGGCTTCCTCGCCGTGGGTGACAACATCGTATGGAATATCGGCGGTGGAAACGTCGTTCTTTGCGTCGGTGGAAACGATCACTCTTGTACGGTGGCTCTTGGACTTGTTGTCGATAGCATATTTAACGCCGACAAACTTCTCATCCTTGCGGAGAATGATCTCAAGGCTTGCTTTGGAAACAAGCTTTTCGTCGGTGCGTTTTTCTGCCTTCTTGTCGTAATCGGCGGGCAGAAGCAGGTCGTAGCTGACCTTAATGCGGCTGACATACTCGTTTTTCTCAAGAACCTCGACCGATGTTGCCATTCCGTCGGACAAAATGGGGGTGTCGTTCTTTCCGCTGACGAAAACATAGGACTCGCCTGCGTCGGCAACATCCTCAAATTTAAGAACATCGTCGATAACGCGGCCGCTTGCCTTTTCGGTAAGGGTAATCCTGCCCTTTTCGTCAACGGCAACCCTGAAGTACTCGTTTTCGATCTCGGGGCAGTCGCAGCACTTTGCGGGAGTGATCTCCATATCTCCGTCGATCTTTTTTACAAGGAAGCTCTTGAAGGAGAAGGGAGTGATCCTGCCGGTCTTCATATAAATGTCGTACTTGGTGACATCTATGGTTCCGGGAAGGTTGATGGGGCTGAAAACATCGATATGATCGTCATATTTTCTTGTGGCGATAAAGTCGATCTTATTACCCTGCTCGTCAAATATTTCGAAGTTGTTGACCTCGTCGCCGCGGATAAAGGTAAGCTCGGCATAGGTCGTTCCGTCGAAATCCGAAGAAAGGGTGTTAGCAACGGTAATAACGTAATCGTCGAGAGATGCTTCTCTGAGCACCTTGCTGTGGTTTGCGGCGGCGATCATACCGCGGCGGAGAAGGTCGTTGCCATATTCGAAAATTTCCGAATAACGGTTTTCCATATGATAATGGACCTCGTCGCGGCTGCATCCGCAGCTGGAATCGTGAGGATGATTGCGGAGCAGATTCTTCCAGGTGTATATCAGGCGGTCATAGGGATAGAATCCTTCCATACCGTCCTTTTCAAGCATTGTGTAAAGAGGCTCGAGCACATTTTCGAGCAGGGTCTGAGCCTTGACGTTGGCTACCTTGAGATAATGGCGGGAGGAGAAGGTTCCCTTGAGGATTTCCCAGTCGTGGCCGCTTCTGAGCTCGTTTTCGTGTACGGGCAGCTTGATGTCGTTTTCCTTAACGAACTTATCGACCGCCTTAACATAATCGTCCATATTGTACTGCATAATGGCTTCGTCCTCGGGCAGCTTTTTCTGGACCTCGTGAAGAATGGGAAGCAGATCGGCCTGGGGCTCGAGGTGGTCAACGCCGTTCATGAGCAGAAGATAGGGGGTAAAGGTAAACTCGTTGTCGAAGCAGGCGGCGATGCTTTCAACATATTTATAGGCCTTGTCGATGTCGGCAGAAAAACGCTGGGCATTGTTGTACCAGTGGCGCAGATGTATGGCAAGAGCCTCGGTTCCGTCGGCGCCCTTCCAGATAAACTCGGTGGGAGAGGGTTTGCGCTGCACCTTGCCCTCGGCGTCGCGGTAATATTCGCTGAAGCCTCTTCCGAAAATGAAATTGTGGATTCCGAAATTATCTAGAATCTGGGGAAGCTGAGAAATGTTGCCGAACTGGTCGGGAGCATAACCGATTCCGCCGCTTGCACCAAACTCGGTGGTCAGCTTTTTACCTTCGATAAGGTTTCTGACGGTCGACTCGCCGCTGGTGAGATAAAAGTCATTCTGGAGATACCAGGGTCCGACAATTATACGGCGGTTTTTGATGTGCTGCATAAGGACAGCCTTTTTCTCGGGACGGACGGCCAGATAATCCTCAAGCACAACGGTCTGTGCGTCCATATGGAATACATAATCGGGATTTTTTTCGAGAATGATGAGCAGTCTGTCGAACAGGTCGGTCAGACGGTTGCGGAAAAGCTCAAGAGGCTGATACCATTCTCTGTCCCAATGGGTGTGTGAAATAACACAAAAAACTTTTTTCATTAAAAAACAACTCCTTACGGAAAACTGTACAATTAAGAGGCATTCCCTCTCGTGATAGTACCATATTAAGGTGTTAAAGTCAATAAAAAACCTTGTTTTTGCCTTGTTTTTTTGCTTTCTTTACACGGCGGAAAAAATATGATAGAATGTATTTATGAAAATCAAAGAATTTATTTTAAAAGTTTTCTTTCCGCCCCGCTGTGTGGGGTGTAATACAGTGACCGAAAACGGCGCCGACCTTTGCGAGAATTGCCGTGAGCTTCTTTGCGAAGCGGCAATAGATCAGCAAAACGCCTGCCGTCTTTGCGGTCTGCCCAAAAAGCTTTGCACCTGCAAAAAACACGCAAGGGAATTTGACGCCATCGTTTCGCCCTTTATATATGACGGAATTATCAGAAACGCCGTAAAAGAACTGAAAATTCACGCCAACAGCCAACCGGTGGATTTTTTCGCCCGTCATATTGCAAGCGCGGTTATAAAGGCGGGCTTTGAAAACATCGACGCCGTCACCGCCGTTCCCACCACCAAAAAGGAATTTAAATCCCGCGGATACAGTCCCGCAAAGCTCATCGCCGTCTCGGTAGCCGAAAAGCTCGAGATTCCCTTTGACGGCAGCCTTATACGAAAGGTTTATGAGACCCGCCCGCAAAAAGAACTGCCGAAATTTATGAGGCGAGGCAACATCTTCGGCGTTTTTGAAGCCGACAAAGAAACGGCCGAAAACAAGATAATACTTATAATCGATGATGTTACCACCACCGGCAGCACCCTTAATGAATGTGCCAAAATGCTGAACTTTGCCGGTGCATTCAAGGTTTATTGCGCCGTTGCCGCCAAAACCGTTTTAAAGCCGAAGGAAGCGGACGAAGCCGATTTGGACGAAATTGAACCCGATCAGCAAACCGAAACGGAAGAAAAAGCCGAAACGGAATAATCGCCTGTTGGGAAAACAACAAGTCTTAAATTAAACGAAAACCAAAAAATCAAAAACGAAAACGGAAGGGATGAACAAATTGTCCGAAATACTTGCCCCTGCGGGCGGAAAAGAACAGCTTATTGCCGCCGTGTGCTCGGGAGCCGACGCGGTATATTTCGGCGCAAAGAGCTTTAACGCCAGAAGAAACGCGCAGAATTTCGATTCCCTTTCCGACACCGTGCGATACTGCCACGAGCGGGGCGTCTCCGCCCACATAACGGTAAACACACTTTTTTGCGACGACGAAAGGGAAGAACTTATCGCCCTTGCGAAGGAAATCGCAAAAGCGGGAGCCGACGCCGTTATCGTTCAGGATCTCGGTGCGGCAAAAATTTTTAAGCAGTGCGTTCCGGGTCTTCCCCTTCACGCCTCCACCCAGCTTGCAGTGCACGACATCAACGGCGTAAAGCAGCTTGAGCAGATGGGTTTTTCAAGGGTGGTTCTCTCCAGAGAACTGTCCCTTAAAGAAATTGAGTATATAGCAAAAAACACCTCTCTTGAGGTGGAGGTTTTTATACACGGCGCTCTTTGTATGTCGGTATCGGGCTGCTGCTATCTTTCGTCCATGCTTGGCGGAAGAAGCGGAAACCGAGGCCTTTGCGCCCAGCCCTGCCGTCTCGATTTTAAATCGGGGGATCGGCATTTTGCCCTATCCCTTAAAGATATGTGCCACATAGAGCACATCAAAGGGCTGGAACAGGCAGGTGTACGCTCCTTTAAAATAGAAGGACGAATGAAGCGGCCGGAATATGCGGCGGCGGCGGTAAACGCCTGCATTGCCGCAAGAAACGGTCAAAAGCCCGATTTAGAAACCCTCAGAAAGGTTTTTTCCCGCAGCGGATTTACAGAAGGATATCTGTTGGGGAAAAGAGATCTTGATATGTTCGGCTACCGCACAAAAGACGATGTTGTTTCGGCCGACAGCGTTTTTTCAAAACTCAGTACCCTTTATAAAAACGAGTACAAACGTATTCCCCTTTGTGCAAAGCTTTTTGCCAAAGAAAACGAGCCTTGCTCCCTTATTGTCACTTCTGACAAGGGTATGGTGACGGTTTCGGGGGACGTTCCGCAAAAGGCGGTCAACCGACCGCTAAGCCTTGAAACGGCGCAAAAACAGATCTCAAAAACCGGCGGAACCCCGTTTTTTATAAAAGATTTTTCCCTTTGCGCCGATGATGACATCATGCTTTCTCTTCCCTCTTTAAACGCACTGAGAAGAGAGGCTCTCGAAAAACAAACCGAGCTTTACGGCGCACTCGCTTCCCTTGATTTCATCGAGCATTCTACCCATTACCCTCCCCACAAATGCGGCGATTTAAAGTACATCGTCCGAGCCGAAAGCTTTAATCAGATAAGCGGTATAAAAACCGCCGAGAATTACATTCTGCCCATAGATGAAATCCTCAAAAATTCCGAAAAAACCGAAGATTTCGGAGAGTTCCTTTTTTGCGAACTTCCCGCCCTTATGTTTGATTATAAGGATATAGATACAAAACTTGAAGACATTAAAAACCTCGGCATAACCACCCTTTCGGTCGAAAACATCGGTGGGATACATCTTGCAAAAAAGCACGGTTTTGAGATACACTGCGGTCACGGGCTTAATGTGCTCAATTCCGATTCTCTCGCCGCACTTGATGACTTGGGCGTGCAGTCGGCCACCCTTTCATTTGAGCTTTCGGCCAAAAAAATTTCCGGCCTTTCGGGCAAGCTTAAAAGGGGTATAATCGGATACGGATATCTTCCCCTTATGCGGTTTCGCAATTGCCCCGCAAAGGGGCAAAATGGGTGCCTTAGCTGCACCGGGCAAAAAAGTCTTACCGATCGCAGGGGCATAGATTTTCCGCTGCTTTGCTCAGGCAGGCGATATTCCACGCTGCTCAATTCCCGTCCCCTCGTTCTCTCGGACAAAAGCATTTCGGGAATAGATTTTATGACCCTTTACTTTACTGCCGAATCGGCCGAAAAATGCAAACAAATTTTTGACGCATATAAAAAATCTTCCGTTCTTCCCGGTGAAAAGACCGGCGGACTTTATTTCAGGGAGCTGTTATGATGAAAAAAACCGAGCTTCTGGCTCCGGCCGGAGATATGGAAACACTTAAAACCGCCCTGCGTTTCGGCGCCGACGCGGTATATATCGGCGGGCCGTTTATGCAGCTGCGGGCCGAGGTTTCCGGCTTTTCCGAGGATGAAATAAAAGAGGCTGTTAAGTATACCCACTCTTTTGGTAAAAAGCTTTATGTAACGGTCAATTCCTTTGCCAAAAACGAAGAAATTGAGCCTTTGGGCAGATACGCCAAACGGCTTTATGAGGCAGGGGTCGACGCAGTCATCGTTTCCGACATCGGTGCCCTTTGCGCCATAAGAAACGCCGCCGAAAATCTTGAAATACACATAAGCACCCAGGCCAACTGCCAAAACTACGCCTCGGCCCTTGCCTATTACAAAATGGGAGCAAAGCGCGTGGTAACGGCAAGAGAAATGACCCTTTCGGAAATTGCCGAAATGAGAAAAAAGCTGCCCGACGATATGGAAATCGAGGCCTTTGCGCACGGGGCAATGTGTATGTCCTATTCCGGCCGATGCTTTTTAAGTCCATACCTTTCGGGACGAAGCGGCAACAGGGGTGAATGCACTCAGCCCTGCCGCTGGAGCTACCACATAACCGAAATGAAACGGCCGGGAGAATTTTTTCAGATTGAGGAAACAGAGGGCGGTACAAACATTTTAAGCTCCAGAGATATGAACTGTATGGACATAATTGACGATATGATAGCGGCTGGAATTACCTCCTTCAAAATTGAGGGAAGAATGAAAACCCCATATTATGTGGCGACGGTGGTCTCGGCATATCGCAAAAGACTGGACGGCTGCACCGATCTTACAGTCCTTAATCACGAGCTTGACTGCATAAGCCACCGCCCCTACTGCACGGGATTTTATCTCGGACAGCTGAAAAAATACCGTCCCGATGAACAGGTACCGTATATAAGCGAATGCACCTTTGCCGGAACGGTCAAGGCCTATGAAAACGGCGTTCTGACGGTGGAGCAGCGAGGAAAATTCTCGGTTGGCGACACTTTGGAGATAGTCTCTCCCGATGTTTTCGGCAAAAGCTTTAAGGTAGAGGAAATTATAAATTCCGAAGGAAAATCGGTTCAAAGCGCACCCCACGCCCAGGAAACGGTCAAAATTCCCTGTCCCTTTAAGTTGTCTCAGGGCGATATTCTAAGGGTTCCCAAAAAATGATTTTAAAAAGCCGATTCGGAAGATTTCCAAATCGGCTTTAACTTTATTTTACGACCTTTATTCCGTCGGTATCAAGCTTAAATCCTGAAATTTTCTCGTCGCAATTGTCGATTATGGCAGAGGCTATCTTGTCCTCCACCTTTCTTCTTACGGCGTTTCTCAGGTCTCTCGCCCCTCTCGTTCCGCCAAAAGCCTCCTTTGCAAGAGACTTTTGCACCTCTTCGTCCCATTCAAAGGAATATCCTTTTTCGGCAAGAGGCTCTTTAAGTTCTGAAAGCATCAGCCCGGCGATTTTTTCAAAATCCTCAAGGGTAAGGGGATTAAAGCAGACCACCTCGTCCACCCTTCCGATGAACTCGGGGCGAAGGAAGCTTTTAAGCGCCTTCATGGTCTTGTCTGCCGACATCTGGCTGACGCTTTGGCCGAATCCCAGACTTGATCCTCCGGTCTGACTGCCGGCGTTGGTGGTCATTATAATGACGGTGTTTTCAAAGCTGACATTACGTCCGTGGGCGTCGGTTATGTGACCGTCGTCAAGAATTTGCAAGAGAATATTCATAACGTCGGGATGAGCCTTTTCGATCTCGTCAAAAAGAATTACCGAATAAGGCTTTCTTCTGACCTTTTCGGTCAACTGCCCAGCCTCGTCATATCCCACATATCCGGGAGGCGATCCGATTATTCTCGACACCGAATGTTTTTCCATAAACTCAGACATATCGAGGCGTATGAGGGTCTCGGGGGTGTCGAAAAGCTCCTTTGAAAGCACCTTAACAAGCTCGGTCTTTCCCACTCCGGTGGGACCTGCGAAAATGAAGGAGGCCGGGCGCCTTCTTGCGCTTATCTGCACCCTCGAACGGCGCACGGCCCTTGCCACCAGCTCCACCGCCTCATCCTGGCCGATGATCTTTTCTTTAAGCCTCTGTTCAAGGCCTTTAAGCCGCTTTATGTCGCTCTGCTTTATCTTTGCGGCGGGAATTCCGGTCCAAAGCTCGATGACCTTTGCAAGATCGTCCTCGGTAACTCTGCTTTGCTTTACCTTTTCCTTCAGCTCGTCCGATTCCTTTTGCCTTGCGGCAAGCTCGGTCTTAACCGTCGCAATGCGCTCAAAATCGGGGTTTTCGGTCTCGCTTTCAAGCTCCTCAAGTTCTTCACCGAGGGTATCCATATCCTTTTTAACAATCAAAAAGCGGTCGGCCGCCTTATTTCGAAGAGCGGCACAGGCGCAGGATTCATCCAAAAGGTCGATGGCCTTATCGGGCAAAAAGCGGTCGTTTATATAACGTTCGGAAAGGGTGACGGCCTGACGGATTATACCTTCCGAGAGGGTCACGCCGTGGTATTTTTCATAATATTCTTTAATTCCGGTCAGTACGGCCACGGTATCCTCAACCGAGGGCTCCTCGATCTTGACCGGCTGAAAACGGCGCTCGAGGGCGCTGTCCTTTTCAATGTGCTTGCGGTATTCATTGAAGGTTGTGGCGCCGATGACCTGCACCTCACCTCTCGAAAGGGCGGGCTTTAAGATGTTGGCGGCGTTCATGGAGCCTTCGCTGTCACCCGTTCCAACAAGGGAATGTACCTCGTCGATAAACAGTATGATATTGCCTTCCCGCTTTACTTCGTCGATAAGCCCCTTGATACGGCTTTCAAACTGACCTCTGAACTGTGTTCCGGCCACAAGGGCAGTCATATCAAGCAGAAATATTTCCTTGTCCATCAGCTTTGCGGGCACCTCTCCCGCAGCAATTTTCAGGGCAAGTCCCTCGGCAATGGCGGTTTTACCGACACCCGGCTCGCCGATAAGGCAGGGGTTGTTTTTTGTGCGGCGGCATAGTATCTGTATAACACGGTAAAGTTCTCTGTCGCGGCCTATAATGCGGTCGAGGCCGCCGTCTCTTGCCTTGCCGGTAAGGTCGGTGCAGTAAAGTCCCAGGTATTTGCGCTTTTTGGAGGGCTTTTTGTCCTTACCCTTTTTGCCATTCTGATTTTCGCTTTTCTCTTCGATGTCGGTTTCGGGATCGGCAATATCCTCGTCTTTGGAATTATTATTGCCGCCGAAAAACTGGTTTATCATATTCGGAAAAGTGGCGGCGCCTCCTGCCTCAAAGCCGTCCTCTTCGGCAGCATCGGGATTGTCGGGATCCATTCCGAACATATTCATCATTTCCTCGGTCATAGAATCGAGATCCTCGTCGGAAATGTTCATTTTGTTAAGCATATCGGTCACAGGACCGATGTTAAGCTCCCTGGCACATTTAAGACAAAGCCCCTCGGGTGTGGATTTATCGCCCTCCATTCGGGTTATAAAAACCACGGCGGGGCGTTTTTTACATCTTGAACAAAGTGTGGGTTTCATTTAGCAGCTCCTTTGATTTTTTCGGTGTCAAGGTCATATTTCCCTTGTTTTATGGCTATAAAAATGACTGCGTACTGTATAAGAGCCGCAACCATAAGCGTGCAGCATATTCCCGCCATTATCCAAAGAACCGTTTCGGAAAGCAGCGGGCTGTTTTTTGAAACAAAACCGATAACATCGGTCAGCATAACCGTAAATACCGTTATATAGAGTGAGGCGGTTGCAAGCTTGCCGAAAAGCTTTGCCTGGCAGGGTCTCGCGCCCGAGCCGAAAAGGGCCAGCGCACCCACAAGCATTATAAGTTCCTTTGACGCAAGCACAATAAGCATTACCCTCAGCGGGACATGGTGAACGGCCAGAAGAAAGACGATGGCCACCATGGTCAGCTTGTCGGCAATGGGATCAAGAATTTTGCCGAGATCCGACACCTGATTAAATGTGCGGGCTATAAATCCGTCCAGCATATCCGAGATTCCCGAAAGAAGCACCAGTACGGTAGCGGTCAGCACATACTTTTTTAGATAGAAATAAACAATAAAGGGAACGAGAATAATTCGTATGGCCGAAAGCACATTCGGCACGGTAAATATTTTTTTATTCATATATCCTCCGTTTAACTTCCCGAAAAGATTTTAGCGACCGCCTCGGGCACCGAAGAGGTCATAAGTCTGTATGAATAAGAAAGGTTGAGATTTTCGGCCGTAAGACCGCAAAATCCGTTTGGCAAAGCCACTGTAAGGGTCTTTACAAGCATAACAAAGAGGTATACAATGACAAGCCCTTCTATAAAGCCCAGCGTTCCGCCGAGTCCCTTATCGACACCTTTCAGCGGCGTGGCCTTAAACACCCTGCGTGCAGCCTTTGAAAGTATCCAAACAAGTATCAAAAATATGGTGGCAAGCAAAAGTGTCATAACCGTTTTTATAAGCGACATAAGGGGCGGTTTGACCACGTTTGTGATTATGTTTTGTTTGATTTTTTCGGCTGTCTCTCCCGACACGGCATTTTTAACATCCTCATCGGTTATGCCAAAGGTTTTAAAAAGCCTTGCGACCGCACCGTTTTCATCAACAAGTATCTCGGCCGCCTTATCGGAGACGCTTATGGGATTGTCTGATGCCGAGGCTACCGCATTATCTACTTCTACCTGTATCTTTTTCTCGAACAAAGCATTATATGCAAGCTCTGCCGCAGGAGCCGAGAGAGACAGCGCAAGCAGCACGGCAACCACCGTTCCGATGCAGGACACCGCCATGGAAGCGAGGCCTTTTTTTGCTCCGTTTATTATTATGAGTACGAGTATGGCAAGGGAAATCAAATCAAAAACAATATTCATCGGCTACACCTTTCTCCATTCGACGCGGGATGTTCCGAGCACTGCCGTGCCTGCTCCCGACGAGGCTATCTGACGGGCATCCGCTCCGGCATCAAGGAATTTTTGCTGTCCTCCCTTGCCGTCGAAGGAAATGACTTTTTCGTTTGAAAGCACCACCGCTTTATTCCCCGCAAGGGAAAGGGATATGGCCTGAGCACCTATGTCGGCGGTGTAAATCCGGGTAAGCTTTTTATCAAACAGCATAAGCTGATTGTTTGCCGAATCATTATATTTTTCGACCGTTACGGCCACGGCCGACGAGCTTTGAGCAAAGCAGGAAACCTTTGCCGATTTAAGGTCAAAATCGGTTCTAACCCCCCTGGTGCTTATGGATGTCAGCATACTTTCGAAAACTCCCACCAGTGTATCTCCCTTAAAGTCGATGGAAACCACCGTGTGATTTTCAAAGCTGTTATCGCATATGACAGTACCATCGTTTGTGCGGAAGATGAGAATGCTCGACACCATTTTGCCGTTCTGCCCGCTGAGCGTTCCGACACCCATATATCCGCCGTCGCTCGAAAGGGCCAGAGCAACTACCTGCCTGTCGGAGGAATGCCACTGCATTTTCTGTCTGCCCTTTTTGTCAAAGGCGGTGACATCGCAGACATAATCTCCCGACCGGGTGGCCAGCGCAAAGGCACCGTTGTCGGCAATGGATGCCGTTACAATGTCGTTTTGTGCGGTGGAATCAATAAATGTACCACCGCGTTTTTCAATTTTATATCCCTTTCCTCCCCGATCGTAAACGAGGGTACGGTATCCCGATGTGCTCATGGCGGGGTTGGAATATCCATGGGGGCGGTTGTATATCTGTTTTCCGTTGGCTTTATAAAGCATAAGGGTCGATTGGCAAAGCACGGCAATGTCGCTTCCGACGGTTGAGATATTTTTCCCTACCGCCGAGGATATTTCAAGAGGGAAGCCCTCACCGGTTGCAGAAAAGCCTGCAAAGAATTCTCCCGTAGCATCAATAAGGCCTACCGGAATGGCAAGATTTGCGGCAATAAACACGGCGAGAAGCACTGCTGCCGTGGCGATAAGCCTTTTAAACCTTCCTATTTTCTTGAGCTTTCCGCCCATTATGACCTTCATCTTTTTGCCGTTTACGGTAACCGCCGTTTTAGGAAATGCTTTGCCGTTTTTTTCTTCATTGGCGGATTTTTTCTTCCGGCCGAAAAACGATGCTGCGCCTGCAGAGTTTTTCTTTTTTGAAGTCATTACCGCATCGGCTGTTTTTTCGTTGCTTTTTCCGGTGCCTTTACCCTTTTGCAGTTCTGCATTTTGCGCTCTGCCCGCTTTTACGGCACTTTTTACGTCGTTGCTTTTAACAGCACTGTTTTTTGCGGCATCGGTCTTAACGCCGCCGTTTTTTTCGTCGTCAGTTTGACCGTCTGTTCTCTGCACTGTTTCCTTTTGTTTTGCGTGAGCGGCCCTTTGCTGCTTTTTTGCTCCGCTTTTTTTCATTATGTTATATATAGCACCGCCGTTTTTCCTTGGAATGCGGTCGTTTTTCTGCGCCTTTTGTGTGTGGTTTGTTTGCTCGCTTTTTTCGATCGTTTCCGATTCGTCTGCTCTGTTTTCGTTTGCGGCAGTTTTGTCGAAAACCGTCGTTTCGGGGACGCTGTTTTTAAATTCGTAAGGTATGTTTATAACCCGATAATCGGGCTTTTTTGAATTGTTATTATTCATTATCCTCTTCCCCATAGAATATTTCGTTCAGGTAAAGGCCCTCTGCCGGTGCGGTAGGCCCCGCAAGGGAGCGATCCCTTCGGCTGATTATGTCGGCTATGCCGTCAGGGTCGATTTTTCCCTCGCACACCCTGATAAGCGTTCCGACCATTATCCTTACCATATTGTAAAGAAATCCGTCGGCCGACACGGTAAAGATGATCTTGTCACCCTGCCTTTCGACCCGGGCGCTGTAAACCGTGCGGATTTTGTCGCCCTCCTTTGCCCCTGCCGAGCAGAAGGCGGAAAAGTCGTGCTTTCCGAGAAAGCTCTTTGCGGCTTTGTCCATCAGCTTTTCATCAAGAAAATGAGGATACTTACAGCTTCTGCCCTCCAAAAAAGGATCTCTTCGATAGGAATTGTATATTACATATTTATATTCCTTACCGGTGCAGGAATACCGGGCGTGAAAGTCTTCGGCAACATTTTCAAGAGCAAGTGCTCCTATATCGAGCGGCAAAAAATGATTCAGTCCGCCGAGAATTTTCTCGGTATTAAGGGGCTTTTCACAGTCGAAGTGGCAGCAATACTTTTTTGCGTGCACACCGCTGTCGGTGCGGCTGCATCCCGAAAGAGCGGGACGAAATCCCAGCACCTTTTCAAGAGCATCCTGCATTTCCTGCTGAACCGAGCGGGCGTTTTTTTGCACCTGCCATCCGTGGTAGGCCGTACCGATATAGCTGACGGTCAAAAGGTATCTCATAATATATG
>ERZ857629.2749-NODE-2749-length-15965-cov-36.996040_pt1 | contig 15965 bp, 15 predicted proteins | sample MGYA00519700_ERZ857629 | MGnify/ENA primary metagenome ERZ857629 (study PRJEB31778, sample SAMEA3449351) | human gut metagenome | biome: human gut; feature: human-associated habitat; material: faeces | place: United Kingdom | collected 2010/2012 ...
GCGAAAAGCATCCCGACCAGTCCCCCTACCTGTTCTGTGGCGGAAATCCGATACGATACGGAGATGATTCGGGCAATGATTACCACGTGAAAGTGAACCACGAAGAGCAGACAATCACAATATCGGCAGATTACTATGTTTATAAAAGTGATGTCGGATCAGTGACCGCCGCCATCGGTTTTTGGAACGACCTCAGCGGACAATATGCTATGGATGGGTATACCATAAACTTTGCATTGTCCTATCACGAGGTCGACCCATATATAGATCCAAACGGAGAGGAATTGGAACAGCGTAAATCTATAACTTATGCAATGAAAGAGGACAATGTCGGCAACTTGTATATGTCTGTGCCAAATATTCCAAACGACAAGGAAAATACGGTTTCTGCGGGATCGTATTCAAACAGGTTGATAAAGATATCAGAAGCAGACGGACTAGAACTTACCGGACCTCATGAAGTAGGACACTCTTTGGGACTATTACACTCTACAAAAGCCGGCCTTATGTATCCTTTTGGGAATGATGCCAAACGGACAAAGGATGTATCTATATCTGAAATAAAGGCCATGATTGAAAATGCCATTACAGGTTTTGTTCCAAAAGACGAGAATGGAACAGAGGTGGGCAAAGGTCATTTGGATAATGAAGAAGAAATCAAAAAAATAGAATGGAAATATGAAGTCACAAAAGCTCAATAGTATTAGGCACAAACGGACATTTATTGCAATGGTGATGTTGCTAAGTGTTATTATGTGTTTTACACAAACTGTATTAGTTAAAGACAAGGCTACACTGGATGAGTATCCGGAAGGTTTAACTAATCGTTTTTTTAATGATGATGGCGGTGTTAATATTTATCTGTTAGATTCCGTATATCAAGCAAATATGACTTTCCTGCTTGGAAAAAATACGTTACACCCATACATTATAGTAGATATTGACAAAGCCGACCTTTCCTACAATATCACCGAAAACGAATTGATAAAATCTCCATATTGCTACTTGACCATAGCAACATCCGGTTTTATTTTTCTTGAGAATATGTTCTACCCTGGTCCTATACCAATATTTGGGAAAAAAGATGGTACAGATATTATTTATGAAGAATATTTGGACTTTAGTGATTGGGTTGAAACAAAGCTGTGGTGGATATATGAAAGGATAGGCTTTTGGAATAAAGAGGATCTCGAAAAAAGCCCATACGAGAACTTCTATGTCGTGCCATTTAACCCACCAACGAACAAAGCTGTATTGTGTATGATGAAAGCAAAACTCATAAATAGATTTACCGGCATTATCATGTTTGTTGACTATGTTTATAAAGACCCATCCAAGCCGCTCACGTCAGTGCCTGACGATGAACGCATAGCTCCATACAAGTTTGACAATCCGGAAGTATTTTACAAGGTGCTATTCCCATATGCCGATAAGTAGTCACACAAATAATAGTTCTCAAAAGTCTGTGATTTCAGGCCAGATGATTACACGCAACCACCTGTATACGTCCTACGAGACATCCGTGGCACCGGTTTCCGCCGGGATGCGTCCCGGGCGCACACGGCGCACGTCCCTGCGCGCGTACATCGGCGATGGCCACGTGCTTCGCGGCGGCGCCGGCAATTCCGTGGCAGACACGCTGGAGATGCTGCGCTTTGCCGGCGGATACTTCGATGCCGACCTCGTGCCCCACTACTACGTTGCCGACTACCTCGGCAGCAACATCGCCGTCATCCGCACCGACGGCACCCTCGTCCAATCCGTTACCTACTACCCCTACGGCGAGCCCCACCGCGACCCGGCCGCCGATGCCGGCATCGGCATCGCAGGCCCCGACCTGCCGATGTCTGCCACGGCGATAATATCGAATGAAGACAATACAACGCTTAATCCATATCTATTTCATAACAAGAGGCTTGATCTTGTGCCACGAACCTACGAATATCCTTTGCGAACATACGTTTCTGCAGTACAATATTGGAGCTCAATGGATCCATATGCTGAACGATATCCGCATCTTTCCCCTTACTGTTCTTTCGCTTGCAATCCAATCAGATATACTGATGAAACCGGTGGTGTAATAACTGTCGTAAGTGCGGAAGATCAGAAAAAATTTTATGATGCGATGACGAAATTATTCAATGATAAAGCCGGAAACTTCAGCTTTAATAGTGACGGTCAATTAAAGTACGATGGAGACACTAAAGGATTATCTCGTAACCAAAAGAACGTACTGAAAGGCCTTCGTAAAGTAATGGATAGCGAAGAAAATACCACGATATCTTTCGGCAAAAGCGTTACGATAAAGGATGAAAATGGCAATGACGTCAAATTCAATGCGTCTGCCGACGGCGGCGCATTTACAATCCTCCAGGCAGAGGCTATCGAAAAAGGGTTTGATGTCAGTACGAACATTATACTAATTGATCCGGATGCAACCAGTACACAGGTTGATGCCGTAACGGATGCTTCCTATGGAGATTGGTCTGACCTTAGTCTTGGCGTAAAACTAGAAACAGTAGATGTTCAGTTGAATGTGCCGGATATGATTTCGCACGAAATAGGACATGTGTTATATGCGGGCAAAACACAAGATAAAGTCATAGATTTCAATAATAAAGCTCGAGAAATATTAGGATTACCAAAACGAAGATATGATATAAAACACTATGAGAGAAAAAGATAGCGAATTTATAAACTGCAGAGCATTGATTTTTGTCGCAGTTGCGTTTTTCTGCACTATAGTAGGTGTGGCAAAAACTACAAATGGTGGAGTCTCCGGAAAAGTGCTTTATGCCAATGACTCATTGTATGTTGAGGTGTCAAATAATTCAAATGACACTGTTTATGTATTTGATACGTATTTAAAAAAATACTATGGGTATTGTTTGGCAGATGCCAAATACCTACGCCGATATAACTATAACACAGATAGATTTGCCATATCGTTTTTGCCGATAAAGCCCTATCTGTCAGCAGGTCTTAGCGATCTCATTAGACTCGGTGATAATGCTGTTGTTAATTCCGGAAGTCTTTGGTATAGTTTTACCGCTATTCCACCACTTGAGACCCGAACGTTCTCAGTTCCACGGACTATACTATCGGCTTGCGATTATTTTGAAGATTTTGATCTGAATAAGATATTTACCTGGCAGCCCTACTTGGACTTTAAGTACCTCGGGTATTTTCATCCGCAGACATTGACATTAAAGTTGGCCATATATAAAAATATTGACATATTTGCAGACCGATGGAATTTGGTGAAACTGTGGATAGAATTTAATGAGCATGTAAATCGAGTTATAGAATTAAGTATCCCGGTATGCAACTGTACGTGTAACGACTAAATATCAAATGAGTAAAGTATGGTAGATGCATCTATGAAAAGGCAAACACAATATACTAATGTATCCCTCATCGGCCACACGCGTTGGAATGCCGATGGCCATCCGATGCAGTACGACATTGAGGGCGGCCACCGGCAGCTTTTGGGCTGGGACGCGCTGGGCAACCACCTGTATACGTCCTACGAGACATCCGTGGCACCGGTTTCCGCCGGGATGCGTCCCGGGCGCACACGGCGCACGTCCCTGCACGCGTACATCGGCGATGGCCACGTGCTTCGCGGCGGAGTCTGACACCCCACTCGGCATCAAGGAATTGGCGACAGCGTTCTATGGTGGTGAGTTACGATAATAATGAGCATGGCCGGCTTGTGTTGCAGAGTACGGCTTGGTCTATATGCCCAAAATGCAAAATAAACGGTGAAATTGACCTATGGGCAATGGACGAATAAACACTCGGAAGTGAATTATGCTAAAAAACATGGATGTTGGTTTTGCCGAGAAAAGTTTGTATCTTTGTGGCGTCTAACGAGGGTGTTTGAATGCGCCTTCGGATGGCAAAACGTCGGCAAAGCACTTTGGGAGCTTGTTCGGGAGTGGACTTTTGCTTGCAAAATGCTTGTATTGGCGACACAAACAGACAATAATCCAAACATACATCCTCATTTCCACATATTTTGACACTATAACAATCATATAGTCAAAAGAGTAAGTATTACAACCCCATGTTAGACAAAACCAACGTCAAAGTCCTCGACAAGGTCGTCGTGCGTTTTTCCGGCGACAGTGGCGACGGCATGCAGCTTGCCGGCAACATCTTTACCAATGTATCCGCCGGCGTCGGCAACGAGGTGTCCACCTTCCCTGACTATCCGGCAGAGGTACGTGCGCCGCAAGGCTCGCTTAGCGGCGTCTCCGGCTTCCAAGTGTCGGTAGGCCGCGGAGTCCACACCCCCGGTGACCGGTGCGATGTGCTGCTGGCTATGAACCCGGCAGCGTTGAAACAGAATGTGCGCTTCCTCAAGAGCGGCGGCATCATTATCGTCGACAGCGACAGTTTCGGCGAGGCGGATTTGCGCAAAGCGCTGTTCGCCACCAATGACCCGTATACCGAGTTGGGTATAGACCCGGCACAGGTGCTCGAAGTGCCCGTAACCACAATGACGCGTGCGGCCTTGGCCGACAGCGGCATGGACAACAAGTCCATACTCAAGTGCCGTAATATCTTCGCCTTAGGCGTCGTATGCTGGCTCTTCGACCGCCCCATAGAGGCTGCCTGCCACTATATTTCCAAGAAATTTGCCAAGAAACCGGCTATAGCCAAGGCCAACTGCGCCGTGGTGCAGGCCGGCTATGACTTTGGACACAATACACATGCCTCGATGTCGACATACCGTATCGAGACCGAAGATCCGCGTCCGGGCGTGTACACTGACATAAATGGCAATACTGCGACCGCTTGGGGGCTGATTATGGCTTCCGAGAAGTCCGGACGCCCGTTGTTCCTCGGCTCGTATCCCATCACTCCGGCTACTGATATCCTGCATGAACTTGCCAAGCGTAAAGATCTTGGTGTCAAGGCCTGCCAAATGGAAGACGAGATTGCCGGCGTATGCTCGGCCATAGGCGCATCGTTTGCCGGCAATCTGGCAGTGACTTCCACTTCCGGCCCCGGTCTGGCGCTCAAGAGTGAGGGCATAGGTCTTGCCGTCATCGCCGAATTGCCTTTGGTGGTCATTGACGTGCAACGCGGCGGACCTTCTACCGGCCTTCCTACCAAGACTGAACAAACCGACCTGATGCAGGCCTTGTATGGCCGTAACGGTGAGTCGCCCATAGTGGTACTCTCTGCCGCTTCGCCTACGGACTGCTTCACCATGGCTTTCGAAGCATGTCGTATCGCCATCGAGCACATGACTCCGGTCATCCTGCTCACGGATGCATTCATCGCCAACGGCTCGAGCGCGTGGCGCATTCCCGAAGCCGGTGAGTATCCCGAAATACGTCCCAACTTCGTGCCCGAGCACCTGCGCAACAGCTCGTGGCGTCCTTACCTGCGCAACCCCGAGACCTTGGTGCGCTACTGGGCCATCCCGGGTACCGAAGGTTTGCAGCATCGTTTGGGTGGTCTCGAAAAAGACGCCAATACTTCCGCAATTTCCACCGACCCGGTCAACCACGAGAAAATGGTGATGCTGCGTCGTCAGAAAATAGCCAATATCGCTAAGGATATCCCCGAAGTCATGGTTTACGGCGACGGCAAGGCCGATACCCTGCTTGTAGGCTGGGGCGGCACTTACGGACACCTGCGCACAGCTGCCGAGGAACTTACCAAACAAGGTACTCCCGTGGACTTGGCGCACTTCCGCTACATCAACCCGCTGCCCGCCAATACAGCCGAGGTGCTGCGCCGCTACCGTCGCGTGATTGTGGCCGAGCTCAATACAGGAATGTTTGCAGACTACCTGCAAGCCAAGTTCCCCGATGTACGCATCGAGCGCATCAACAAGATACAAGGTCAGCCCTTCCTTGTCAGCGAAGTCATTGATGGCGTCCGTCTCAACCTTTCCAAAGAAAAATAAGTCACACCAGCCACTTAATCATATAAGATAATGCAAACACAAGAGAATACCCCGGCATATACACCCGCGGACTTCAAAAGTGACCAGGCCGTGCGCTGGTGCCCCGGCTGCGGCGACCACGCCATCCTCAACACCCTGCACAAGGCCATGGCCGAAGTCGGCGTACCGCCTTACCGCACTGCCGTCATCTCCGGCATCGGATGCTCGTCCCGTCTGCCCTATTACATGAACACCTATGGTTTCCATACCATCCACGGACGTGCAGCCGCCATCGCGACAGGCTTCAAGGTTGCCAATCCCGAGATGACCGTATGGCAGATTTCGGGTGACGGCGACGGACTTGCCATCGGCGGCAACCACTTTATCCACGCCGTACGACGCAATATAGATATCAATATTGTGCTGTTCAATAATAAGATATATGGTCTGACCAAGGGACAGTACTCGCCTACGAGCGCTCGCGGTTTCGTATCCAAGTCATCGCCTTACGGCACGACAGAAGACCCGTTTATCCCGGCCGAACTGGTGTTCGGCGCTCGCGGTACATTCTTTGCTCGCAGTATTGATGTCGAACTCAAGACCTCGCAGGAAGTCATGGTGGCCGCAGCACGCCACAAAGGCACCTCGGTGGTCGAGATTCTGCAAAACTGCGTAATCTTCAATAACGGCATCCACAACGCCATTACCGACCGCACCGTCCGTGCCGACCGCACCATTCACTTGGTACACGGACAGAAGATGATCTTCGGCGCCAACGGCGACAAGGGTCTTGTACGCGATGGATTCCTGCTCAAGGCTGTCACTATCGGCCAAGACGGCTACACCATGGACGATGTCCTGGTACACGACGCCCACACCCCCTCGAACTTCCTGCACCAGCAGCTGGCCATGATGGACGGCATGACGCTACCCCTTGCAGTCGGCGTCATCCGCGATGTCGAGAGCCCCAGCTACGAGACGGCTGTCGGCCAACAGGTAGATGAGGTGAAAGCCGCCCACGGTTTCACCTGCCTGCGCGACATGATCCTCGCCGGCGACACCTGGGAAGTCCCTGCCAAGTAAGATAATGACACTATTGCCATAGGCATGTTCGCGAGCCTTAGCAGGCCGCGGACACGCCTATGGCATATAAAGCGAAATTGAGGTCGGTGCACTCCGCGATAGTAGCTGTGAACACAGCTGCAATGAAACTGCGAGCAAAGTCTCAATGACAGTTGTCTGAAACGGCGAGACGATTGCGAAAGAATGCATCGGCCAAGAAACTCGTATTTCAGGGCGTTAGATACGTCTTTTACATTTTTTCACAGTTTATAATAGCGAAAAATTTCGTTATTTAGAATATTTTAGCTTACTTTGCACCGCTAAAACAGAACATTACTAATTAAACACTAAAAGATTATGTCAGAAATCGCAGATCGCGTGAAGACCATCATCGTTGACAAACTCGGCGTTGACGAAAGCCAAGTAACCCCCGCAGCAGCATTCACCACAGACCTGGGCGCAGACTCGCTCGACACAGTGGACCTCATCATGGAGTTTGAGAAGGAATTCGGCATCAAGATACCCGATGAGGAAGCTGAGAAGATTCAGACTGTAGGCGACGCCATCAAATACATCGAAGCAGCTCAATAATAGCTGTTTGACGACGGTCACCACATTCGACACAAAATAACCGCCTATGTCGCCCCGGGTGCCCCACGACGTCCGGGGCGTACATTTGGTCGGTAACAACAAGAACACACAACCTTGCGGACATTGCCTTGAGCGTAATGCTCCGACAGGTAATAGCAAAAGCATCGCGACTTTCCGGGGATATAGGTCCGGACTTGCGGCAACTTTTGTCATATAAAGTCTAATCAGTACATATACGATAAATCTTTCATGGAACTCAAGAGAGTAGTAGTTACGGGACTTGGAGCCATCACTCCTTTAGGTAACGACGTAGACACCACTTGGAGTGCCGCGTTGGCCGGTGTCAGCGGCGCCGCGCCCATCACCCATTTTGACGCATCGCAGTTCAAGACCAAATTTGCCTGCGAAGTCAAGAACTTCAATGCGGCCGAATACTTTGACCGCAAGAAACTGCGCCAGCTTGACCTGTATGCCCAGTATGCCCTCTATGCAGCTCGCCAGGCAGTTGCTGATGCCGGTATCGAGACCGAAGGCGCTATAGACAAAAACCGCGTAGGCGTAATCATCGCTGCCGGTATTGGCGGCCTGCACACCTTTGAGGAGGAAGCCGGATATTATGCAGTTCACGGCGAGCAAAACGGCCCGCAGTATAATCCGTTCTTCATTCCCAAAATGATTGCGGATATCGCCAGCGGCCATGTGTCCATGGAATACGGCTACCATGGCCCTAACTATGGTGTGGTCAGCGCCTGCGCCTCGTCAAACAACGCCATTATCGACGCTTTCAACCTTATCCGTCTGGGCAAGGCTGATGCTATGGTTACAGGCGGTGCCGAGGCTGCCATCTTCCCCGCTGGCGTGGGCGGTTTCAACTCGATGCATGCCCTGTCGACACGCAACGACAGCCCCGAAACGGCTTCGCGCCCCTTCTCGGCTTCGCGTGACGGCTTCGTCATCGGAGAAGGTTCGGTGGTACTGATACTTGAAGAAATGGAACACGCTCTGGCACGTGGCGCCAAGATTTACGGCGAAGTCGCCGGCGGCGGCATGAGTGCGGACGCATACCATATCACAGCGACACATCCCGAAGGTTTGGGCGCGATACTGTCTATGCAGAACGCTCTCGACGATGCAGGGATGACACCCGCAGATATCGACTACATCAACGTACACGGCACCAGCACCGGTGTCGGTGACATCAGCGAAGCCAAGGCCATCATTAAGCTTTTCGGCGAAGATGCTTATCGTCTCAATATTTCTTCGACCAAGAGCATGACCGGACACCTTTTGGGCGCTACCGGCGCTATGGAGGCCATGTTCTCGCTGTTGTCTGTACGTGATGATGTCGTACCCCCGACAATCAACCACGCCGAGGGTGACGATGATCCCGAAATAGATTACAACCTCAATTTCACCTTCAATGAGGCTCAGAAACGCGAAGTGCGTGCGGCCTTGTCCAACTCCTTCGGTTTCGGCGGCCACAATGCCACGGTGATTGTCAAGAAGTTTGTCAAGTAACAACGCATAACGCATCATAGGCCCTGAAAAGAGCGCTCTAAGGCTCCCCGGTCTTCATGACATGCGGGAGCCTTAGGTGTCTCGGTACGAGGCAAAGTCCTGATAGATACGGATTTTCGCCTTGGATGAGGAAAGCAATCGGCCTTTATTGAATGACATTGCCCGTCGCATCAGTCAGATGCATCGGCGGCGATGATTCAATGAGGGAGATGTCCTTCGATGAGTAATGCTTTGAACAATATAAAACACTATCTATCATGGATATTTTGGAAGTGCACGAATACTGCTTGTCGCTGCCTTTTGCGACCGAGGACATGCCGTTCGGCGATGATGTTGTGACCTTGCGCGTGGGCGGAAAGATTTTTGCAATGCTGAATCTCGTTGACACTACGCGTGTGTCTCTGAAATGCGACCCGGATTATGCCGAGAAGTTGCGCGAGCACTATGAGGCCATACGTCCGGCGTGGCATATGAATAAACGCCATTGGAACGATGTGGGTCTGGCCGCTGCCGTGCCTTCGCCATTGTTGCGCAGCCTTATTCGACACAGCTACAACTGCGTGGTACGTGGCCTCCCACGTGCCTTCCGCGATACTGTTCCGCCTTTGTCCGAGTCCGAGGACTGATTGATGCCGAAAATACAGAGAGGGCGCATTCCGTAATGGAGTGTGCCCTCTCTGTGTGTATGGATTTTTGTCGCTTACTTCTTGAAGTAGCGATTGTACAGGCCTTGGAAACCCTGGCCGTGGCGTGCTTCGTCCTTAGCCATTTCGTGTACGGTGTCGTGGATGGCGTCAAGGTTGAGTTCTTTGGCGCGTCGAGCGATGCGCATCTTGTCGGCGTTGGCACCTGCTTCGGCGGCCATACGCTTTTCGAGGTTGGTCTTGGTGTCCCAAACTACTTCACCGAGTAGCTCGGCAAATTTGGATGCATGTTCGGCCTCTTCGAAAGCGTAGCGCTTGAAGGCTTCGGCAATTTCGGGATAACCTTCGCGGTCGGCCTGACGCGACATGGCCAGGTACATGCCCACTTCGCAGCATTCGCCGTTGAAGTGTGTACGCAGGTCTGTTTTCATTTGTTCGTCTGTGTCTGCGGCGATGCCGATTTCGTGTTCGGTGACAAATTCGAGTGCGCCGGTTTCTTCCATCTCTTTGAATTTGGAGGCAGGAGCGCCGCACAGCGGGCATTTCTCAGGAGCTTCGGTGCCTTCGTATACGTATCCGCATACGGTGCAGATAAATTTCTTCTTCATAATCGTGCTTTTTTTGATGACTTGATAAAGATTTGTATGTGAGGATTTTGTGCTTCGGTCGTTTATGACGGCCGTTTGTACAGCGCAAAGTTACGCACCTTTGTTGAAATATGCAATAGTGGAATGAAAATAATTTTGGAATTAGTCTAATTTTTTTTGTTTTCCAAAAAAATCAGATAATTTTTGGGGTATGCCGATGTGTACGAGCCTTAATTGTAGAAGTCATCGCGAGCCAATCTATACAGATATAGGCGTGTTGCTTCATACTCTCAGATATACGGGTGTCATTCTATGGCGCCTAATGCCGTGATGGCTCCGGTCGTGGGGTCGAAAGTCGCGTATGCGGGGGCTTTCTTATCGCTAAATAGGGCGGGATTGATTCCGAAGACTACGCCCAATTGTGCCAGTGTCAGGTCTTTGTGCGTGATGGTAGCTCCGTCGTATGTCAGGGTGACCGATGCTGTGCCGGGTATGGTGTAAGCCAATCCGCCTTTAGGGAAGCGCTTCGGTTCGCCTTTTTCGGTGACGGGCATCTCGGCCTTAGCGATATTTGTCAGCGATATGTATATTGGGGCGCCGCTGAGGTCATCGGCAGGTACTATGCCTTCGGTGGGCGATACCCGAGCCAGAATTTCGCGACACTCCGCTGTGCCGGGTGTATATGTGAGTGTGGTCACGCGTGTGTACGTCTGTGTCGTGCCTGCAAACATTGCAGTTAGAGCGGCTTCCTGCGCCGCGAGGTTGTCCAAAACCAATTGCATGGCTTTGCCATCGGCCGGCGGGTTGTCGGCATTGCCACTGAGTAGGTCCGAGCGTGTCTCGCGCAGTTCGAAGATGCGTTGGGCGGCCAATTCGGCCTTCTTGGATATGGATGAGCTGCGCGTCATGTCTTGTGTAACGGCTTGACGTGCCGCATCACTTTCCAGTGGGGTGGGCGCTGCATCCACGGCCACGGGTAGGGTCACGGCATTTGTAGAGGCGATGCTGTCGGTGTTCACCGCCAGGGGTATTCCGGTTTCGGTGAGCAGCATTGAGGCTGCGCTGCCGTTTTTAAACTGTACTTGCCAGCGGCTGTCGGCGCCTCCGGGTATACCGCGCGGAATTATGGTGACGCTTTTGACGCGCACGCTATTGGATGGGGTGGTGATGGCATCGGTGATGCCCAGATAGCGTTTGGCGTAATTGCTGAATTCGCCGGGGAGTGTCGCCGTGTGCACGGTCTCTATGGTGATGTCGAGGACGGTGCGCGGAAGGCTGTATACCAGTGCGTATTCGTTGGTTTTGTCGGCGGTGAAGCTGCGCGTGGTCTGTGCTGCCGTGACAAGGGCGGCGCATATCGTCATGGACGTGATAGCTGTGCGTAAGTTGTGCATAAGTCTTACTATTGTCGGGTGATGTAATGTCTGTAAAGGATTATTCGGCGTTGGCTACAAGCGCTATGGCGCGTCCGACATTGGCGGCTATATCTTCGGCCGTAACACCATATTCGCCATGGTTCTCGGCTGCTATTTCTCCGGCAATGCCGTGGATGTAGCACGCCAGGAATGCGGCCATTTCAGGCTTGAAGCCTTGGGCCAGGAAGCCGGTCATAATGCCGGTGAGGACGTCTCCGCTGCCGGGTGTGGCCATAGCCGGTGTGCCCGAGGTGTTGAAAAACACCTTTTCATCGGGGCGTATTATGGCTGTGTATCGGCCTTTGAGCACTATGATGATTTGGTAGTATTTTGCTATTTCAATGGCCTTTTTCAGCCTTGCCTCGTGCGAAAACTGTTTGCCGAAGATACGGTCAAATTCGCCGATGTGCGGAGTGAGTATGGACATCATCGGCAGGTACTCCAGCATGGCCGGACGTGCGGCGATGCATCCCAGAGCTCCGGCGTCCACCACCACGGGGCGTGGAGCGGCGCTCATTGTCTTTAGAAAACGGCCCACGGCTTCGGCCGTATCATCGTTGACATCAAGTCCCGGGCCTATGCCGAAGGCACTGTAATGCGATTCGTGCGGGATATCGGTAAGGTGTTCCCGGCCGCTGTCGGCACGCATCATGGCCGAAAGCACGGCACATTGTACGGTGTTATAGAGGCTTTGGGGGCCGTAGACGGTGACCTTCCCGGCACCGGAACGCAGGCATCCGCGAGCCGCCAAGACGGCGGCGCCGCCCATGCCGTGGCTTCCGCCGGCAATGAGCGCATCGCCGTAGTTGCTCTTATTGGACCACGGGTCGCGCGGTCGCAGGTAGCGTCGTACGTCCTTGCCTTGCACCATCCAGTAAGAGAGGGGGGCATTACGCACGGCTGTACTGTTGAGGCCGATGTCGAGCAACTTCCATTGTCCTACGGCCACGGCATTGTCCTCGATGAAGAAAGATAGACGCGGTGCTCCCAGGGCTAAGGTCAGCCCGGCGTGCACCATGTCGTTTCGTGGCGTATCGCCGTTGAATCCATCGAGCAAACCCGAGGGAAGGTCTATGGAGATGATGAAAGCTCCGCTGCAGTTGAGATTTTGAGCCAAAAGCTGGAATGGCCTCGGCATGGGGCGGTTGAGTCCGCTGCCAAAAATCCCGTCGATGATGATTGTATCCGCCGGGGGTTCGGGGAAGGTGAAAGGCGTTTCGCCGGTCACCTCGTGCAGTGTGTGCGAAGCTTCGCACGCGGCCAAGCGATCGCGCATCAGCTTGCATTCGGGGCACAATCGATTGCCTCCGATGTTGAAGAGGTAAACCTCCGGAGCATATCCACGGGAGGCCAGCAGACGGGCGGTTTCGAGGGCGTCCGCACCGTTTTTCCCCCATCCTGCGAACACCATCAGCGGGGTGCTGTCGCTGCAATACCCGGCCACTTCGTCGGCGATGGCGCGTGCTGCACGCTCCACCAGCTGGACCGAGGTCACGCCATCGTTGTCGATGGTATATTTCTCTATCTCTTTTATATCGTTGTTAGACAGTATTTTCATTGTGCGAGTTTTGCTTGTTTCATGGGGCGGCGACACCTCCGGCCAACGTCCCCTATTCATTACTGCAAAAATACAACAATTTGGGCAGAGTGAAAAACCGCCGCTGTCAGAAAAAAATCCCCATAACATTTTTTTCACTTATCAAAAAAACGTAACTTTGTCGCGTTAGGCAAATTTTTCAACCATTATAACCTCTATATACCGATATAACCTCACCATGAGACATCGAGCAAGTTGTTCCACCACCTGTAGGTATGTCATAGGTACTATAATCATTGCTATGATGTCGTCATTATCTGCAATAGCTGACACATATTATGGCCCGAAAGACTACTCTATCGTGCCGCCGTCGCCTGATGTAGCCACTTTGATGCAGTATCAAGAGATTCCCGTGGACTATTTTTCGGGGGTGCCGAATATATCGTATGATTTGTTTACGATAAAGGCCGGTAGCATTAGCATACCGATACGGCTGTCCGGCCTCGGGTTGTCTGCTTCTTTTGCTTACGATGACAATAAGCGTATAGTTATGTCATCTTCGACCCCGATAAAAGTTGATGCACAGCAAGCCTCAACCTCATACCCATCCAAATTTGTTGTAAAAGACGCATCCGGCATAAAATACACATTTGGGACCAACGAAAAGACCCGATATGAATACTACTACAGACCTCCGGAGTTGACGCGAACTCTTGATTCTGTATTATACACCTCGGCATGGCACCTCAGCAAGGTTTCCGACCCCTGTGGCAACGAAGTCAGGTTCGTTTATAGCGATAAAACGCCGACCAAATGGCGAGAATCCGGTTCGGACACAAGAAATTACTCGCTTAATCGAGAATCTGACCACTTCATTGTTTCTGACGCTCACTCATGTGGAACAACCGTATATTACCCGAAAAGGCTCGAGCGTATCGAATGGGGCGCCGGAAAAGTTGTGTATGAATATGCCGGGATAGACAATCATTGGGAGCATCAGGTCATAAAAACTATAAAGTGCCAGGCAGCAAATCCAAAATCCGCGAAGGGTCAACATTCCTCTCGCCGATAAAATTTGTATTAATTCTAAAGACTCTGTAAATATGCATGTACAAAGGATAATATTTTCATTTATAGTTACTATATCAATAGTTTGTACGGCTTCGGCGAATACGGCTGATATTATGGTTATTGTCAATGATTCAGTTGTAAACATCGAAGATGACGCGTCTGTATTTCAAGGCATTTATTCCGGACCTTTCGAGTACATCGATATTATCAAGATGTTTAATTCAAAGGGATTTTCAGTGGATGATCGATATGACCATGCAAGCGAACAGAGACTATTGACGCTTGTAGATTGTAATTATGACTCATGTCATGTAGTGAAGACTATCTCCGAAACACCCTCGATGACAACGTATTTATACAGAAATGTCGGCGACTCAATACGCTATGTCGAGACATCGTCAAAAGATATTTATCGAATAAAAGATGGCTCATTTGCAAATCCGAAATGGCACGCCGGATTATTCGACATTGGTATGACCGAAAAGAATATTTGTGGCCGACTTAAATTAAACATTCCCCAAATTGATAGATTGGTAGTAATCAGGACTACTGATGTAAAAAGTAGTAACTTAGTTCGCAAAAGAAGCCTAATCCCCCTATACACGGAATATGAAATTTTCAGAGGTCGAATAACCAAAATAGTTATGCAAGACACTTTACCGACCGAGATTTACGAACTATTATATCCGGCAAAATGATTACACGTATAATCCTAATTATTAGTTTGCTCACCGCATTGCCAAATGTCGAGGCATCAAATAGTGATGCAATTACATGTATGGTGTACCAATGCGGAGATACTCTCGTGATTAACCCCATAGTTGAAGGAACATACCACGAAAGCTCTATAAATTGGTATGATGCAATACGTAAATATCACGAGCAAGGCTTCGATGTCTTTGTAGATGCTTACAACACCATGGTAGACAATGCGCCCATTTCACTTATCGCAACACTTGGCGAAGACACTATAGAGTATGTCAAAAACATTCCGGATGAAGATTGCGATATCTCATCGGCGCGAATACGCAGCAATCGTCTGAGCATATACAATATGACTGTCGGAATGTCCGTAAAAGATGCGCTCAGCTTTTTCGGAATCTGTAGTTATAATAAAGGCATAAAGGTCATCCTCATTCCGGGTCTATTGTCACCTAGAAAAAAGCATAACAGTAAGGCCAAATGCAAGCAACATAATGCTGTCTTATCGTTGCCGCCCTTACAATCCGATGTATATGTCATGGTTGAGAATGGAATAATAACTGAAATTAGTATTAGCGAGGATGATAACGAATAATATAGTATGCACGATGTACTACCCGTCAGGGCTGCCCGTGCAGCTGTTCGGGACAAAGCGCGTGACCGACCGCGCCCATATCGGCAACCGCTGGAGCAACTTTGCCGGGCTAGGCTGGCACGACAATATCGCCCGTTGGCACGATGCCATCCTCGACCGCTTCACCATCCCCGACCCCAAAGCCGCCGACTACCCCTCCTTCTCTCCCTGCACCCACTGCGCCGCCAACCCCCTCCGCTTCACCGACCCAACAGGCGAACGTCCCATTGTGTACATTGAAACGAATAGTTGGGGACACGTTTTTCTGTCAACAGGTGAAGGAGCATCCTTAACGGTGT
>ERZ857629.2752-NODE-2752-length-15944-cov-4.436465_pt1 | contig 15944 bp, 14 predicted proteins | sample MGYA00519700_ERZ857629 | MGnify/ENA primary metagenome ERZ857629 (study PRJEB31778, sample SAMEA3449351) | human gut metagenome | biome: human gut; feature: human-associated habitat; material: faeces | place: United Kingdom | collected 2010/2012 ...
GAATATGTATTTATCGGTTGCCGCTTCGCACATGGTATAGAGCTTTCCGTCCACAACGAGAATTTCTTCCGCCATGGGCGCGAGTTTGAATTCCGCCGTTTGGGTGGAGCTGTCCAGTACATACCGGGGAACCGTCCGCCCGAGGACCGTCACGCTGCCCTCTTCCTTTGTGCCGGTGTAACGGGAAATGTGGGAGAATGCCGGGCCGTAGGAGTTGGAAAGATACATGTTTCCGGCCCCATCCAGGCACATGCCCTGCACAAGGCCCGGAATGGACCAAGCGCAGACGATCTCATCGGAAATTCCCGGAGGCACGGTATTATCCAGCCGGTAGGCGAGGATCAGGGCAGGATTCTCATTCCCGATTATTACGCCTGCGCAGGCTGCTCGGCTTTTGCGGTGTGCGGCGCAAGGCGGATAATGGCCGGGTGACGTCCCTTATCCAAGGCAAAGGCAACCGCGTAAACAATAGCGCCGGCTGTTTCGATCATCATGTCTCCCATGGTGTCGATCAATCCGATATCCAGATACCCGTCCATTTCCACACCGTTGATCACAACGCTTTCAATGGGGGCGATTCTGCCGATCACACCGGTTCCGGTTCCCAGATCATAGGAGGAAATGGCAGTAACAACCGTATCCCGCTGCATGTCCATACCGAACCAGCGGTCCATGCTGAATTCATAAAATTCCCAAATCGCCGCCACGGAGATGGAGAACAGGACGCCGAACAGGAGCCGCATCACCCGATCCTCCCGGTACTTTTCGTTGATCAGTACCGGAAGATACGTCCCCATCAGCGCAAAGGCAATACCGCCGCACAGGTGGAGCATTTTGTCCCAGTGGACGATCAGATAATAGAGCTTGTAAATTCGGCCGGACAGGGACGCCAGCATGTAAAGCATGCTGAACCCATACAGTACCGCAGACATCCGGTAGCCGTATTCCTCCATAAGCAGAGGGACCGTCAGACCCAGCCCCACAAGCAGGCACACCAGCACATCCGACACGGTTCCGCTCTTCATGGACACCAGCACCGCACACAGGGCGAACAACTCACAGCCGCCCCACATCCAGAGCCGCCACCGCTGCTTTTCCTCCGCCACATATTCTTTTTCCCGTTTCATAATCCGTCACCTTTCTGCCGAAACCATGGAGCAGGCCAGCGCCCGATAGGAGGTCACGTCCGGAACCGTCTCTCCATCGATCTGAAGAGGCGTCGGGCGGTCAAACTCCACATGGATATTCTGCCCCGTTAAAATCTCTACAATTCCCGTTTTTTTGACATGTTCACCCTTGAAAATCGAGGGAAATACGGCCAGCGCCTTCAGCTTGCTGGGGCAGTGATACACCATCACGGAGAGCTTTTCCGGATTTGCCAGCCGGTCCTGCTCCGGGGTGGGCATCATACCGCCGCCGTAAAAACGTCCGTACATGGCAGGCGCCAGCCACACATGATCGTACGTGTGGGTAACGCCGTCCACCGTCACTCTGGCAGAGGTGGGCTTGTAATGGAACAACAGCCCCTTGATGGCGATGGAGGTATAGTTGATGGGCTTGCTGCTGGTTGCCCGCAGCCTGTCGCCCTCCTGGCAGCAGTATCCGTCAATGCCGTAGCCAATGCCGTTGAGGAAAAAGCTGGTCTTTCCCTTCACGCACACACTGGGCAGGTGCTCGAGGTACCGGGTAATATCCCGGGGTGCGTCATCCTTTTTGCCGCCGATGTCCGTCAGGAAGTCGTTTCCGCTGCCCGTGGCATAGTACAGAACCTTCCGCCGCCGGGCAATATCCGGAACCTCGTTTAGGAACCGGTTCAGGGTTCCGTCTCCGCCGGCAAGAACCAGCGTTTCCTCGGCGGGCAGCGTATCCAGCAGTGCCCCGTAATCCTCCACCCGGGTCATGTCCTGAAATTTCACTTCATTTCCCGCCAGCAGCTCCGCGAGGCGGCAGGCCGCTTCCTTTCCCCGTCCGTTTCCGGCATGGGGGTTATACAGAACATAATATGTCATTGGGGTCCCATCTCTTTCCATATTTATTCCGCTCCGCCCAGAATCAGCTGGCGGGCATGGTTTCCGATTTCACAGGTCGACATGCCAGCCGCAGCTTCGGCAAGCAGCACGTCCAGAATTTCAAAGGTCACACAGGTCGTTCTTCTGGCAAAGTTTTTGGCGATATTCTCGGTTCCCGTGGTTCTGGCGATCACAATGGGAGCGTTCCCCCGCTTGGCAATCTGGAACGCACCGTTGCGGAAGGGCAGCAGCTCCCCGGTTTTGCTTCGTGTCCCCTCGGGGTAAACTCCGATGGACACCGTTCCCGCACCCAGAAGCTCGGCAGCGTGCCGGATCGTATCCAGCGCCGTCCGGTTATTCTGCCGGTCAATGGGCAGGAAAAAGCACTTGTGCACGATTCTTCCCGTAATGGGGATGTTCAGGATCTCGGGCTTGCAGATATAGGCAAGCTCCGCTTTGGGGCACACCGCAATGGCAATAAAAGGATCAAAATTGGAGCGGTGATTCGCTGTCAGCAGGAATCTGGGCACACCCTCCAGCTTTTCAAGCCCGGACACCCGGATCTTCACTCTACCCAGATGCAGGATCAGCCACACGGTCTCATTCAGGAGGAACCGGTAAAAGGGCTGCCGTTTGGAAACCGGACGGCTTTTGTCCACCGTCAGGGAGATGAGGTACAGCAGGAGAAAATACACTGCCGTCAGTCCCAGAAATACCAGCACCCCCGCCGCCAGCATCCAGAACCAGTTGTACCAGCTGAGCAGCAAGGCATTTTGCAGAAAAATCCCCAGCGTTATCCCTACGCTGAGGACAATCAGACACACATACACAATCACGGCAGTCTCATCCTTTCGCCACTCTCTTCATCTTTGTGCTTTCATTATATCGACAAAATTCGACACATACCATGGGAAAAGGTGCGGCTTTGTCTGAATTTCCAATATTCATTCAAGAATGTGCGGATTTGCACATTCTTGAATTTTTACGCAAAAATCCCACGGTGAGTGAAAACCTCACCGTGGGATTTCAGATTTAAGGCAGCACCGCACAATTGCGTCATGATTCCGGCATCTGTACCGCGCCGGCAAGAAAGGTATCCAGCAGAGCGCCCAACCGGTCCACACTTCCGTCAATATCGTTTTCCATGCGGTTCCAGAAAAACTGGATCACAAAGCCAATGTAGGCGTACCGGCAGAAAGAAGCGATCACACGGCAGCGCTCCTCCGAAAGTGGATTCTCCCCTGCCGCTTTCCGGACGATTTTGGAAAAGGTATCGTCAGTCAGGGAAAAAACATACCGCTCCAGGCGATCCCGGGACAGTCCGTCAAAGATATGGTAGATGGTTTTCGGGTGATCCTTACAGGTGTGCAGGATCTTCTTTGTAGCGCTTTTCCATTCAATATCCTCCGGATCCGGAATCATGGATTCCGCCTTCTCCCGGAGCCATACATCCAGAAGTCCGTAAATATCCGGATAGTGATAGTAAAAGGTGTTCGGGCTGACCCCCGCCCGCTTCACCAGCGCCGCCACCGTAATTTTATCAAAGGGCATCTCTTCCAGCATTTCCCCAAAGGTGGTCATGATCATCTTTTTGGTGTACAAAGCCATGCTGCTTCCCCCTGTGCTTCTTTTTCTGATTCTACCACAGGAAATCCGTTCTGTCCAGAAATGTTCTGCGGAACCTGACATTGGGCACACTGCCCTGTCAACTGGCGCTACGCTTCCATGAGCTGCCGCAGCTGTGTCCAGCTGGAAACGGTCAGCGCATCGTCCTCTCCATTTGGGTCCGCGGCGCAGCCCTTGTACCAGACGGGGAACATGCCCGCATTCCGGGAGCCCGCCACATCACACAGGTAGCTGTCGCCGATGTACCAGACGTCCTCCGGCTTCAGTTCCGCCTTTTCCAGCGCCAGACGGAAAAATCTGGCATTCGGCTTCCGGAAGATATAGTCGCTGGACGCCAGGATGAATTCGAAGCGGTGGCCCGGAATCAGACGCTGAATCCGTTCCGCCACTGTCCGGCTGGAATAGGCAATGTTGCTGACCACGCCCGTGCGGATACCGTTTCCCGACAGGTAGGAAAGGAAGTCCTCAATTCCCTCTGTAGGGGTTCCTGGAGAGGTTGCGTCCCAGAGCATCCGGTCCATGGCTTCCGGAGGCAGGTCGATCTCAATGCCGAGGGATTCGAAGAGCAGATTCATTTGCATGTAATTGGGCGTCTCCATCAGGATCTTATAGCGCCAGTCCGTCCCAACTCTGCCCATATCCCGGTAGATTGCCTTTCTTTCTGCCCAAAGCTGCTCCGGCGTATAGTTGTACTTATTCCTGACGGCGTGCTTCATCAGCGCCCGCATTCCCGCCACCCCGTCAAAGGGTGCTTCCGCAATCAGCGTCTGTCCGTAGTCAAACAAAATCATCGCAGGTTTTTTCATGGGGATCTCCTCTCTCTTTCCAGTCAAGCCGGATTTTCGTACGCCGCGCCGTGCACGAAAATCCATTTATATTCAGTATATCACATGCTCCCCCGGAACCACAAGGCCGGATTGTTCCGGTTGCGGGATTTTTCTTTCCGTGTTATAATGAGGCCATAGCGTCGCTCGACAAGGGCACACATGCCCGCCGGACGTTCCGGCACGCCTTTCGCTGCGTTATCGTCCTTGACTTGCGCCACGCCCATCAACGAGGATAACGAAGCCGGATGTCGTCCGGACCCGGGAAAACCATGAGTACTCTTGTCAAACGGCGCTAAATTGACGTCCGGAAAAAACGGGCGGCGGAAAAGGAGATTCCTTATGGACAATTTTATCTATGAAACCCCCACGAAGGTTTACTTCGGCAAGGACGAAGAACAGAAAATCGGTAAGATCATCAGGGAATTTCACCCCAAAAAGGTAATGATCCACTACGGCGGCGGTTCCGTTCGGAAAACCGGACTGCTGGGTCGGGTCGAAGGGTATCTGAACGCCGAGGGCATTCCCTTTGTGGAGCTGGGCGGCGTAGTGCCCAATCCGGAGCTGCCCCTGGTTCGGGAAGGGATCGCGCTGGGCAGGCGGGAGGGCGTTGACTTTGTTCTGGCAGTAGGCGGCGGCTCCGTTATGGATTCTTCCAAGGCCATCGCCAACGGCATCGCCAATCCGGAAACCGACGTATGGGATTTCAGCCTTGGAAAAGCGCTTCCCACCCACACCCTGCCCAAGGGGGCCATCCTGACCCTTGCTGCCGCAGGCTCCGAAATGAGTGCCTCCTGCGTCATTACAAACCCGGAAACCGGCGAGAAGCGGGGCTTCAACAGCAGCTGCAACCGCATGAATTTCGCCATTGAGGATCCGGTGCTCACCTATACCGTCAGTCCCTACCAGACTGCCTGCGGCGCCGTTGATATTGCCATGCACACCATGGAGCGGTACTTCTGCCCCGGAGAGGACACGTACCTGACCGACGCCATTGCCGAAGCCGTGATCAAAAGCGTGCGGAAGGCTTCCGCCGACTGCCTGAAAAATCCGGAGGACTATGCCGCCCGGGGCAACATGATGTGGGCGTCCTCACTGGCGCACAACGGCCTGACCCAGTGCGGACGTACCTTCCAGATGGCAGTCCATCAGCTGGAGCACGAGGTTTCCGGTATGTATCCGAAGATCGCCCACGGGGCCGGACTTGCCGCCCTGTGGTGCAGCTGGGCACGATATGTCTACCGGGCAAATATCTCCCGCTGGCTCCAGTTTGCGAAAAACGTCTGGAATCTGGACATTGATTTTGAGCACCCGGAGAAAACCGTTGAAGAAGCCATCTCCCTGCAGGAGCAGTACTATGCTTCCATCGGCATGCCCATCGGTCTGAAAGCGCTGGGTGTCCGGGAAGCGGACCTTCCGAAGCTGGCTCTGGACTGCTCCCGGAATCACACCCGGATTCTGGCAGGCTACCGGCAGCTTGATTATCCGGACATGCTGGCCATTTACCGGATGGCATACGAAAGAGGGTAAAAAAGGGCCTCCCCTATCCGCGTTCAGGCCCATAGGGGAGGCTTTTTGGCGTTTCCGGAATTATCCCCGGTATTTCAGTGCCCGGATCGCGTTCAGGACCGCAAGAACCATGACACCCACATCGGCAAAGATTGCCGCCCACATGTCGGCATAACCCAGAGCCGTCAGGGCAAGGCAGCCGAACTTCACGATCAGAGAGAACACAATGTTCTGCCGGACGATTCCGATGCACTTTCGGGAAATTTTAATTGCCTTGGCGATCTGCAGGGGATCGTCGTCCATCAGCACCACATCCGCTGCTTCAATTGCCGCGTCGGAACCCATGGCTCCCATGGCAATACCGATGTCCGCCCGGGTGAGCACAGGGGCGTCGTTAATGCCGTCGCCCACGAAAGCCAGAACACCCTTGCTGCCCTTCTCCTGCAAAAGTTTTTCCACCTCGGAAACCTTATCCGCGGGCAGCAGCTCGCTGCGAACCTCGTCCACACCCAGCTGGGCAGCGACCTGATCGGCAACTTTCTTTGCGTCGCCGGTCAGCATGACCGTCTTTTCCACGCCGGATTTTTTCAGTGCGGCAATAGCGTCCTTCGAATGGGGCTTTACCACATCGGAAATGACGATATGACCGGCATACGCACCGTCAATTGCCACATGAATGATCGTTCCCACGCAGTGGCAGTCGTGGTATTCGAGGCCAAGCTTTTTCATAAGCTTGCCGTTGCCTGCCGCTACACTGTGGCCGTCCACCTTTGCGGTGATGCCGTGTCCGCTGATTTCTTCAATATCCTCCACCCGGCTGCGGTCAATTTCCTTCCCGTAAGCCTTTTGCAGGCTCTTGCTGATGGGGTGGGATGAGGCACACTCCGCCAGTGCGGCATACTCCAGAAGCTTTGCTTCCTCCATGGCGTTGTGATGGACACCCGTCACCTCAAACACGCCCTGAGTCAGGGTTCCGGTTTTGTCGAATACCACATACTTTGCCTCGGACAGAGCCTCCAGATAGTTGGAACCCTTGATCAGGATGCCCTCCTTGCTGGCGCAGCCGATTCCCGCGAAAAAGCTCAGGGGGATACTGATAACCAGCGCGCAGGGGCAGCTGACTACCAGGAAGGTCAATGCCCGGTAGATCCAGTTGACCCACTGGGCATCCAGTCCCAGCACCAGCCGGATCACAGGGAGAAGAATGCCCAGCAGCACCGCGGCGATGCAGACCGCCGGGGTATAGACCTTGGCAAAGCGGGAAATGAAGGCTTCGGACTTGGACTTCCGGGAGCTTGCGTTTTCCACAAGGTCCAGAATCTTCGAAACGGTGGACTCGCCGAATTCCTTCGTGGTCTGCACCTTGAGAAGGCCGTTCATATCGATGCAGCCGCTGATGATCTCGTCCCCTTCCTTCACATCCCGGGGCAGGCTCTCGCCCGTAAGGGCGCTGGTATTCAGGCTGGCGCCGCCGCTGACAACAATGCCATCCAGCGGTACCTTTTCGCCGGGCTGTACCACGATGATGCTGCCGACGGTCACCTCGTCCGGATCCACCTGCTCCAGTTTGCCGTCCACTTCAATATTGGCATAGTCCGGGCGGATGTCCATCAAAGCACTGATGTTTCTGCGGCTCTTGCCCACGGCATAGCTCTGGAACAGCTCGCCGATCTGGTAGAACAGCATGACGGCGATCCCTTCCAGATAATCCCCGCTCTTCGTCCAGACGGCAAGGAAGAAAGCGCCCAGTGTGGCGATTGCCATCAGGAAGTTTTCATCAAATGCACGGCCGTTCAGAATGCCCTTTCCGGCCTTTTTCAGAATATCATAACCGATCACCAGATAGGCAGCCACATAGCCTGCCAGTCTCGGAATACCGGTCAGCGGAAGAAATTGAAGCCCGACCAGCATAACCGCTGTGATCAGGATGCGCAAAAGCATCTTTTTCTGTTTTTTGTTCATAATGCCACGACTCCTTTTCGGGACTCAGAATCTGCTGACCGGCAGGGCGCTTACAGCTCGATCTCGCAGTCGGGCTCGACTTTCCTGCAGGCTTTCAGCACATTCTGCATGACGGCCTTGGGATCCTGCCCGTCCTCAAATTCCACGATCATCTTCTGGGTCATGAAGTTTACGGTTGCGTTTGCCACACCGGCAGTCTTTTTCGTGGCATCCTCCATCAGGTTGGCGCAGTTGGCGCAGTCGACTTCGATCTTATAAGTTTTTTTCATGTTGCATTCCTCCATTGATTTTTCGCCGAAGGCAGGCAAATGCCTTTTGGATTCTGCCTTCTTCTGTTTCGGGCAACAATTAAACGTTCGCTTAATCGTTCTGAACGCAGTATACCGGCAAGATGGCAAAAATGCAAGCGGCAGCGGGCCCATGTTTCCAAACGGGCGAACAGTATTTCCAAAAAAGCGAAGGACGGTGTTTTTCATGTCGGACATTCAGCTGCCTCACCCGGGGCATTCCGGGAAAATCTCAAACAGTCTCCGGGAAGGACTTCAGGATCCTGTCTATTTTTCCCCGGTTACGGACCTGTTTCAGGAATTGAGCGACCCTACCGGAATCCGCCTGTTCTGGCTGCTGACCCACCAGGAGGTCTGCGTGGCCAATGCCGCCGTCCTGCTGGGTGTCAGTGCCGATTCCGCAGCCGCCCACCTGCACCGTCTCTATGCACTTGGGCTGGCACAATGCAGGATCTCGGGAAAAGAAGTGCTTTACACCGGGTCGGAAACCGCGGCTGTCCATGACCTGCATATTCTGATCGAGCGGGTCACCGAGATTCCCTGCCCGGAAAAAGAGGTGGACTATGACGCTTCCTCCGAGGAGATCATCCGGAAGGTACATGCCTACCTCATGGAGAATCTGGACAGCCGGGTCACCATTGAGGAACTGTCCCGGATTTTTCTCATGAACACGACCACCCTGAAAGCCGCCTTCAAAAAGGTATACGGGACCTCCATTGCCGCCCACATGAAGCAGCACCGTATGCACAGGGCCGCCCGGCTCCTGCTGACGACCAGAGACGATATTTCCGTTATTGCCCGGGCGGTAGGCTATGAAAGTCAAAGCCGGTTTTCCGCGGCCTTCCGGGAAGTCTTTCATGTGCTGCCCACCGAATATCGGAAAAATCACGAAGGGGATTCCCTTCCGGATGAGGATCCCTGCCCATGATTCAGGCAAAAATGGCTGTCTCCGCATGTCTGTGCGGAGACAGCCATTTTTACAATCCTTTACGGCGCTTTTGCCATAAGAGCCCTTCCCTACTGCGGCCCCCTTCTTTTCCCGGAAACGCGAAAGCGCTTTCCTATATTTTCGTTGACCGTTTTTTGTAGAGTCCTTATAATAACAGCAGCAAAGGGCAAAACCCGTTTGTGAAAAATAAGCAAAGGAGCGTCTCTTTATGAAAAAAATCCTTGCGCTGCTGATGGCAGCCCTGATGACTGCCGGCATGCTGACCGCCTGTGCCGCCGCCCCTGCCGAGACCGGATCGACCACCGCGGATACCACACAGGCAGAGTCCACGCCTCCGGCATCCGAAGCGGAACCGGAAAAGGTCACCCTGAAGGTCTGGGCAGATCAGGGCGAGCTGGCGCTGACCGAAAAGCTGTGCAACGAATTTGCCGCGCAGCATCCCGAAAAGGAATACACCTTCGTTTACGGCGCCGTTGGCGCGGTGGACGGCAAGGCCCGGTATCTGGAGGATCCCGCCGCAGCCGCGGATGTGTTCCTGTTTGCCGACGATCAGCTTGTGGACCTTGTAAAGGCGGATGCGCTGTATGAGGTGACCCGGAATACGGACGCCATCATCGCCGCCAACACCCCCGGCTCCATCAGGGCCGCCTCCTATGACGGAACCCTGTACGGCTACCCCATGACCTCCGACAACGGCTACTTCCTGTACTATGACAAGTCCGTATTTGCAGACGATGACCTTGCCACGCTGGACGGAATTCTTGCCGCCGCAAACGCCGCCGGGAAAAAGGTACATATGGACATCTCCAACGGCTGGTACCTTGCCTCCTTCTTCCTTGGCAACGGCTGCACCCTGACCATTGAAGACGGCAAGCAGATCATCGACTTCAACAACGCAAACGGTCTGGCGGCTGCGGAAGCCATCCGCGCTTTCTGCAATGATCCCGCCTTTGTCACGGGCGACGACTCCGTGCTGGCAGGCGGCATCGGCGACGCCATTGCCTGCGGCGTTTCCGGCACCTGGATGGCCACCGCCATTCAGGAAAAGCTGGGCGACAACTACGGCTGCTGCAAGCTGCCGACCTTCACCTGCAGCGGTGAGCAGGTGCAGATGGGTTCCTTCCTGGGCTGCAAGATCTACGGCATCAATTCCCAGACCGCTTATCCTGTGGACGCCATGGAGCTGGCAGAGTACCTGACCAGCGAGCAGTCCCAGATCGAGCGCTATAAGGAGCTCAATTACGGTCCCTCCAATGTCAACGCCCTGAAAGAGGACAGCATTGCCTCCAATCAGGCTTTGCAGGCGCTGAGCGATCAGAGCGCCTACGCAGTCTCCCAGATGGTGCTTGGCGGCTTCTGGACCCCCGCCGAGGCCTTCGGTGCCGAGCTGGAAGCCCACTCCACCGCCGATCTGCAAACCATGCTGGATCAGCTGGTGGCACAGGCACAGGAAGGATAAAGCCGCATTTCTTCCAAAGACCCGTTAAAACGATTCCGGGAAAGGGGCTGAAATACGCCCCTTTTTCCCCATCTTCGGAGGTGCTCCATGAAGAGAAAATCTACGCAAAATGTGCTGCTCCGGGCGGCAAGGGAGGGCGGCTTCTTTACACGGCTGTCCTTTCTCGTCATGGGTGCGGGCTGCATCCGGTGCCGGCAATACGCCCGGGGGCTTCTTTACCTTCTGACGCAGATCGGCTTTTTCTTTTTCTTCCGGGACTTTGCCCTGCAATATCTGCGCAAATTCGGAACTCTGGGCACGGAAACCCAGCGAAAGGTCTGGAATGAGACGCTCCAGATCTATCAGCGGTTCCCCGGGGACAATTCCATGCTGATCCTGCTGTACAGCGTGCTGTCCCTTGCCGTCACCGCCCTGTTTCTGTACCTCTGGTATGCCAACATCCGGGACGCCTGGAACGGGCAGACGCGTCTGGCGCAGGGGAAGCCCGTCAGCAGTCTGCGGAACGACCTGCACAGTCTGACCCACGAGCGGTTTCATGTTACCCTGCTGAGCATGCCCATGCTCACGTTGGTGCTCTTTACCCTGCTTCCCATTCTTTTCATGATCCTCATTGCCTTTACCAACTTCGACGCGGATCACCAGCCCCCCGGGAACCTGTTCACCTGGGTGGGACTGACCAATGTAACCGACATTTTTCTGGGCAACGCCGTCAAGACCCGTACCTTCTTCGGGCTTCTGGGCTGGACCGTTGTCTGGGCAATTCTTGCCACCTTTACCAACTACATTCTGGGCATGCTGCTGGCGGTCGCCATCAACAGCAAGCCGGTAAAGCTGAAGCAGGTCTGGCGCACCTGTTTTATCATTGCCATCGCCATTCCCCAATTTGTCAGCCTCCTGCTCATCTCCCGGGCGCTGGAGCCTGCCGGTGCCGTCAACGTCCTGCTCCAGAAGCTGGGGCTGATCGACGCGCCCCTGCCCTTTCTTCTGAACCCCATGCTGGCGCGGATCACGGTGGTAGTCATCAATATGTGGATCGGCATTCCCTACACCATGATGACCTTCTCCGGCGTGCTGATGAACATCCCATCTGAGCTGTATGAAAGTGCGGAGATTGACGGCGCCGGACCGTTCCGGAGGTTTGTCTCCATTACGCTGCCCTACATGCTGTTCGTCACCGCTCCGGCAACCATTACGACCTTTGTTTCGAACTTCAATAACTTCAATGTGATCTATCTGCTGACCGCCGGAGGCCCCTTCTCGCTGGACTACTATCAGGCGGGAAAAACCGATCTGCTGGTCACCTGGCTCTATAAGCTGACCGTAAACCGGAACGACTACTCTCTGGCCTCTACCATCGGCATTTTTATTTTCCTGATCGTGGGCAGCTGTTCCCTGCTGGTCTATAACCGCACCAGCGCCGTAAAGAAGGAGGATCAGTTTCAATGAAAAGCGTTCGTATCCGCAAGCGCGCCGCCGCAGCCGCGCTGAATCTTCTCATCGGACTTCTGGCGCTCCTGTGGCTGGTGCCCGTATTCTGGCTGGTTCTTTCCTCCTTCCGGGCAGAGCAGGGCGCTTACACCTCCTACCTCTGGCCAAAGGGCTTTACCTTCCGCAATTACGTCCGGCTGTTTACGGACCGGCGGCTCTTTGATTTTCCCCGGTGGTTCGGAAACACCATGCTGGTCGCCGGATGCAGCTGTGTGATCACCACGGTTCTGACCCTGATGGTCGCATACGTATATTCCCGGCTGCGCTTCCCCAGCCGGAGATTTCTCATGAACGCGTCCCTGGTTCTCGGCATGTTCCCGGGCTTCATGAGCATTATCGCCATCTATCACTTCATGAAGGCGGTAAGTCTGGATCAGACGCTTCTGGCGCTGATTCTGGTCTATTCCGGCGGCGCGGCCCTGAATTACTACATTGCCAAGGGATATTTTGATACCATACCCAAATCTCTGGATGAAGCGGCCATTCTGGACGGGGCGTCCAACCACACGATCTTCTGGAGAATCATTCTGCCAAACTCCAAACCGGTGATTGCCACCACCGCCATCAACGCCTTTATTAACCCCATTGTGGACTTCATCTTTGTTTCGGTGATCATGAAGGACAACTACAGCAACTTCACCGTAGCCAAAGGTCTTTACACCATGGTGGACAAGACGAATATTTACGAATACTACACGGTTTTCTGCGCCGGTGCGGTTCTTGTTGCCATTCCGGTGGTGCTGCTCTTTATTCGCATGCAGAAGTACTACGTTGCCGGCGTTGTCGGCGGCTCCGTGAAAGGATAGCCTATGAATCCCTCAACGATCTATCACAGACCCCTCAGCGAATTTGCCTTTGCGCTGGACGAAACCCATTACGTTTTCCGTCTGCGTACCGGCAGAGGCGAGACGGAAGCCTGCAAATTCTACTATGCGGATCGTGCCGCCATGGCCCCCGAGCTGGACTTTCTCTGCCTGCCCATGCCAAAGGTACGGCAGGACCGGTACTTCGACTGGTATGAACTGCGGCTGGAAACGGATTTTGACCGCATCGCCTATTACTTTGAACTGTCCGGAGGCGGAGAAACCCTGTGCTACTATGGGGACTGCTACGAAATGGTGGGCACCCCCACAAGGGCAGATTATTTCCAGTTTCCCTTTAACCACCGGGCAGACCGGCTGTCCGTTCCGGAATGGGCCAGGGATGCCATTGTGTACAACATTTTCCCGGACAGCTTTGCCGACGGAAAGCGTGCACTCTCCGGCGGCAGGGAAGCTTTTCCCGCACTGGGCGGGTCTCTGCGGGGCATTACGGAAAACCTCGACTACATTGCCTCCATGGGCTTCAACTGCATCTACCTGAACCCGATCTTCGCCGCAGAATCCTACCACCGGTACGACACACTGGATTATTATGAGATCGATCCCCATATGGGTACCAAAGAGGATCTGCGTACGCTGGTTTCCCGTGCCCACACGCTGGGCATCCGGGTCATTCTGGACGGCGTATTCAATCACATCAGCAGCAACCATTTTCTGTTCCGGGATGTGCTGGAAAAGGGCCGCGAGTCCCAATATTTTTCCTGCTTTTACCGGCTGCCGGAACACCCCCGGCTCCCTGTCCCCGGGGAAATGCCTTCCTACACCTGCTTTTCCTATGTTCCCAACATGCCGAAAACCAATACTGCCGATCCGTGGCTGCGCCGGTATTTCTGCGAGGTGGGCACCTACTGGATTCGGGAATTTTCCGTCGACGGCTGGCGGCTGGACGTGGCAAACGAGCTGGACGACGGCTTTCTCCGCGCCTTCCGCACCGCGGTAAAGGAAGCAAAGCCCGACGCGCTGATCGTGGGCGAGGTCTGGGAAAACGCTGCCCACTACCTGAACGGCGATATGCTGGACTCCGCCATGAACTACGATTTCCGCCGTTACTGCCGCCGGTTCTTTGCAGAGGACTCCGTAAACGCGGAGATTTTTGACGCCAATATTTCTACTCTCCTGTTCCGCTACCGGGAAAGTGCGCTTTTTGCCCAGCTGAATCTTCTGGACAGCCACGATGTGAGCCGGTTTTTCTCCCTGTGCGGCGAAGATACTGCCAGAATGGAGTTGTCCATTGTGCTGCAAATGACCTTTCCCGGCATGCCCTGTGTATTCTACGGCGATGAAAAAGGGCTCGCCGGGATTCAGGAATGGGAGTACCGGCAGGCCATGGCATGGGATAAATCCCACCCGCTGGAAGATGTTTACCGCAAGCTGATCGCCCTGCGGAAAGCCCATCCCGCGCTGCGGTACGGAAGCTTCCGGACGGAATTGGCCGCCGGGAAGGTCTATCGCTACAGCAGGCTCTGGGATGGCAGGAAGGTTACCGTCACCATGAATCTGGGCAGTACTCCCCTGCCTGTACCGGAAAAGGGCACTTTGCTCTTGAAAAAGGGTGAAAAACGTGCCATAATCCAGGCATGGGAATACGAAGTGCGGGAGGAAGAAATCCATGGCGGTAACGATCTATGACGTAGCAAAGGAAGCGGGTGTGTCCATCTCCACGGTTTCCAAAGCGCTGAACGGCAGCTATACCATTCCGGATCAGACCCGGGAGTCCATTCAGGATATTGCGGACCGGATGGGCTACCGGCCCAATGCCCGGGCAAAAAACTTTGCCCGGCAGGCAAGCGGCACCGTGCTCTTCATTACCGACCTCTACCAGAACATTGCCTTTGAAAATCCCCACATGTTTGAGATCATTTCCGGAATTGCGTCCTATCTGGACGGTAAAAACTATTCTCTGACCCTGAAGCCCCTGACGAAGCAGGAAGCGCCCCTGTATATCCGGGACATCATTCAGGAGCGGCAGGCCGACGCTCTGATCATCCACGCCTATGTGCTGAGCACAGAGCTTGCGGCGATCCTCTCCCGGGTGGATTTTCCCTATCTCGTTATCGGCAAGCCGGATTTCCGGTGCAGTATCTGCTGGATCGATGTGAACCATGAGCAGGCAGGTCAGATCGCCGCCAACTATCTGCTGGACAAGGGTTACCGGAGGTTCGCATTTATCATGGGACAGGAGGGGGACCCCCTTTCCCAGAGCCGCCTGCGGGGCGTCAATCAGGTGCTGGCAGAGGAGGAACTGACCGCGCAGCTCCTGTGCAACGAATCTCCCTATGCGTTGAGCGATGACGCTCTGGACGAATTGCTGATCCGGCAGCCCCGTCCGGAGGTACTGCTGTGCTGCAACAACCATCTGGCACTCCACTGTCTCCAGCACGTCCGCCGGATGGGACTGAACATTCCGAAGGATGTGGCGCTGCTGACCTTCGACAACTACCCCTTTTCCATGCTGACCGACCCGCCCATTACGGCCGTGGAGGTGGACATGCACGACATGGGCGTCAATGCCGCCCGCTTTGTCCTTCAGCGGATTCGGAAGCCGAACCTTCTGACCCAGTCCTTCTGCACCGCACCCTGCATCCTGGAACGGGAATCCACATAAAAAGCACCTATTTTACATGGACCGCCCTGGCTGTCGCAGAGTTGAATGGCCGCGGGCATGTGTCCCCCTTTATCATGTAAGTCCCGCTGCCACGATATGACAGCGGGGCTTGTTCGTATTCGATTAGCAGAGCAGCCGCGCCGGAGTAGTTGCCGTCATGTTGCATGATGCTGCACCGGCGCGGCTGTCCGCGTATTTTGTGTCATGTAGTTTTGTCCCGCCGTATTTGTCACAGCCCCCGGCGCGGGGCATATATCGCCTCTGGGACCGGTATCAGCCGCCTTTGGCAAAAGGCTGTCCCATTCCCGCAGCGCCGTGGCTTGTAAGGCTCACGAGCGCCGCAGG
>ERZ857629.2754-NODE-2754-length-15938-cov-2.381981_pt1 | contig 15938 bp, 25 predicted proteins | sample MGYA00519700_ERZ857629 | MGnify/ENA primary metagenome ERZ857629 (study PRJEB31778, sample SAMEA3449351) | human gut metagenome | biome: human gut; feature: human-associated habitat; material: faeces | place: United Kingdom | collected 2010/2012 ...
CGGGTCGGCCTGCATGATCCTGCGGACGATGTCGCAGGTGACCTTCGTCAGCAGGCGTGGCCGTTCGTCGAGGAGCCTTCGCCATTTCGTGGAGCGTTCCTTGATGTAGTCGGTCACGTCCATGAGATGCGTGTCGGCCTTCTCGCGTTCCTCGTCGGCGAGCTTGTGCCACCTCCGTTCGAGATCGTCGGAGGTGGCGAACATGTCGGGCTCGTCCGTCATGGTCACTTCTTTTCCGGCAGCTTGATCATCCCAGAGGCCTCGAAGCCGGCGACGAGGTCGTTGAACTGTTTCGCCAGTGTGTTGAAGGCCGTGACGAGTTTGTCGTATTCGTCCTTGGTCGGAGCAGCTGCGGCTGCCTTGGCGATATTGTCATCGACGTTCCCGAGCGTCTGTTCGGGTGCGAACCGCTTGACCGCGCCGAGGGTGTCCTCGCCGGCCGCCTGCAGCTCGTAAGCTCTGGAGCCTGCGGAGAAGGCGGTGCCGTCGGTATTGACGAGTCGCACCTGCGCGTCCAACGGGCCGACAGTGTGCTTTTCCTCGCCTGCAGGGTTGACAACAAGCGTCTGGATGGGAAAACTCATAGTTCACCTCACTTGGTTTTGAGCACGGCGAACGCGTGCGGGTCGATGACGGCGAACGCATACATCGCCTCGGTGCGGTATGCGATCTGGTTGTGCGCCTTCAGGTCGACACCGGTCTGGTCCGGGTCGCCGTAGGCGATGATCTCGCTGGTCAGGTCGCGCACCATTCCCCATTTGATCAGCGAGAAGTCGCCCATGAACGCGAGCACCTTCGTCGAGGTCGTGGCCAGTCGCCCGTTGACGGTGCCGGAGGTCGCGGCTGTGATGCCATCCAGGCTGCCGGCCTGCAGGTTCAGCGGGATCTCCGGGTAGAAGCGCATGCCGGTGGAGGGCACGCGCAACTTGCGCAGACGGGACGCCCACGTCTTGGACAATGCCACGCCGTTGATGTCGTAGGAGTCGTTCAGCGCGTCGGCCAAGGCATCCACGTTGCTGATGTCGTCATCGCCGGCGGTCACCTGCACGGCGGACGTGCTCAACGGCTCGAATCCGGAAAGCACGGTTCCGGCCTTCGGGTTGATCGCATGGTAGATCACGTAGTCGAGCGCACGACCCAAAGCGGCGGCCTGATCCGCCTGGATGCTGCGGATGATCTGCAGCTGGTTGTCCTCGTCCGCCCACTGGAGTTCGCTGGTGACGCGAGTGGTGGTCTGCACTTTGAAGCGCTTCGCCACGACGGAATCCACGGTCTGCTCGTAGCTGCTCTTGACGGCGCCCTCGGCCACGACCTCGGCTTCGCTCTTGCCGTTGAACACGAGGTAGTCGGCGTCGGAGAAGATCTGCGGCGTGCTGGGGCTCAGCGACGCGATGGTGCTGGTGTCCTTGGCCTTGTTCACGATTTCGGTGGCCACGCTCACGGGGAGCTTGATCTGGTCTGTTTTCATCGCCATGATGGCTTGTCCTTTCGGTCGGTCGGATTATTTGCCGAGGAGCTGGTGGATGTACGAGAGCTCTTCGGCGTCCTTGTTGCTGTTCTGATGCGATGGAGAGCCCGTCTGGTTCCTCACCTGCGGGGCTTTGGATGACGGGTTCAGCGCCTTGTGGAGGAGTTCCGCATGCGCTTCGAGCTCGTCCCTGGTGCTTCCTCGGAGCAGTTCGGCGGGGACGTCCTTGTCTTTGGCGACTTCGGACACCCATTCGGCGTGCTGTTTCTCGGCCGCGGCGTCGTCGATCTGCTTGCGCAATGCGGCGTTCGATTCCTTGAGCTTGTCGAGTTCGCTCTTGCCGGCGTTCTCCATCTCGTCGAGTTTCATGGCCTTGATTTTGAGCTCGTCGTAGTCCTTGTACTTGCCGCGCTCCTTGGCCAGTCTTTTCTCCACGATCTGGTCGACCTGCTCCTGGGTGAACGATTTCGGCTCGGGCTCGCCGCCTTCGCCGGAACCGCCCTCGTCCCCGCCGCCGTCGATGAGACGGATACGGGCCGGGAATCGGGATATGTTGAACATGCTGTGCTCCTTCTTGCTGTTTCCCGTGGATTCGAGTTCGACCGCGCCACGGTGCGCTGTATGGTCCTCCCATGCGATACGGCGCATGGTCGCCGCCAACCGGACCGGCTGGTCGAGTGGTGGATGCGGGATTCGCACCCGCGTGGCAAAATGCGTCCGATTTACAGTCGGGTCCGTTCGTCTGCTCCGGCAATCCACCAAAAATGGCATAAGAAAAGCCACCCACGTGGGTGGCTTGGAATGATTTCAGACCTGTGGGATGGGCACTTTCCTGGCACCGGTCATGTAATGCCAGAATTCATCCGTTCCAGGAGTAAGGCTATGCAAAACGCCTGATGTTTTCTCGACCGCGATACTTGGCGTTCCAGGTACCGGATGTTCACTGGTCGAAGCGGCGAAATCAAGGCCGACGATCCATGCATCGGAACTCTCCGCGGCGCCTATCGCTTTCATGCCGGGGTACTCGTCAAGGACGAGACTGATGGCATCGTCTAATATCATCTAGCCCTCCTTGCAGTATTTCAGTACCAGTTCGGTAGGTTCTGCGTCGTCTACTCTCATTATACGGGTCATGCCATGGTTGACGATTCCGAAATACCGGGATACGTTCATCGAACCGGTTTGCGGGTCGATGAAATGTATTCCGTCTTTCAGATTCTCCGCGACAAACACATGTCTTGTCCCGTCGAGCCATTCCACTTCGATGAACGCGCGGCTGCCCTTGCCCCATTCCCGCAAAAGCCCACAAGCGCCATCCAATCCCGTATCGGAACCGCAAGACCTCCAATCGCCCTTGAACGCGTTTACCCATCGGTTTGTGTCCGTATCTATGGCAGGAAGTCCAGTTCTCGGATCCATAGGTCTCGGCATCGCGGTGACGGCGTATCCTCGCCTGCGCATTTCGTACGCGACGACGCAGCGCTGGCAGTTGTTTTGGTATTCCGGCCCCTCGCCGAACATCGGGTTCGTCCCCATGACCGCATCCCTCAGGTTCCTGCTACCCAGGAAGGTCCTGAACGGATGATCCGCGTCGAACTTCGGCGGGCGTCCAGGGGTCTTCTTCAAAGCCTCGGGAACGACCGAATCCGTACACACGCCGGGAGACCGCCTGTACGCCTTGAGGATGTCGCCATCGTATTCACGGTCGGCAAGCGCCTTCATCCGCTCGTATTCGTCCTTGTATGCGGCTTCGTCGTATCCGGTGAGGGCTTGTTTGCCCCAGTTGGGCATGGGTTGGCAGTGGCAGTCGGTGTGGTAGGTGTTGCCTTTGCCGCCTGCCGCTTCCTCGCTGGTGTATGCGTAGCCGCGTGAGGTGAGCATGGCGCAGAACGCGCATGTTCTCGATCCTTTTGGCACTCTTGCCCATTTCGGTTTCGTGGGGTCGAGTCTGATGTTCCGTCGTTCGGTGAGGCGTGCTCCAGTGCGGATCATATCTGTGATGAACTGTTGTGCGTCGTCGATGTTCGAGAATGATGGCCATAGGTCGTCGATGGTCGCGCCGGATCGTGCCTGGCCGGCCATGACCTGCGAGTAGGTCAGGCCGTTGTAGTCGGTATTGGAGAAGCCGCCTTGGACCTGCCAGAGCACGCGTTCTGGTTCCAGGTCGGCGCCGGGGTCGAAGTCGGGCATGGTGACGCCGGCGTATTCGGCCCATGCGGTGCGTACGGTCGTGTAGTAGTCGTCGGCGAGCCTGTTGGCCGCGGCCGTGTATTCGCGTACTGTTTCGCGTGCGTTCAATGGGTCGCGTTCCAGTACGGTTTCGATCTCATCTGCGGCCGCATCGGTCAGGTTGGTGAGGTCGTCCTGATAGTCCTTCCATGCCTGGTCAAGCACCTGTTCCAGCGCTTTGCGGCGTTCCAGCGGCAGGTTCAGATTGTTCAGTTCCATCTGATGCCTCCTGCTGGCTGTTTTGCGCTGTTCGGATCTTGAGCTGGTCCACGACGTTCTGCGCGCGAGCCTTGCGCTGGTCGGCGCGTAGGCGGGTGATTTCCTCACGGCTCAGGCCGAGCCGTTCGAGTCCGACGTCGGAGTCGGCGTAGCCGGTGACCTTGTCCGCGATCTTCGTGAACGCGTCGGCGCGCGCCGCGTCGGAGATCTCCTTCGTGGGGGCCCATACCGGGTGCACATCGCGCATGGAGTCGGGTATCGAGTTCGTGCCTTCGCGCAGTGCCACGGCGATGCCCATGGCCCGTTTGAGTTCGCGTCCGAAGGCCACGTTCTGCTTGTCGGCGATGCGGGTGAGTCGTCGTTCGGCGGACGCCATGGCCTCGGCGCTGGTCGGGTTGTCCAGTGTGATGCCCAGGTAGTCGACCGGCACGCGGGTCTGCGAGGCGACGAGCATGGCCATGGTCTTGAGCATGTCCGAATGGGGTGCCATGGACGCCTGCTGCACCTGCTGTAGTTGGGGCAGGTTGCCGTCCTCGTCGGCGCTGATGGCGTTGATCGCCTGGATGAGGCTCTTCCACGTGTTGCTGCTGAACGCGTCCTTGTTCGCGCCGATGAACCAGAGTTTGGGAACGGAGTAGAATTCGGCCGATGCCTCCATGCGGACCATGGTGCGGAATCCGGCGTCCACGAGGCTCATGAGCGAGCGGCTGATGCGGCTGTGGCCGAACGGGCGGTCCATCTGCCTGTCGTAGGCGAGCGCGACGACCGTCGGCTGGTCGAAGTTCGTTTCGATTTTCTCCGCGCGCCATGGCAGTGGGCGCCCTGAGCATTCGTAGACCTTGCCGGGGAGCCATACGTTGAATGAGCAGATCCGTCCGTCCTTGTCGTCTTCGGTGATGGTCAGCGCGGCGGCCAGGCGGTGGTTGCGCCTGTCCCAGATTCCCGCGGACCAGTCGGCGGAACGGGGGATCATGCTGATGCGGTCCGGATCCTCCGGGTCTGCGGCGATGGTCAGGAAGCTGCATGAGTGCTTGTATGAGGATACGATCAGTTCGGATGCGGTGACGTCCAGCTGGTTGTCCTCGAACAGGTCGTTGATGCCCATCGTGTCGTCGCCGGAGATGCTGAATCCTTCCAGGTCGCTCAGGTCGCTCAACGATCGGACGGCGAGTTCGGGCCATCCGATCATCGCCTCGACCTTGTTCTTGATCTGGTCGGGGATGGAGATGCCGAAGTCCTTGAATCGTTCCTTGCAGTCGTAGTAGGCTCCGCGGATCAGGTTGCGCGGGTATTTCTCGCGCCAGACGTGCAGCAGTTCGTGGATGATGGGCATGTCCTCGTCGTCGACGCCGAGGATGGTGCCGACGTTGCCGCTCGCTGTGTCGAGGTAGCTGCTGCCGGTGAATTTCGGCGCTGTGCTGATTGTGGTGCCGTCGGCCATGTAGAACACCATCAGACCATCACCTCCTGTCGTCTTCCGGGGTGCCGTTTCGTGGTGAACGCGCCGTACAGGGCGAGTGTGGTGGATACGAGCGGCGTTATGTCGATATCCGAGCCGAGCTTGTTCCAGGCGATTGCGCCGGACTGCCCCAATGGGCGCGTGGTCGCGCCTTTGACGGCGGTGGCCAATTGCGGCTGGTATTCGTCCGGCGGGTGCTTGAGCGTTCCGGCCTTGAGCATGTCGAGGAATCGGCCGCATGCGCGGCCCATCTCCTGCATGTTCGTGACCGTGGCCTTCACGTGCGCGGCTTTCAGGTCGGGCAGCAGGCTCATTGCCGGGGACTGCGCGTCGATGACCACGCTGGCGGTCTTGTGCCAGCGTTCGGCGAGCCAGTCAACGGCCCACATGGTGCCAGCCTGCCGCGCGTCCTTGATGTTCGCCATCTGGATGACGGCCGAACCGTCCTTGTACCGCGATGCGGCGCCGATGGTCAGCACGCTCCTGTCGGGCGGCATGTCGAGGCCGAAGCTCACCGTGCCGCCTTCGGGCACTTCGTCGATGGCTGCGGCCTTCCACTGGTCGGGGTCGATGGCGTATGCGGTGACAGTCTCGTCCCAGATGCCGAGCGCCTCGCGGCGGAACGAATCGTCGGACAGGTTGTTACGCATGCGCATGATTGCCTGTTCGCTGGTACGTCTCGGATAGCTGGGATTCGCTTTAGCCCACTGTTCGCGGTCGTCCGGATCCGCGTCCTTGTCGGCGGCAAGCTCCACGTAGAGGAGGTTCCCGTCATGGTTCAGCGCGTGCATGCGCTTCTCCGTGAACGCCTCGCACTGGTCTCCCGGCTTGGGTGGATTGCCCATGTACACGACCAACGGGTTCGGGCTCGTGTTCAGGACGGGGATCATGTTGTCCATCGCGCGCACGGTGAGGATCTGCGCTTCGTCGAAAACGGCCACGTCCACGCTGTGCAGGCCTCGGCCGAAACCGTTCTCTCGGGCACCGAACATGATGCGGCTGCCGGACGTGAACGTGATCTCCTGCTGGCCGTTCGCCCTGCGGATGCGTTCCACGTACCTGCCGAGCATCGGGTTGTGTTCCATCTCGCACATGTCCGCGAACGTCTCGTCGCTGGTGCGCGTGTGGTGGGCGGTCCAGATGGCCTTCAGGTTCGGCGTGAGTATCGCCTTGAGGAACAACGCGGTGCCGACGGTGAAGGTCTTGCCGATCTGCCTGCAGCTGGACAGCACGGCGCCGTCCGCGCCACACGCGTACCTGCCTTCCGTGTTCTTGGCGAACAGAAGCCACAAGAAACCCTGCTGCCACAAGTCGAAACGGATGCCGGCCTTGCGTGCGGCTTTGTTGATTCGCGTGAACTCGCTGCCGACGATGCCTTCCGGCTGGCGGAGGACCTTGGCAATTTCAGACAATCGACGCTCCGACATCGTCCGTCACCTCGTCTTCCTCATCGTCCAGCAGGTCGGTCAGACCTCCACCTTGGAGTGATTCGATGCGTTCGCATACATCGATGAGCTGGCGGCTGATCGCGGGCAGTGCGTTTGCCGGTGTGGACGTGTCGTCCATGGCCTTCTGCAGTCGGTCGCGGTTGGCGCGCAGCATGTCCAGCATGCTGCCGTCCATCATCCGTTCGAAACTCCGCTGGTCGAGGTCGGATTCCGGTTCCCGTTTCGTCCTGGTCTTGGTCTTTTTTGCGGCCGTCTGCGGTGGCCGGTCCTTTTTCCGACGATAATCGGCCTTCTGGCGGCAGGATTTGGAGCAGTAGCGTTGCGGCCGCCCATGGCCGGAAGGCCGGAATTCCTTGCCGCAGAGTTCGCACTTCATCGGCGCTTCCCTCGCTTTCCGACCTTTCGACGTTTCCCTGTTTCCGACGTTTGTATTCCGGGAGGGATATCGGCACTGCACCCGAGGCTACCCCAAGGGGGCATGACCGGGTACCCTGCCCTGGTATCGGGTCAGATGCCGAACGTTTTGAACGGCATCGAGCTTGGTTTGATGTCCTGTTTGCCGGCCAGCAGCGCTCGTGCGTGTTCGTCTGTCTTGTCGCTCTTCATCCTGTTGCAGATGCGGTGCGTGAGCCTGCAGTTAGTGAAGCTGTATGGATCGCCGCCCCGTGAGACCGGTATGAGTTCGTCTACTTCGGCGCTCATCGGATGTGGTGTCTTCAATGTCTTGTCGACTGGCTTGCCGCAGATGGCGCACACATCGTATGCGGCCAGCACTCTTTGCCTGAGCATGCGCCGCCGGTATCCGTTGCTGACCCGCTCGTTGCGTCGCTTGCTCATGGTCATTCCTTCGTATGAAGTCCTAGCATGGCCGATCATGTGTCGACTGGGGATCCCGTCATCTGCGGATATCCCCTCCCGAGGTTATTCATGGAGCGCCTTCGGCGGGATTCGAACCCGCGTATACACGCGGCCGCAAGGAAGAGGATCCGAAGATCTGCGACCGGTGCGATCTGCCACTGATTCCTACGAAGGCACGGACAGGCGGTTTGAGCTTCACCGCATCACGTAAGCGCGGGATTGGCTTGCCTGCCGCTGTTGGTGTATGCCCACTCTGACGTGGAGCGGGCGGAGCGTGTCCGATATGCCGTTCGGACAGGACGGTGTTACGCAACCCAAGGAGTTAGGAGAATCCAAGGTGGATATGAGAAAAGGGTTCAAACCAAGTCACCTCGGTTTGACCCCTCTAATCCACTGACAATTATGCCTTGCACTTCGAGAAACGTCAAATCGAGTCGCGTCGGGAAAGCTGCCTGTGCACGTCGGCGAGACGGTAGAGCGGCTGTCCCTTCCCGTTCTTGCCGGCTGGTTGGATCCTGCCACGACTGCGCCACGAGTAGATCGTGTTCACGCCGCATTGGAACCCGCATTCGCGCAGGAGTTCGGCGCATTCCCCTGCCGTGAACGCTTTGCCGGATGCGATGCACTCTTTCAGGAAGCCGAGCCGCACGTCCACCACGCGGTAAGTGCCGCCGCATACGGGGCAGGTGACCTCGACCGCGTCGATGGGCGCCGACAGTTCGACACCGCACAATGGGTTCGGGCATCTTCCGATGCCGTGCTTGGAGGGCGGCACGTCGATGATGTCCAGCGTCTTTCGAACCATCGACTCCCACTCATGGTAGAAGTCGGCGATGTCAGGCAGGCGGCGCAGTCGAGGACTGCCGGCGCAGACACGCAGCATGTCCATCAGCGGCGGATGCACGCCACAGGTAGCCCAAGGCATGGCGGGCGGAGCATACAACCGGCGCCAGAGTGCGATCGCGGCATCCTCGATGGCCTGCATGTGGTCGAGCACCGGCAATCGGATTGGCGTCGGCGCGGCTGGAAGGTTGACGCGTCCAGGCTGACGGCCTCCGTAGTGCGCGGTCGAGTCCAGGAACTCATGCAGCGAATCCAACCATGATGGATATTCCCGCAGCCAGCCGCGCATCAGCCCATCGCATCTCGCGCACATGGTGTCGCCGACAGCGCATCCTCCGCCGCAGACGAGGCACACACCGGCGAGCGCTGGTGTTGTTTGGCTGGTGTTTGTTGTGGTGTTGGTGGTGGTTGGTTGGGATTCGTTGGTTGGTTCGTACATTTGTTCGATTCCCTCCGGCGTGGTAGTCTGGTTTGTGGTAATGCCAGAGCCCGGCCGGAAGGTCGGGTTCTTTGTTTATTCGGTGGCGGAGTCCTGTTTTTCAAGGTTGACGTGTTCGATCTTGGCTCTGCAGCGGAGCAGATTGGCGTATGCGTCCATGACGTCGAGCTGCCTGCTCAACAGGCTGATCGGACAGACGGGCTCGAAGTCGAGCGTGCCATCCGCATACCGCTGCAGCATGTCCCTGAGCCTGCCGGCACGAGCGGTCAACTCACGGTATTCGACACGCATACGGTCCTTGTAGCCGGAGGCCTTGGCGCTCGCAGGTTTCGCTTGGTCGGCGGCCGTGAGCACTTCGATGGCCTGACGGAGGCATCCTTGGCGGATCCATTCCGGTGCGGTCAGCCATTCCTCGTGGATGATCTCGGTGGAGTCCTTGCGCAGCGCCAATCTGAGTCCGAACAGGCGTTCGGCCGCAGCTTCGGTTCTCGCGTCGATAGGCGGGAGCGGCGGTTCCAGTGTTTCCTCGCTCATTGTTCCGGTTCCTTTCCGTGGGATGATTTATGGCCGGTCTTCCAGATCCTGTGCCAGAACAGCCAGATCATCCAGGCTGGCACTTCGGCCCAGATGGTCAGGTACGGCGAGACGGCGTGGATCTTCCACCACCTGCCGCAGATGACGCAATGCTCTATCCTGCGCAGGCTGACCTCGTATTGCGCCGGACCGATGCCATTGCTCGCGCAAATGAATATCCCGACCGCGCTCCGGCACGCATGCGGCGAGCGCCGTTTGTTACGACTGATGCTGTTCATCATTCCGCCTTCTTCTCAAGGATGTAGACGATTGTCGGCGGGAATGATGGCTCATAGCATATGTTCGGCTCCACCTCGTACTCGCCTTTGCCGCCGAGTCCCGGCAACACGTCGGTGCGCATCACGCTCCATCCGTCGGAAAGCAGACCGGCGAGCGCTTCCGTATTCTGCAGCTTCAGCGTGTACACGTCTCCGCTTGCCGCGTACATAACCGGCACTACCTTAAATTTCCTACTCACCGCTCCGTCTCCTTCTGCTCGTCCAACCACTTCTCAAAAAGCCGGTAAATGTCCAGCGGGATGGTCCTCACCGGCTGGAACTTCAACCGCCACATGCAGTCGGCACACACCTCCGAGGCGGTCTTCGCCTGATCCATATAGGCAAGATGCACGGCATAGACCGGACTGGACACCCGCCTGCCACACAAATCACAGGTATGCATATCCTGCGTGACCAATTCGTCACGCTGCGGCAGGAACGGATTCCCCGCACCCCTTTCCTCCACGGCATCGGCGAGCTCCACAACCTTCCTGGACACCGGCATCACCTGATCTCGTCCCTGGCGTAGAGGAAGGCGTTGTGTCGGGTCTGGGCGTAGCCGCCGAAGGGGGTATTGCCGTCCCTTGTCGCGGAGCGGACGGCTTCGAGTTCCTGGTCGATGAGTTTGTTGAGCACGCCGATGGCGATGTCTGCTTCACTGTCTTTCATTGTTGTTCCTTTTCCTTGTCGTGTTCCGCCGACCATCTGAGCATGGCGTTGACGGCGATTTCGCACGCCTGCCATTCCTCGTCGTCTTCCGGCGCGATGTATATGGCGCCGTCCTGAGTGGTGATTTTCATCGTGGTTCCTCGTCCGCGCCGCTCACATGGCTCCAGTCGCATGACAGGCCGGCCTGCTTGCCGTTCGTCGAGTAGACGATGCAGTCCACTTGCCTCGTGTCGGTCAGGGTGACGACGCATTCCGTGAATACGTCGGCCCCGGCGGAGCACTGCGAGTCGACGGACCTGACCGCATGCGCTGGCGTGGAAGGCTCCGACGCGCTTCCGCATCCTGCGAGCGCGGTGCAGAGGGTGAGGGTGATGGCGGTAAGTGTGGCGCAGATGGTGTTTCTCATTGTTCGTTCCTTTGATGGTGGCTGGCGTGGTGGTTCCAGAGGCGGATGGCTTTTTTGAGGGTTTTGCCGTCGACGTGGAGGATGCATTTGTGCCGGCAGTTGGGGCAGATGCAGCCGTAGATAGTGTTGACCGGTTTGCGGGTTCGGAGGTTGTAGATAGTGCCGAGGGTCAGGATGAGCGGCCGGGACTTGCGGCATGCCGGGCAGGGTGCAGGTCTGCGCCATTTGCGTGGGTTGGTGGCGATTCTGACGGTGTCTGTGTGGTGCATTTCATTCCTTTCCGTAGATGGCGAGGCTTCGTATGCCGTCGCTCATGCTGTTGGAACATGTGTTCGGATCATGGTCGATGATGTCTTTCCCGATGCCCTGGAAGCGGAGGCTGGCGGTGCCGTCCGGATGTCGGATGAGTTCGAGTCGTCCGTCGATGATGACGTCCTGGTCTGTTTGGGCGATGCAGCGACGGCCGATCAGGATGACCGGATCGGCCGACCGCCATTTATGCAACGGGATAAGGACGCTCACCTGCGGCCTCCCAGCCAGCCGATCAGAATCGCGAGCGCCAGGAGCAGCAGCGCGACGGGACTCATGGCATGCCGCCCATCTCCGGACTGGCCACGGTCGCGCTGATCGCGTCCTTGGCGATCAGCCGCCACGGCTCGCGCTCGCGGGCGTCGAGGCTGTCCCATGGGCGCGGGGTGCGGTGCCCGTTGGCGTGGAAGCGTTCGTAGATGGCTCGTGCGACCTCGTATTGCGTGTCGAGGCCGATCACGAGCGGCGTGGTCTGCTCGTCCATCAGTAGGCCTCCGGTCTGGCCGGCGTGAGCATGGCGGCGAGCGCGTAGCAGGCAAGGCCGATGATGAGCGTCAGGACGATCAGCGCGACGTGCAGGACGATCCATGACATCGGAATCCACTGGTGGAGGGTCTGGCCGATGATCGCCCTGACTGCCGCGTGCGGGACGAGCAGCAGCGTGGCCATGGTGAACATGGTGGCCATGATGTCGCCGAGCCGGTCGGCGAGACGGCTGATGGTCTTTCTCACGAGAGTCCTCCCCCGATCTGCTTGATCTGCTCGAGCATGGTCGTGTAGTCGCTGATGTCGCGGCGAATACAGTCCCTGACGCGATGCGACCCACTGTCGCCCTGATACTGGTCGGGGCCGCCGAGGATGGCGACGAGACGGCGCATGGTGGTCAAATCGAACTTGCGGTAGCTCAGCCACGCCGCCGGCTCCAGATTCATGCGCCTCAGGAACGCGATATCGAAATCCACGTTCGTTCCCGCCGGAATCAGCGTGAACCGCTGGGACAGGGAGTCGAGATACTCCTCGACCGCGTTGGCCACCACTCCCACGCCGTCGCGACGATGCGAGCCGTTCAGCAGCTCGAACAGCAAACCGTTGTCCGTGTGCATCGAGAACGCCACCGGGCTCATATCCAGCAGATCCAGGCCATCGGGCCTGATGATGCGCGTCAGAGAACCATACGACTGCCCGCCCAGCACGTCGGTGCACTCCATGCCGACCTCCAACGGAAGGGAGCGCCCCCTGTCGATGCCGGTGGTCTCGAAATCGATCCACAGCAAAGCCTCAGGCTTGTCATACATCATCAATCATTTCCTTTCATCATCGATATCAACCAAAACCACCTCACGCCCGGAAACAGGCGTGGCGGTCCCATCCCGGTTAAGCCGCAGCCACCGGCCCTCCCAGTCGAACACCGGCACATCACGCGGATCCGCGCCGAACGGCACGATCAACCCCAGCCGCTCCGCCTCCGCGACGTGCTGGTGGACCCAGCCGTGGCAGCCGGTCGTGCCCGAACCGCACAGGATGACGATGTTGACTGGACTGTGCCTCACATCCGGATCCGCCGCTCTCCGCAGTTGACGGTGATGGCCACTGCGTCCAGGCCAGCGTGACGGATCGTGGATGTTCGTCCCGCACCGCAGGCAATGCCACCCCTGACGCACCAACGCAACCCGCTTCGAATCCTCAAACTCACCCACGGCAAACCACCTCCGACAAACCATCGACCAAACGCATACAAACCACGCAATTACCCCTCACCTCAGAAGCCAGACCGGCAATCCGACCACCACCACCGGCGAGCGCTCGCAGTTCGATGTCGCTGGCGGTTTCGGCGGTTTCGGTGAGGAGGCGGCTGAGTTTGTCGAGTTGTTCCCTGGTCATTCGTCGTCCTCCTCGTTTTCGTCGGAGTCGGCTTCGTCGGAGTCGGCTTCGTCGGAGTCGGCTTCGGTGATGGCGGCGATGAGCTGGTCGAGGTGGCTGGTTTCGTCGTCGGTGGGCGTGTAGCCGAGGTCTTGGAGGATCTGGTAGTAGCCGGGGATGCGTCTGCTGGTGTCGTTGACGGTGGTCCAGTCGGTCGGGTCGATGAACCATTCGATGCGTGCGGCGAGGATTTGCACCGCCCAGACCGCCCAGTCGGGTTCGTCGAGGTGGTAGCGGAGTTCGGCGAGCGCCCGTTCCGGTTCGATGCCGCTGATGGTGGTGAATTGTTCGCCACCGCATGCGGCGTCGTTCCATGTGCTCAGCGCCAGCGTGTAGCCCTGCGGGTTCGGGTCGATGATCTGCAGGAGTCCGAGCTTTGCCGCTGTTTCGATGAGCTGGGCGCGTTTGATGCCGTGGAGGTGGGCGTGGAGCCATGCCATGCGCTTGTCTGCGGATGCGGTGGCGTATTCCTCGAGCGCGTGCCGGCGGGCGTCGCGTTCGGCCTGTTCGGCGGCCCGTCGGGCTTCCTTTTCGGCGTCGGCGGTCTTGTCGCGGCGGGTCCAGAGGTAGACCTGCTGCGACGTTTCGTGGATGGACACGGCGGCCGGGTTCTGTTCGCGGATCTTCTCGATGGCTTCTTCGGGGGTGCCGGTGGACGGGAACATGCAGCCGAGGTAGCACCATTCCGGGTCGTTGAACGGCTTCTCGGGGTCGGGGATGAAGTTGATGCCACTGTCGGGCTCCCCGAGGAGCACGGCGACCGATTCAACCCATTGCCGGTCGTTCTCATCGCGTTCGATACGGCTGAGGGTGTAGTCGAAGTTCGAGGTGCCCGCCGCCTGCGCGAGGCGCTTCTGCAGATCCGGACGGCCGTCGTATCGCGCGATGGCCACGAGCTGGCCGATGGAGATCTGGCCGAAATCGTCGCGTGTCCGCCTGACCTCGGTCTTGATCCCGGCGACCTTGGCGCGGTCACGCACGTAGTCGGCGCTTCGGCCGAGCCTGTGCGCGACGCCGGCGGTGGTGGCCCCCAGAGCGAGCATGCCCTGGATGGCGTCAGCCTCCTCCAACACGGTGAGCTGTTCGCGCTGGCAGTTCTCGGTGACCATGGCCTCCAACTGCTGCAACGGGTCGAGGTCAAGCACGAAGCATGGGACGGCTCCGGTCCCCGCCTGCTTGCACGCCGCAAGGCGACGATGACCGGCGATGACCATGTAGCGCTCGCCGTTGGGTACGACGCTGAGGGGTGTGAGGAGGCCGTTGGCTTTGATGCTGGCCGCGAGGTCGGTCACGTCGCCGAGGTGCTTTCTTGGGTTGTCGGGGTGTGGGTCGATCAGGCTCGTGTTGATGAGCTTGATCTGGTTGCTTTGGTAGTTGCTCATTGCTTCTCCTTGCTGGTTTGTTGTTGGTTGAGTTCTTCGGCGCACGCCTGGCATGCCTTCCACCATTCGCTTGGGTTGCCGTTGCGGAGGCTTCCGGTGTGGTCGTATTCGTCCTCGTGCGGATCCATGAGCCGATGGACGTGTTCACAGTTCCAGGTGTGCTTGTGGCTTGGCGGCGGCGAGATTGGCTCGGGAGCCCAGGTCTCCCATTGCTCACGGAGCCATGTGTTGAGCCGTGGGACTTGGCGCGGTGGGATGCGGCCGTCGTTGACGGCTCGCTTGTAGCGGCGGAGCGCGGATTGGAGCCGGGCGAGCTGGACGGGGTCTCCGGCGATCGTCGCGTACAGGTTTCGCGCTTCGGCTTCGGCCTTGCGGCCTTTCGCGCCGACGGATCCGGGATAGGTTTCGGCGAAATGGTCGAAGCCGGATTCCGGCGTGGCGGTTTGCTTCGCGGTGCCGGCGGGAGGGGTCGGAGAGGGTATATCGGTATCGGTATCGGTTTTATGCCATGTTTTTGCTTGACTGTCCTCTAGCAACTTGCTAGACCGTTTGCTACCTGTCTCGCTACCGTTTTGCTCTCCGTCTGCTTGGCTGTTTTCCGGCAAGTCGCCAGACGTTTGCTTGGCTTTCTGCTTGGCGGCCTTGCTGAGTCCGCCCTTTTTCCCGGCCTTTCTGCGCGCCTCGCGTTGCTCTTCGGTCAACACTCGTGGCTCCCTGCATATGCCTTCGGCGTAGACCGGACGCCATCCGCCGTCGTGCTCCTCCATGAGACCCGAGTCGACGAGCTGCTGGAGCTGTCGCATGGTGCCTCCGGCGTCCTTGAGGTCGACCTTGTCCAAGTGGCCGGGGTACGCGGTGCCGTCCTTGGCCTGCATCGAGACGCCTTTGGAGTGGATGACGCACAGTTTGACCCACAGTCCCACGGTGGCGAGCGGCAGGCGGCGGATGCGCCTGTCGTCGGCCATCTGGTCGTCGACAATAAACCACATCTCTTCTTCTCCTTCCGTGGTTCAGTCGATCTCGCCGGTGTCCGGATCGACGGTCGCCTCCACGTCGCCGTCGTCCATGTCGAGGCTGCGGCGCAGGTCGTCGATGAGGATCATCTGCCGTGACGTGGCAGGCTTGGCGCACATGTTCTCCATGGCCAGTCCCGCGTCGAGGATGCGCTGCGCGAGGTCTGCGCAGTCGTACACGGCTTCGGTGATGGCGTGGATGCCGCCCCACTTGTCGATGTGCTCCTTTTTGGTGTTGGTATCCATGACGTTGCGGCATGCCTTGAGCACGACGGCCGCGGCCTTGGTGACCTGCTGGGTCTTGCCGATGAGGTCGATGAGTGTGTCGGGCGTGGCCTCCTGCGGGATGAGCGCCTGTTGTTCGCTGGCTTTCATGTCTTCTCCTTAGAATTCCGGTTCGTCGTCATCCTTGTCGGGGGACGGCG
>ERZ857629.2759-NODE-2759-length-15922-cov-17.612718_pt1 | contig 15922 bp, 12 predicted proteins | sample MGYA00519700_ERZ857629 | MGnify/ENA primary metagenome ERZ857629 (study PRJEB31778, sample SAMEA3449351) | human gut metagenome | biome: human gut; feature: human-associated habitat; material: faeces | place: United Kingdom | collected 2010/2012 ...
TCGTACCCATGCTGGAGCTTGGCTCCGGCTTCGACCCCGACCTGACGGGACGGGAAAACGTGTTCCTCAACGGCGCGATTTTGGGCTACACGGAGGAATTTCTAAAGGAGAAATTCGACGAGATACACGCATTCTCCGAGCTGGGGGACTTCATTGACGTACCCATTCGGAATTACTCCAGCGGCATGATGGCACGTCTGGCATTCTCCGTGGCGACGGTGGTGAATCCGCAGATCCTTATTGTGGATGAGATACTGTCCGTGGGCGACGAGTCATTTCAGGCCAAGAGCCGTGCGCGGATGATGGAGCTGATGAGCGGCGGCACCACGGTGCTGTTCGTGAGCCACAGCCTCAGTCAGATCCGCGAGATGTGCGACCATGTCCTGTGGCTGGACAGCGGAGAAGTGAAAATGTACGGCGAAACACAAGAGGTGTGCGATGGGTATCAAGAAGAATAGCGTGCCGCTGCACAGAAAACTGACATTTGAAGATGTATGCAGACAATACACCGCACCTATTTTAACAAATTACGTATGGTGGATACTTCACGAGGCCGAGGCAAGAGGAATCAGCAGAATATACTTTCTCGCGCGAGATGGGTTGATTCTAAAAAACATTGCGGAAGAACTTTGCGCCAGGTTTTCTCTCCGCATTGCGTGTCACTATCTTTATGTTTCACGCGCCGCTCTGCGGATGCCGACCTATCACTTCATCGGAGAAGAAGCATATAAGCTGCTTTTAGGGTATTCATATCAGGTAACGCCGGTGTCAATGCTGCAGAGAGCACTGCTGCCGGAAGAAGTGATCAATAAAATCCTATATGAAGTAGGCTGTCCGGATGCAAAAAGGAATGTGTTGCTTACCCGAATTGAAACCGAGAAGTTTGCAGAAAGAATTTGGAAATGTCCAACTTACTGTGATGCGGTTTGGAAAGAATCTAAGCATGCGTATCCGGTTATTATCGACTATTTTCGTCAAGAGGGCCTATTCGATGAAGGCGTGGTCGCAATTGTTGACTCCGGTTGGAACGGGTCGATGCAGCGCAGTTTGCGTCAGCTTTTGGACAAAGCGAGGTGTGATAATCACATCATAGGCTTTTATTTCGGCTTGTTTAATGAGCCAGAGCATGACAGCCGCAGCAAATATCTCTCATGGTACTTTGCTCCTAACAGCAGTTTGTCTAACAAAATCAAATTCTCGAACAATCTCTTTGAGTGTATGTGCGCGGCACCTCACGGAACAACATTAGGGTACGAATATCGGGACGGGGAGGTGTGTCCGGTTTTGGGAAAATCCCCCTCGAAAAAGCAAGATGATTTTGTGCGAGAGCAGATGAGCCAAGTACTGTGCGAGGTCCCAAGCATAGTCAAGGATAGAAAACTACACGATTTTCCTGCCGACGTCTTGTATCGGGAAACGCAGAATCTGGTACGAGGCTTAATGTACCGACCAACAAGAGAAATTGTGGAAGCGTTTCAAACGATAAGCTTTTGCGATGACATATACGAAAGCTATTATTCTGCGTTAGCGAATGACCTTCAAATCAAGCATTTGAAGGATTATACGGTGCTTGCACGAGTGCGCGGTGCACTCAAACGTACCGATAAAGCAAGTGATGACATCCCTTGGCCGTATGGAGTAGCGGCATTGCTGCCGCCGTACAAAGCAGCTTGGTATCGGTTCAATATACTCATTTGGGAGTATTTGAAAGTGTCTCCCGCCCGCCAGATCTACGGGCGGATCAAGAAAATGCTCTGTCGATAGAAGCTGCGAAACGTATTTGATTAGTGCGATAGTTGTGGGAGGATTTCAATGAGAGCCATAAAAGATCGGTTGCAAAGCTCCCTTCAAAAGCATGAATGGATCCATAGGCTTCTGCGAGTAGGGAAAGCGGGCGTAGAGAGGGCGAAGAGTAAGATTCTATATAGAGCTTATCCAAGTTTTGATGGCCGTAATTTGCGCCCAATATATGGCTTGCTTTCGACGTATGACATAGTTTCTTTCGATATTTTTGATACGCTGATCTCTCGAAAAGTCGGCATCCCAACGAACCTGTTTTATGTGATGGAAGATCGCAACGGTATTTCTGGTTTTCATGACAAAAGGATTGTCGCCGAAAGAACTGCCCGACAGAAGTGCAGCGAGAAAAACGGCGAAGTGGACATCTTCGACATATACCGTGAGCTTGCCGATTCCCCTGCGGCAGATGTTGGAAATATGGTGCGTGAAGAATTGCGAGCAGAAAAGGAAACCTGTTACGCGAATCCGGAAATACAAATGCTTTATCAACTGCTTGCGGGAAAAGGCAGCCGAATGATCGCGGTGTCGGATATGTATATTCCGGGAGAGTATTTGCGGGAACTGTTAGATAACTGCGGGTATTCCAAAATTGAGCAGATTTTCGTTTCCTGTGATTACGGCGTCGCTAAAGGGAATGGTGCATTGCAGAGGCTGGCGCACTCGAGCATGGGGGACGAAGTGAAGTGCATCCATATTGGTGACAATTTTACAAGCGATGTGCTGGGAAGCAAGATGGCCGGATGGGATGCGGTTTGGTATCATTAGGCGAGGATTTTCCGTGGACGATATAATTCTTTTTTTGCAAAGGAGAGGAAGGAAATGAAGAAACTGCTTGAGGCGTTAAATGGTAAGTCTGCGCTGATTGTGGATATAGACGAGCTTTTGTTTGTTGATTTACTAAATAACCCATTGGAGAGGCTTTCTTGTATTGAAAAAATCGTGGGGCTGCCGGGTTTTTCGGATGCAAGAATAGGGGTTGAAGAGCATGGAAATATCATCTCTTTAAAAAATATATATGAAATAATCCATCGCAGTTATCGGGAAGCTGAGCCGGTTGAGATTGATCTGCGTTTCTTTGGCGCACATGTTGATCCGGAAATGAACAATTTTCTCGGGATGGCTATGCATCGGAAAGTGCAGATATATCTCTGTAATAATACCGGCCTTCCCCAAGCAGATATGGAGCGGTTTTTGCAAAAAAATGGTTGTTCTGGTTATACAAAGATTTATTCTCCGAAAACGCAAGACGAATACGCAAATATATGCAGGGAGATTGTGCAGTCAAACAACATAGAACCCACAGAAGTTCTATATGTGACTAACACCGAAGAGGCTTGCAATGTACCCGGCGTGTTTAAGTATACATGGCAACCTGTGCTGAGACGCCATGGATACAACAAGAATTCCGCTTTTTTTGCTGCGCTTAACAGTGCGCGAAGAGAGGATGCGTGGATTTCTGCGCTGGAAAATCTTATTTCTTTGTCACAGTCTGCTGGGAAACTGAGCGACAGGTGGTTTTCTTTCGGTTATAAGTACATAGGGCTTTTGGCATTTGAATATGTAAAGTTCATTGGTGAAACTGTCAAAAAGCTGAAAATAAGAAAAGTGTTTTTTGCATCAGAGAACTGCTTTTTAATAAAGGCGGCCTTTGAATTGATGTATCCGACCATCATTGCAGAACTCGTCGAATACAGAAACGCCGCGCAGATACAGGAACTAATTGACAAAGGCGAGATCCTTTCTGAAACATCAGCAATTGTGGACATGGATCGTTTAATGCCGTTGCTGGGTAAGCTTGAAGATTCTCGCACGAGAACTACTGCGTGTAACAATCCAATGGCATTTTGGTGGGAGTATACCCCTGCGGTTTGCTGGAGATCCGGTTCCCTGAGCAGCGTTAATGTAGGTCGAGGCAGCAGGGACAATCCCAATACAAATGCCTATTTGTATAATATCTTGATGCTTGCTTTGGCACAACCGCAATCCGAGATTGCCAGCAAAATATATAGTGGCGCACTAAGCTGTGTGCAGGAGCTATGCGCTGTTAATGAAAAATATAAACTGCCACAGAGCCAGAATGGCATACACGCTATTTGCAGCTATTTGCAAAACCACATAGACGGGAAAGACCGCGCGCTACTTGAACAGGCTGTTACATATTGTGGAAATAACAAAAAGTGGCCAATTTTTAAGCAGGGGAAACCAGTGGTTGGGATTGCCAATCCTTGGCCTGAGGATGTCAGTGCTGAGGCGGAAGTGATAACTCGACTCAAACGTACTGCGGAAGAAAATGAAATTGATTGTGTTTTGATTGACGGATTCGGACATATTCTGACTGACAAACAGGGACAAACAGGGGAATACATTAACGACGAATCTGTCAGCTTTGTGATTACGACGCACTATGAGTGTGCAAAAGTTCGAAACATCTTCTACTATAATCCCTTATGGAATCCTCCTGAAATTCCGCTAAATTTAAGCGACTATACTCCAAGAGTGACCAACCAGTTCATGATGAATGACGACTTTCTCATCTATGACAATGGTGGTATGTCCAATCATTTGCGCTCGGTACTGATGAACTGCCCTCGGACGCTGGAGGGGACCTCTGCTTTGACGGCGTCTTTTCCGGCCAGTGCCGCACTTCCTCCGAAGCTGGAAAAGCCCGTTATGTTCTACTGCGGTATGAATTGGGAAGTCATGTTCGGTGGACCCGGACGGCATGATGGACTCTTCAAACTGCTGGACGATTCACGCAAGGTGGAGATATACGGACCGGAACGAGTAGAGGCATGGGGCGGATTGAAGCCTTGGGCAGGGTATCACTGCTACAAGGGTATGATTCCGTTTGACGGTTTTTCAATTTTGGAAAGAATCAACGAATGCGGGATTTGTCTTGTGCTTTCCTCCGATACACACAGACGCGCGGGGGCTGCCACTAACCGCCTTTATGAAGCGTGTGCTGCTGGTGCAGTTATCATTTCCGACGACAATGAGTTCGTATTGGAACATTTTAAGGACGCGGCCTTATTCATCACTTTTAACAAAAATGATCCCATTGATACATTCCGCCAGATCATGGAAAAGTATGAGTGGATCGTGAGTCACCGTGAGGAAGCGCTAAAGCTGGCGCAGCGCGCACAGAAAATCTATCTTGAGAAATATTCGTTGGATGTACAACTGAATCAAATCATTTGTAATCATCCGGCAAGATTTGACCAATTGAGCAAGGATATGTTTGCACAAAATGAAGAGAAGAAAGTCCTTGTGACCTTTGTGCTCAATACGCAAAAAAGTGATATCGCGCGGAAATGGATAGATCGTGTGATACATAACCTGCACGGCCAGATCTATCAGAATATGGAATTGGCGATTGCCGCAGATGGAAAGGTAGCAGAGAGTGTAGCGAGGTATTGCTATACGCGCTGCGGATGCGCGCATGTTATCGCTATGCCTCTGTTTGACGCAAAGGGCGTTCGTGCGATGACAGATGGCGAGGCAATTCGCAATATGCAGAAAAAAATTCCCCACGACTATTACATTAATACCACCGCGAATGAAGTTTGGTTCTTTGACCATATCACAGCTCTTGTACGTGCCATTTCGGGAGAGGGCATCATGTGTGCATATTCCGGTGCCGCCTATGAAGATACATCCGGCATCCGCCGCGTAAATTTCTTCGATGTGCTGAATGCGTCTTATCTGTACCATATGAATCAGCCAGGGCATCCACTTGTAGCAGGACAATTCCTCTTTAGGGCGGAAGCGCATGCTGATCTTCCTGACTACCTTTTTGGAAACCTGGACGGCAAAGAACACATGGCATATTGTGGCATTGAACACTATAGATGCGATGCCCCCATCGCGTTTGCCAAGCGAATGAGCTTGGTGTACTCTGCAGGGCCGGGCGACGCCCGCGGGATTGTTCTGAGCGACGCTATGCAGTGCCGGTTTATCAAAGATCTCTTGCGTTTCTGCATTCCTGAACAAGCTCAGGTATTGTCGATCGAGAGCGGTGAGGCGGGCAGTATTGCAAAGAGGGAGATGGCCGACTTGGTTTTGTACGCGCCGCTTAAAGTGTACCTGCGTTTGCGGTTCTATCGATTCTGCCTACGGCGGAAAAAGCAAGGTACGTCAGCGTACAAGAAATATGCAGAAAAGTACGATGCCTGCCTTGAAAAATATCGTGAGTATTGGAATATGTAACTGCCGAGGTACTCTAATGAACAACGAAAATAAGACTATCCGCTCAGTAGCTCTGTATCGCATATTAGCGATGCTGGTGGTTTTGTATTACCATTTAGTGGAAATTCCAAGTTACTCGCTCGAGATTATTAACGTAACAAAGAGCCCATTGCCCGCACCGATACTGCCCGAAACTGCCTTTAGCAAGGTAGGGCTGCTTATTTACTATCGGCTACATGTCGATATGGGTTCTCTTGCTGTGGTGATGTTCTTTATTGCCTCCGGATACTTAATTAGTCGGATGATGGAACGCTATTCTAGACGGGAATTCCTAGTTAATCGAGCGATTTCGACATTCCCTACGCTTTGGGTAAGTTTGATCGTTATTGCGGTTTTTGTCGGATTGTCCCAAGGAATTGTATTCACACCGAAAGACTTTCTGGCATCAATGTTTCCCTTTTGGCCTGTTCAATCAGGGGCGTTTATATCCGCTGTCCTTTGGACAATGCGTATTGAATTAAAGTTTTATATTTTAGCAGCCCTTTTCTGGAAGAATCGAAAGGCCTTTGTCACGTGCGGGTACATACTGATAATACTGATGTCAACTGTTTATTATGAGTTTCGGACTCCAGCAATCCATGCTCAGATGCTGGATATCCAGTTTATGTGCTTTTCCTTCCTTGGAGTCATTATCGAAGATAGGCAGCGAGCGCTACAGGAGGGGGGAAATCGCAGACATAAATATGAATATTTACAGGTGATTTCCGCTTGTGTTTTATTCAACTTGATTCTATTTAAGACGAGTGCTTGGTTGTTTCAGGATGGCGGTGACAGAATGAGCTATCCTAACTGTGTTACTCAAATTTTTCCGGTACTATTGTTTGTACTTCTTGTTGAGTTGGAGCAACATTTTCCTGCGGCATTTCAGAAAATTCCTAGACACATATTGGCTATCGGAAAACCAGTATTACCATACTACCTGACACATGTAGCTTGCGGTCTAATCGCAATGATGGAGCTTTCGCAAAGGGGTTGTGGCGTGATAGTTACACTTTTGGGTGGCTGGGTAACTGCATTTTTTGTGGCAGTTGTGATTTACGTACTCGTTACAAGACCGTCTGGAGTGTTAATGAAGAAAATAATTCGCACCATGAGAAAAGAACAGTAAAGAGGCGCTATACGCCAATTATGGACTTCTGATTTTTGAATTGCTGACCATTAGTAGATATTTCACTGATTCTCAGCGGGTACACACTGATCCATACGATTATGGCAGAAGAGTCCTTTGTGGTAGAGAAAAATGAAAGCTTATAGGTGTAAAGGAGTGATAGATCTGTGAACAGTAATAGCGTAATCTATATCGCTGGCGGTAATGGTGTGGCTGGAAGTGCTATCAGGCGGGGGTTAGAAGAGAAAGGGTTTCAGAATATTCTCGTTCCGACACATAAAGAGATGGACCTAAATAATCAGCAGCAAGTAGATTCTTTTTTCGAGCAAAACCAACCGGACTATGTATTCTTTGCTGCGGCAAAAATGGGCAGCATTGTTTACCGAAACGAACATCCGGCGGATATTATGGAACAGAATCTCGTTATGCAAACGAATGTATTGCGCGCTGCGCACCAAAATCACGTAAAAAAGCTACTTTTTATGAGCAGCGACTTTGTGTACCCCAATACGAAAAATGGAATTCTTTGTGAAACAGATTTTATGACCGCGATACTTGGGCAGAAGGATCTACCGTATTCATTAGCCAAGGTTGCTGGTATCAAAATGTGTGATTTTTATCGTCAGCAATACGGTGACAATTTCTTTGCCGTAGTACCATGTGCATTTTTTGGCCAAAACTCTTCTTTCGACTTGAGGCAGGCAAGTGTTGTAGCAGCATTAATTAAGCGGTTCCACGATGCAAAGGTCAACAGTGCAAAAGAGCTTGTCTTATGGGGATCCGGGAAACCCGTAAAAGAATTTTTGCTGAGCGACGATATTGCAAGTGCCTGTATATTTTTGATGGAACATTACGAGGATGGTGGCCTTGTAAATATCGGCGCAGGAGATGGCGGACACAGCATCATGGAAATTGCTGAGTCAATTCGTGATGTAGTGGGTTTTGACGGTGCAATTACTTGCGACCTGACAAAGCCGGACGGCATAATGCGCAGGGTGATGGATTCCTCGAAGCTGAAATCTCTTGGCTGGACTCCTCATTATACCTTAGATGATGCGCTTAAAAAAGTATATGCATACTTTTTGACAACAGAATATGCGCATTAAGTTGTCGAGTGGTCGGAAAATGTGAGAAACCAGCATCTTTATTATAAGGAGACCAGTATTAAAAATGATTTACACAAAGACCCCCTTCCGTATGTCTTTCTTTGGCGGCGGAACAGATATGAAAGAGTTCTTTGAGGAGCATGGTGGTGCGGTTTTATCTACTACTTTTGACAAATACTGCTATGTCAGCGTCAGACATCTTCCGCGTTTCTTTAATTACAGAGATCGCTTAGCATATTCCAAGATTGAAGAAACTGCGTCTGTTGGTGAGATTGAGCATCCTATGGTACGCAACGCCATGCGGTATTTAGATATGCATGACTTGTGCATTAGCTATGATGCCGACTTGCCGGCCAGAAGCGGGTTAGGCAGCAGCAGCAGCTTTGCCGTAGGCTTGCTGAACGCCTTCCACGCGTTAAAGGGGCAGTATGCGAACAATGAGCAGCTGGCGAAAGAGGCTATCTATGTGGAGCGTGTGCTCTGCGCCGAGGGTGGCGGATGGCAGGATCAAATTGCGGCTGCCTATGGCGGCATGAATCGCATAAGCTTCGGTCCTGACGGCTTTGAAGTGTCTCCGGTCATAATCCAAAAGGAACGTAAGGAGTTGTTAAATCGCAACCTGCTAATGTTTTTCACAGGTTTTTCCCGCTTTGCAAGCGATATTGAAAAGGAAAAAGTAAAGGCGATCCGTGACAAAACAGCGGAGTTAAAAGAGATGGTTCAGCTTGTTGGTGTGGGAGAAAGGATCCTGACCGATCGACACGGCGATTTAGACGAATTTGGAAGATTGCTTCATCATACTTGGCAGCTGAAACGCGGCATCGGCAGCGGCGTCAGTACAGATGTGCTGGACTCTATCTATCAAAAAGCCATGGAAAACGGTGCACTGGGCGGGAAGCTCTTGGGTGCGGGCGGAGGCGGATTCTTTATCTTCTATGTGCCGGAAGACAGGCAGGAGCCTGTGAAAACAGCCTTGAAGGATCTGCTATATGTTCCCTTTAAGTTTGAGGACTCTGGCACGAAGATCCTCTATTACCATCCGGAAGATTACATTGTTGAAGACTGAGAAAGCGAGGGTTTTGATATGAAGAGAGCTTTGATCACCGGCATGACCGGTATGGTCGGTTCGCATTTGGCGGACTATATTCTGGAACACACGGATTGGGACGTTTATGGGATGCAGCGTTGGCGCAGTCCGCTGGACAATATTATGCACTTGATGCCCCGCATCAATGCCAAGGACCGCGTTTTTGTTGAGTATGGCGATTTGAACGATATGTCCAGCCTGCTTACTGTCTTAAACAAAATCAAGCCCGACTATATTTTCCACCTTGCCGCACAGAGCTATCCTCAGACGAGCTTTACGGCCCCGGTGGATACGCTGGGAACCAACATCCTTGGTACTTGCCGCTTGTTGGACGCCGTAAAGCAGCTTGGATTGGAGCCTGTCATTCATGTATGCGCGTCCAGCGAGGTGTTCGGCCGTGTAACAGCGGACAAGCTTCCTATCAACGAAGAGTGCTGCTTCCAGCCGGCTTCTCCGTATGCCATTTCCAAGGTAGGAACGGATCTGATCGGACGCTTCTACGCGGAGGCGTATGGCATGAAGGTCATGACGACCCGAATGTTTACACATACCGGACCGCGCCGCGGCGATGTGTTCCATGAGAGTACCTTTGCCAAGCAGGTAGCCATGATTGAAGCCGGTCTGCAAGAACCTGTCATCAAGGTTGGCAACTTGGATTCTCTGCGTACCTATGCTGATGTGCGTGACGCGGTGCGCGCTTACTTTATGCTTGTGACCTGTAACCCCATACCCGGCGAGTATTACAACATCGGGGGCAGCTATACCTGCAAGGTAGGGGATACACTGCAGTTCTTTATCGATCACTCGCCCATGAAGGAGAAGATCCGTGTAGAGGTTGATCCTGCACGCCTGCGCCCCATTGATGCCGATTTGCAGGTGCCTGATTGCAGCAAGTTTAAGGCACACTGCGGCTGGGAGCCGGAGATCCCTTATGAAAAAACAATGCTCGATTTGCTGAACTACTGGCGAGAGAAGGTCGCGGTCACGGGCGTGTATATTGACCGCTGAGGGCAGTGTTATGCTGAGAATCATTAAAACAGATTTTGAGTTCTCCGATGACCGGGGGACGATCACGCAGCTGATTCATGACGGATATAAGCAGATCAATGTGATCACCAGTAAAAAAGGCGTCTTTCGCGGCGGACACTACCACAAGGAGAACAGGGAGGCGTTTTACGTCGTTTCTGGGGCGTTGAAGATGGATGTCAATGGGCAGATGCACGCCTTTAAGAGAGGTGACTTCTTTGGGATCGACCCTTTTGATATGCATAGCTTCCTGTTTGAAGAGGACACGACGCTGGTGAGTATGTACAGCGAGGGTGTGGAAAAAGCGGACGGAACGAAGGATATTTATACGGAGTAACGACCATGTTGAAAAAGCAAGCAACGCATGAGATCGACCTTGTGGTCGAGCGGTATCCGTGCCTGAGCAGTATGCGAGAGCAAATGCTGCAAGCGGTTATGACCATGAAAAGCGCATATCTGCAGGGCGGGACGATCCTCGCCTGCGGGAATGGCGGAAGCGCGGCAGACAGCCTGCACATTGTGGGCGAGCTGATGAAAAGCTTTGTAGCAAAGCGCAGCATCCCATCGGAAGTAGCCAAAGAGCTTGCAGAAAGATTTCCGGAGGATGCCGAATTCTATTTGCGTAACCTACAAGGAGCCGTTCCTGCGATCTCATTGGTGAATGAAGTGAGCCTAATGACGGCGTTTGGAAACGATAAGTCCTCGGAACTGGTTTTTGCACAGCAGGTGTTGGGCTACGGCAAGCCGGGGGATGTGCTCATTGCCATTTCCACTTCCGGCAATTCTGCCAATGTGCTTCATGCGGCAAAGGTTGCCAGATGCATGGGCATCCACGTCATCTCGTTGACCGGTGAGGGCGGCGGAAAGCTGAAGGATTTGTCCGACATCCTGCTGGCGGTTCCTTCGCAAGTTACATATCAAATCCAAGAGCTGCACTTGCCGGTATATCACGCACTTTGTTTGGCGATAGAGGCGGAGATTTTTGCATGATAGAGGATGCACAGATGGTTTTAACAAATATCAATCGCAGGAAATTATCTGCCAGCAAGGAGACATTGTCATGGAAGCAATCGTTCTAGCAGGCGGTTTTGGAACTCGCCTGAGTCATATAGTCAAGGATGTACCAAAACCGATGGCCCCGGTGGCGGGAAAGCCATTTCTTGAGTACATTCTGGATGATTTGGTCAGGCAAGGCGTAACACGCATCGTGATAGCTGTACACTATAAGAAAGAGCGCATCATGGAGTATTTTGGTAACGCCTTTCGTGGCGCGGAGATACTGTATTCCGTAGAGGAAATACCGTTGCTTACCGGCGGAGCTATCAAAAAAGCGCAAGAGCTCTGTCTGGATGACTTTGTCTGGATCGTCAATGGAGATACGTATTTTGAGGTCCCATTGGCAAAGATGCGGTCTGAGGCAGAGGCTTCGGCAAAAGTGGTCATTGCAGTAAAGAAAATGCAAAACTTTTCCCGGTATGGGCAGGTTGACATTACCGCAGACGGCAGAGTGACCGCTTTTCGGGAAAAGGCTCCCTGCGAGCAGGGCTTCATCAACGGTGGTGTTTATTGCTTGCAGAAATCCACGCTAGATAAGTATCCGGAAAAATTCAGCTTAGAAAACGACTGCTTCCCGCAGCTCTTGGAGGCGGGGGGGATTTACGCCTTAGAGAGCCGCGGATATTTCATCGACATCGGTGTGCCGGAGGACTACTACAGGGCACAGCAGTATTTTGAGCAGAAAGGCAATTCACATTGATGGGAAAGCGGAGTGCTGCATTTTTTGACCGTGATGGAACGATCAACGTGAACTATGGGCATGTGTACAAACCGGCAGATCTGACATTTGTTGAAGGAACACCTGAAGTGATCCGCAAATATAACGACGCACATATTCCGGTTATTGTTGTTACCAATCAGGCTGGTATTGCAAAGGGCATGTATACCGAAGCAGATATGCACCGTTTCAACAGCTATATGAACCGCTGTTTACGCGAGAAATACAACGCACATATTGACGCCTTTTACTTCTGCCCACATCATCCGGATTATACGGGCGAATGTGATTGCAGAAAACCCAAGCCGGGTATGTTTTTCCGTGCGGCAAAGGACTGGAACATTGATCTCACTAAGTCAATTATGTACGGCGATAAGGAGAGCGACAAGCAAGCGGCAGAGCGAGCGGGAATTCCCAAATTTATACTTATACTTGGCGGTGATGGATTGAGGTAAGTCTGTTAGGGAGAAGGTATCTGCCAACGAGTAAATGGGAGTTTTCTTGCGGGATAATGGGAAAGGAGAGAAAAACGTATGAAACAGAGGCTTATCAGCATTTTTGCAACACTCACTCTGCTTCTGACGCTGCTGCCGGTACAGGCGTTTGCGGAAGAAGCACCTGCGGAGAGCGCGTACGCCGCAGAGGAAACCGTCATTGAGCAGACCTCTGCGGAGGAAGGGACTCCTGTGGAGGAAGAGGTACCTGTGGTGGAAGAAGTCCCTGTAGCAGAATCTCCTACCGGGGAAGGAACTCCCGCAGAGGAACCTTCCGCTGAAGTGGAATCTGTGACGGGGGAAACGCAGGCAGAGGAAAGGCAACCTTCGGATGAGGCGATGCCCGCAGATGAAAATCCCGTAGAGGAGGAACCTGTTGCCGAGGAGGATCAGGTTGCCCCGTTGGTGCTTACCTGCACTTCATCTGTAGCCTTGCCCGATAACGACACCCTTTTGATGGAGTATTTCTATCAGGAAAACGGGGGTTCTTATTCGGAAACAGTACCTTACAACACCGCACAGCAGGATGCCTATTATGCCGCGGTACTACCTGATGGCTGCCAAGAATTCTATAATCAGCTGGTGACCGGTGTTGAAGCGATCGCACGACGTACCGGCGGCAATGATACGGCCGCGGTAACGATTAACTGGTCCGGTATCGACCAAGGCGCAGTGTCCGCTAACTTTAATGCGATCTACTCTGCTCTGCTGCTCAATGTGCCGCAGTATCTGTATTGGCATGATAAAACGCTGGGAGTGCGTCTCTATGGAAACACGATGTACTTTCAGGTTGCCAGGGATTACCGTGTGGAAAAAACGACGACTATTGGTGGTTCTTCCGTTTATATAACACTTGACGGAGAGAGAATGACCAGAGTTAACACGGCACTGGCTAACGCCAATAATGTTTTAACCAGCCATGCTGCGGAAATCGACTTCGCCAAGCTGACAAGCTACAAGGATGAGATCTGCGCCCTAACAAACTATAACTACGGAGCAGCTTCCGGAAGCGGTATGCAGGCTATGGGAAGCGATCCGTGGCAGATGATTTATGTTTTTGACGGCGATCCAAACACAACTGTAGTCTGCGAGGGGTATTCCAAGGCGTTCAAATACCTCTGCGATCTGAGCAGCTGGAATAACGCTGTAGAATGCATCTTGGTGACAGGGGTCACCGATGGTCCCCACATGTGGAATGTGGTAAAAATTGGGGGCAGAAACTACCTGGCAGATATTACCAACTGTGATAGTGGGTGGAATCTGTTTCTATGTGGCGTGTCCAGCACAACCAGTCCTTATAGTGCCGATGGCTTGACATATAACCTCGACGGGGAGATGTACACACTCTACTCGGAAGCAGACCTGGTGATGTCCACAGAGGCGTATACGCCGACCACCACACCTGAACCGGTTAAAAACGGGCTGATAGAGGAAGGCGGTACATGGTATTACTATGTAGACGGCGTGGTTGCCACTGAGTATACGGGGTTGGTAGAGCACGGCGGCGCTTTCTTCTATGTAAACGGCGGGGTACTGGATTGGAGTTACTCAGGACTTGTACAGCACGGTGGCTACTGGTATTATGTGAGCTGCGGCGTGCTGGATTGGAGCTACACGGGACTAGTGGAGTATGGCGGCACATATTTTTATGTAAACTGCGGAATGCTGGATTGGAGCTATGCGGGATTGGTAGAGCACGGCGGCGCTTTCTTCTATGTAAACGGCGGGGTACTGGATTGGAGTTACTCAGGACTTGTACAGCACGGTGGCTACTGGTATTATGTGAGCTGCGGCGTGCTGGATTGGAGCTACACGGGACTAGTAGAGCATGGCGGCGCATATTTTTATGTAAACTGCGGAATGCTGGATTGGAGCTACACGGGACTAGTGGAGCATGGCGGCGCATATTTTTATGTAAACTGTGGCGTGCTAGACTGGACGTTTACTGGCTTATCGTACTATAATGGTGCATACTACCGCGTGACCTGCGGGATACTGGATTGGAACTATATTGGTTTGGTTGAACATGGGGGGATGTACTTCTACATTTATTGCGGCATGCTGGACTGGAACTTTACCGGCCTGGCGTATGATGGCGGATACTGGTACTATGTGGAGAAAGGCGTACGCGACCTGAGCTATAACGGTCAGGTTGACTACGCTGGTGGCTACTATTATGATGACGATGGAACCTTACAAGTAGGAACACCGGGTACCTACACAGTAATAAACGGTGTGGCGCAGATATAATGTGCATAAATTGGGGACTTGAACTCGGACAGATAATCATGGCGAAGAGCCGCTGCGGGAATTCCTGCGGCGGCTCTTTGCCATGAGTGTAAGTGTAAAACATAGCCACGAATAAAAGGTTACCTCCTTCAACAGGTACTGTCAAGAATTATGCGCAAAATTGTTTGCAGGCTCCTGCTGAATGAAGTCAGCCGGCAATGAAGGCATCGTCCAGAGAAGCGTTGCCGCATGAAGTGAGGAAACAAGAATGGGCTGCACGAATACAAGGGGTCAGCAGTAGAATCAGCCCGTCCGGTTGCTGCAAATGAGCGGAAGCATATTTGCCCAATACGCCTTTAATACGCACGCAATACGCATTAGTTCCGTAATACGCATTTAATACGGAGATAATGCGTATTGCGTTTTGACTGGGCTTCTTAGGTGCTTTATTTAGGCACTTTCATATTGACAACTACAATATATTGTGGTATATAAGAATCATCATTGTTCTTTGTGCACCATTTGCAGGTCTATTATCTGCATCGCACACGTTGTTAAGTTTGTACTTGAGGAGCACCACGCTCCCGTTTAAGATCAGGGTCACTGCGCCCACGTGATTCAACGACTATGCTGCGGGAAATTTTCTCGCGGCATTTTCCACCTGTACGCCGCCCTGCCGCCGTGCTATGATGTGCCTGTACTTAAGGCATCAAGCATTTAGGTCGGAGCAGAGCAGGCACGGGTGGAAAGCATTATCAACAGCTTTTCGCTCTGATTAAGAACCCGAAGTATGTCAAAATGCGCCTCCCGGAAAACGGGCGGCCATCAGAATTGAACAATACTGCAAACGCAGGAAGGATCGTAAGAGGCCGAAACGGCAGGAAGATTCTTCCTGCGTTTTTGCTTACCGTTTTTGTCGCGGCACTTGCCATCGCCGCGATACCGCAGGAAAAGAAAACGCGCCGAAATCGCTTCAGCGCAGATCAGGAAAAAGAAGTTTTGTAAAAGCCGTCAGGACGATACGGCAGGAAAATCGTCAAGGGAGAGGCAAGC
>ERZ857629.2771-NODE-2771-length-15844-cov-4.540820_pt1 | contig 15844 bp, 10 predicted proteins | sample MGYA00519700_ERZ857629 | MGnify/ENA primary metagenome ERZ857629 (study PRJEB31778, sample SAMEA3449351) | human gut metagenome | biome: human gut; feature: human-associated habitat; material: faeces | place: United Kingdom | collected 2010/2012 ...
TAGGCTTCGTATGGGACGTGCTGGGCAACAAGAGCCTCAAGGTGCGTGGCGGTACGGGTTTGTTCGCAGGCCGTCTGCCGCTGGTGTTCTTCACCAACATGCCGAGCAACTCCGGTATGATTCAGCAGAACCCGTTCAACGCCGTTACAAAGTACAATCAGGACGGCACCGTGAAGTCGTCTGACCCGCTGCTCAACAACTTCAAGGGCGGCCTCGTTACCGACCGCGACAAGATTCGCGAACTGCTCGGTGCACCAGCTACCATCACTCCTGACGACGGCACATTGGCAAGAACAATCGGTGGCGTAGATCGCAACTTCAAGATGCCGCAGGTATGGAAGTCATCAATCGCTATAGACTATCAGGTGCCGGTAAGCTTCCCGATGACACTCACAACCGAGTTCATCTACACCAAGAAAATCAACGATGTGATGCTGAATAACTACAACATCAAGGACGATACTTCTGGTTGGGAACACCTCAACGGAGCAGACAACCGCCTCGTTTATCCGAAGAACTTCACATACTACTCGAACATCAACGACGCGTGCGTGCTCACCAACACTCACAAGGGATACGGCTACACCTTCAACATCACAGCTACAGCTGAGCCGCTGAAGAACCTCAACGTGATGGCTGCCTACACACACACCGTGATGAAGGAGGTATCGGGTATGCCGGGTAGCAACGCTTCTTCTGCATGGTCGGGTCTGTACACCATCAACGGTCCTAACTTCTCCAATGTGCAGAACTCGCAGTACGTTGTTCCTGACCGCATCATCGCCAACGTAAGCTACAAGTATGCCAAGGATCACTTCAGCCTGTTCTATCAGGGTTACTCTCCATCGGGTTACAGTTTTCTCTACAATGGCGACATCAACGGCGACGGTATCAAGAACGATTTGATGTACATACCGAGAAACGACTCTGAAATCAAATTCGCAAGCGACGCCGACCGCGAGGCATTCTGGAAGTTCGTAGAGCAGGACAAGTATCTGAAGAACCACAAGGGCGAGTACGCAGAGGCTTATAGCGCTCGTGCTCCGTTCATACACCGCTTCGACTTCCGTTGGGCACACGACTTCGACGTGAAGATCGGCAACACACGCAACCGCCTGCAGCTCAGCCTCGACATCATGAACGTAGGCAACCTCTTCAACTCGAAGTGGGGCGTAGCAAAGAATATGACCAGCTGCAACAACGGTCAGATTCTGAAGGTGAACAAGGTGGAGAACAACACACCGGTGTTCAGTATGATGAAGGTCAACGGCGAATATGCTACCAAGACCTGGAACTTCAACCACAACTACGACCAGTGCTGGAAGATGCAGATTGGCATCAAGTACACATTCAACTAATAAACAGGCTGAAAAACAGCATAAAATAAAAAGACTGACTCCGGGATTCCGGGGTCAGTTTTTTTTATCCCAAATCGGTCATTAGATTTCTACTCTGCTTAGTCTTGGTTTCGAGCAGTTTGCAACGTTCGTGTCGAAGCCATAGCGGGCTATGGCGAAACGCGGGCGGCGGCAAGATGACGAGACAAAGGCGGAGAAGAGTGGAAAAGAAAGGCATATTCTCTTATAACACGCCTGTTTCGGTCTAATGACCGATTTGGGTTTATTGTTGTCGGTTGAAACGTTTCTGTTACGGGTCGGACGAAGTGCGGTTCCCGTGCCAGGCGCAGTTTTCTGCCGCTCTCATTCTTCGGCAAAAGTCCGGCTACCAAAATATTTCTCCACCGTGCGCATGAACGGTGTGAGGTGGCGTTCGCTCACATCGCCATGCCATCCGACCTGCGTTAGGCTTTGAGACACATACAGACGCCGTTTGGCACGAGTGATGGCCACATAGAATTTGCGGGCATCTTCGGCAAAAAGGTGCGGCGTATTGCGAGTGTAGTAGTTGGGCATACGCCCCTCAACAGCATCGAACAGTATCACATTATCAAACTCCAGTCCCTTTGCTTTGTGTATGGTTGTGACAAAAATGCGCTCGTTCATCGCCGTACCTCCGCACAAATCGGCCTCCTTCAGAGTCGCTATTTCCATGGCATGATGCGAGAGTTGCTCATAGAGTGAAGGTTCTGCTGCGGCATCAATCATGTCGGAAGCGAGATAGGAGGTGATGTGTTCAAAGCCGTCGATGGGTTGTATCTTTCCATCGTCAAGCAGATATTGACGGAAAAGCAGGAGTTCATGAACGAGTGCCGGAGTCTCGTCTGCTGCACGGCGCACATATTTTCGGGCAATTGCTTCGGCATAAAACGCGCCATAGGCATTGTTAAGTGCCGAAGCATGGCGGCGTGTCTGTTCCAAAGAGAGGAAGCGTTGCTGCTCTGCCAGACGCTCCTTTGCTGCCTCATAGCAGTGTGCCACCACTCCACAAGTGGCATTCACATCGTCGTCGGCAAGGTGCGAATTTTCGCCTTCAAGCCCGAATGCGCCGAGAAGATATTTCAGTTTGTGCTCTTTCAATTCGGGATGCAGCAGTCGCACAAGTCTCAACGAGTCAAGATAATGCGGATGTTGCATTTCGAGAGATATGTCGGGACAGTAGCGGCGCAGATTGTTTTCGAGAATGCGGTAGTCGTAGTCGGCGTTGTGTGCGAGCAACACCGCACCCTCAGCATAGTTCATAAACTGCCGCAAGGCTTCATCGTTGGCGATGAGCGTGTGGTGTTTGCGTTCCTCTATTATCGGGTTCACGATGTCGCCAAGCATCGCCGGGATTTCGCGCGAAGTCGTCAGGTGCGCCACGAACGCGGAATCAGGCAGCACTCTGCCTTTACGCATTTTCACGGCAGCTATCTGCACTATATCGTCGGCAAACACATCGAGTCCGGTGGTCTCCGTATCGAACACGACAATATCCTTTTCTTCATAGCATTCCACAAAATCTTGCAGATAAGAGCCGCCGTCGATGCGCAGCAAATCGGACGGCATCAAGGCACGATCGAACAGTTCGCGCACGAAAGAGCGTGCCGAAGCACTGCCCTCAAACACACGAAGTCCGTGCAGAAGGCGTGCCCACGCCATGAAGTTCATTTCGTTGTTGAGCACCGACAGGTGTGCAAAGACGAGCTTGACATCAGGAGTCGCGAACAGGTCGGTGCCTGAAACCTTGAAGAATCCCACTCCGCAACGCTTCAGTTCGGCAGCTATATCCTCGGCGTCGCGGTTGGCATTCACCACTATTGCCGTCGTGTCGTGCGGGAAGTTATGGTTGAGTTGCACGGCAAACTGCACCACATCGCGCACCTCGCTCTCGTAGTTGTCGCTGCGGAGAATCATCAGTTCGTTGCCGAGTCTCACCGCATGGTTGTCCCCACACGGCTGCGGAAGCATCGCCTTATCTATGCCAAGCACCGTGGCGGCATAGTCGTTGAACACCTGCAACAGATATTCCGGCGAACGGTGGTTCACCGAAAGGTGGTGAAGGCAGCATCCCTCCCTGTTACGCAAGGCTTCGAGCGTCCCCATCTTGGCACCCATAAACGAGAAGATGGCCTGCTGTTCGTCGCCGAGACACATCACGGTGAGCGCGTCGGGAGCTGTGAGCAGGCGTATTATCTGCATCTGCAAGGGGTTGAGGTCCTGCACCTCATCCACCTGAATCCAGCGGTAACGATGGAAACGCGGTGCATCCGTGGTGTCGGAAGCGAGCGCGTCGTAGGTGAACATAAGCAAATCATTGAAGTCGAGCAGACGGTTTTCGCGCTTGTAGCGTTCGTATTCCCAAGCGAGAGCCATTTTGCGAAGCATCTTCTTCACTATCTGCTGACTGCCGTAATCCATTGTATCGCTGCGTGTGAGAGAGCGGTAGAGGTCGGCATGAAGGTACATATCGACCATTATTTCCGGCGTGAAATCCTTCTTCTGCAAGCGGCAGATGCACTTCATGGCGGCTATGTCGTTGCTGTCGAGACACTCTGAATGCACGCGAATGGCTTTCGGGTGCTTCATTCTTATCTGGTGCATGAAGGTGGAAAGGTGGAACACTTCGGCGTATTCACGCCTCCGCTGGTAGTTGGCGACTACCGAATACTCATCGTCGCCGAGGTAGCGTGCGAGTATGCTCACGGCATCGTCGTCGTCGATTACCGCCGATTCGGTAGGCACCAGTCCGTTGGCGAAGAGGAAACGCGAGCAGTAGCGGTGCACATTGCCCACGAATATTTCGCCAGTGACCTCATCACCCATGCGCCGGGCTATGCGCTCTGTCATGCCACGGGCGGCGCGATTGGTGAACGTGAGACACAGCATGTCGGCATAATCCACCCCGTTTTCGTGCGCACGACAGATGCGTTCGGCAAGAATCTGTGTCTTGCCGCATCCAGGAGAAGCCAAAACAAGATGGTTGCCGCCCTCTGCCTCAATCACTTCCTGCTGGCATGGGTCGGGAACAAACGTGAAGTTCATAATCACTCGTTTTTTTATTTGTTTTCTGTTTTATGCCTATTCAGCAAAAAGCGGCACGCCCCTTCACGAAGCATGCCGCCGCAGTTATAGCCTGTCGGTGTGCGGCTTATGGCACGCACACATGTTTGTCTTATTCGAATACTATGTCGCCGAAGAAATCGGGACGATGAAAATCGGGCTTCGCCAAGTCTATCGGGAAGAACGAAAGGAAGTGCGGTCGAGGCAGTTTGTCGCCGCATTTATAGACATTCGCCTTTGCTCTGATGCCAGCGAAGCTGCCGAGCGCATGGCGATAGAACGCGCCGAGGGGCAAGGCGAGGCACAGCTGCCATGTCACGGCGCCGTTGCGTGTGTCGAAAGGCTCGCGGCCGAGCGACGACCAACGGTCCACTGTGTCGAGCACCTGCTGCGCAGCACGTTCCCTGCCCTCACGCTTCGGACCGAAGCCTATCAGCATGGTGCCGGCAGCATTGCATTCTATATTATAATATGTGCCGTCGGCAACGGGCGAAATGAAGAGTTCGCAGCACGAGTCCTCCCACACGTTGCCGTCGTCGTGCGGTGCAAGGGCACGCACGCTGTCCTCGGTCACACGGTAGTTCACGAGCAGCTGGCTGCCGTTGTGAGCAAGGCGCACCTCCATCTGCGGACGGTAGGGGAAGTCGGCAGCCCAACAGTGCGACTCCACGGGGGCGAAAGCCACCCCTGCCTCGTCCATAATACGGCAAATCTCAGCCGCCTTTACGCCGGCAGCTGAGACTTGCTTAACGTTCAGGACTTTCTCCATAAAATCAGAGATTGTTCTTTTCTATATCCTTGAAGTAGCGGTATGTGCCCACCTTCAGATCGTCGGTAGCAGCCTCATCACACACGATGATGCCGTGCTGGTGCATCTGGAGCACGCTGATAGTCCACATCTGTGTCACGGGACCCTCCACAGCTGCCTGCAAAGCGCGTGTCTTGTTGTGACCGTTCACGAGAATCATCACCTCGCGTGCAGCCATCACTGTGCCTACACCCACGGTGAGAGCCGTTGTCGGAACCTTATTCACGTCGTTGTCGAAGAAGCGTGAGTTGGCAACGATTGTGTCGGTTGTCAGGGTCTTCTGGCGTGTGCGTGAAGTGAGCGAAGAACCCGGTTCGTTGAAAGCGATGTGTCCGTCGGGACCGATACCTCCGATGAAGAGGTCGATGCCTCCGGCTTCCTCAATCATCTGCTCGTAGTGTGCGCATTCGGCTTCGAGGTCTTCTGCGTTGCCGTTGAGGATGTGTATGTTCTCTTTCGGGCAGTCGATATGGTTGAAGAAGTTGTTTGCCATGAATGAGTGGTAGCTCTCCGGGTGCGATTCGGGCAGTCCCACATACTCGTCCATATTGAATGTGAGGACATTCTTGAACGAAACGCGACCCTGCTTGCAAGCTTCCGCCAAAGCACGATACATGCCGATGGGTGAAGAACCGGTCGGGAGTCCGAGCACAAACTTATGGTCGGGAGTGGGATTGAATTTGTTGATACGCTCAATCACATGCTCAGCTGCCCACTTAGACAGTTGGTCATAGTCTTTTTCGATTATTAATCTCATGTCAATAAAATTTATAAGTTGTTTTTTGTTCTTTTATCGTAAAGTCGGTATCTTATGCAAAGATAGTGCAAACGAGTGCAATGAAAGCTTGCTTTCACATTGCCGAGTGCAGCCTATTTTATGCAAAGATAGTGATTATAAACCTAATTTGCAAACGTATTCACATAAAAAGGTCTTTTATTCACAATTTCTCTGCTTTTTCAAGCACAATAATGCCGGTTTTCAAACAAGGCTTCTTTTGATTGCAAACAAGACTTGTTTTGATTGCAAACAAGGCTTCTTTTCACTGCAAACAAGGCTTGTTTGGAAAAGTAAAAGAGCAAAAAATGCAAAAGAACAAAAACACATTGAAATACAAGTAGTTACAACTCGCTCACAAAACCTGCCACAAAGCGATGCGGACTCCGAATGTCATGTAGCAGAAAACCATCTGTAAAGCACCTTATAAATCATGAAATGCAAACATAGAAGGTCGAGCGTCTCGCTCGACAACAGCATCCAAGCATTCCATAAACCACAATTCATGAAACCCGCTGCGGATTACAAATAACCCGTCCACACCATTAAAAACACCTTTCCTTTTACATTCATAATCAGAAAATTGCGTACCTTTGCATCTGCACTTGCATTACATCTGCACAATGCTTGCAATAATTGCACATCGTAACACACATTGAATGAAAGAATTTGTAATATCAGAAGTTAAGGCAGAGACTGCCGTTCTCGTAGGACTTATAACGAAAGAGCAGGACGAGGAAAAGACAAAAGAATATCTTGACGAGCTGGAATTTCTCGCCGACACGGCGGGAGCCGTCACCGTGAAGCGTTTCACGCAGCGCGTGGGAGGACCGAGTCAGGTGACATACGTCGGTTCGGGAAAGCTGCAGGAAATAAAGGAATACATAGAAGCAGAGGACGACGCCGAGCGACCGGTGGGTATGGTGATTTTCGACGACGAGCTGTCGGCGAAACAGATACGCAACATCGAGAAGGAGCTGGGCGTGAAAATACTCGACCGCACATCGCTCATCCTCGACATCTTCGCCATGCGTGCACAGACAGCAGCCGCAAAGACGCAGGTGGAACTGGCGCAATACCGCTACATGCTGCCGCGACTCCAGCGTCTGTGGACGCACCTTGAACGTCAGGGAGGCGGCTCGGGAAGCGGCGGCGGAAAGGGAAGCGTGGGCCTGCGCGGACCCGGTGAGACACAGCTCGAGATGGACCGTCGAATAATCCTCAACCGCATCACACTCCTAAAACAACGTCTGGTGGAGATAGACAAGCAGAAGACGACACAGCGCAAGAACCGCGGACGACTCATACGCGTGGCACTCGTGGGCTACACCAACGTGGGAAAATCGACCATCATGAACCTTCTCTCCAAAAGCGAAGTGTTCGCCGAGAACAAACTCTTCGCCACGCTCGACACAACGGTGCGCAAGGAGGTGATAGAGAACCTGCCATTCCTCCTCGCCGACACCGTGGGATTCATCAGAAAGTTGCCCACCGACCTCGTGGACTCCTTCAAATCGACACTCGACGAGGTGCGCGAAGCCGACCTGCTGCTGCATGTCGTCGACATATCGCACTCCGATTTCGAGGAGCAGATAAACGTGGTGGAGAATACACTGAAAGACCTCGGATGCGCCGACAAACCATCGATGATCGTCTTCAACAAGATAGACAACTACACATGGACCGAAAAAGAAGAGGACGACCTCACTCCGCCGACAAAGGAAAACATCACACTCGACGAACTGAAACGCACATGGATGGCACGACTCCACGAGAACTGCCTCTTCATTTCAGCCAAGGAGAAGCAGAACATCGACGAGTTCCGCGACACCATCTACCGCAAAGTGCGCGAGATGCATGTGCAGAAATACCCGTACAACGACTTCCTCTACGAGAGCGAATTCTGACAACCACAACCGCCGGCACACATGACGCCGGCACACAAAAAGAAAAATCACTAATAAAAACAACAACAATTATGGGAATAAAGAAACTATTCACCGCCGCAGTCATGGCCCTTGCCCTCGTCATGCAAGCACAGCAGGCACAGGCCTACGACTATGAAACCGTGAAAGGCGACCCGATGCAGACACGCATCTACACGCTGCCCAACGGACTGAAAGTATATCTTTCGGTAAACAAGGAGAAACCACGCATCCAGACCTACATTGCCGTACGCACCGGTTCGCGCAACGACCCTGCCGAAACCACTGGTCTGGCACACTATCTGGAACACCTCATGTTCAAGGGAACACAGAAGTTCGGCACCACCGACTACGCACAGGAGAAACCCTACCTCGACGACATAGAACGCCGCTACGAACACTACCGCACCGTCACCGACCCCGCCGTGCGCAAGCAACTCTACCACGAGATTGACTCAGTGTCGCAGATTGCCGCACGCTACTTCATACCAAACGAGTACGACAAACTCATGTCCTCCATCGGAGCAACCGGCACCAACGCCTACACAAGCAACGATGTGACCTGCTATGTGGACAACATCCCGTCGAACGAAGTGGACAACTGGACGAGAATACAGGCCGACCGCTTCAACAACATGGTGATACGCGGATTCCACACCGAGCTTGAAGCCGTGTACGAGGAGTTCAACATGTCGCTCACAAAGGACATACGCAAGGAGCTTGCAGCCATCGGCAAGATGCTCTTCCCCACACACCCCTACGGCACACAGACCACCATCGGCACGCAGGAACACCTGAAGAACCCGTCAATCACCAACATCAAGAACTACTTCCACAAGTACTATGTGCCCAACAACGTGGCTATCTGCATGGCGGGCGACTTCGACCCCGAAACCGTAATGGCCACCATCGACCGCTACTTCGGTTCATGGAAAGGCTACGGCAAGGTGGAACAACCCTACTACGCACCCGTGAAAAACCTCACAGCACCCAAGGACAGCACCGTAGTGGGACAGGAAGCGGAGAACGTAATGCTTGCATGGAAGTTCGACGGAGCCGCCGGTCTGCAGAACGACACACTGCAAGTGATAAGCAACATGCTCAACAACGGCAAGGCAGGACTCTTCGACCTCAACATCAACCAGGCCATGCGCTGCCAGACCGCAGAGGCATTCTGCTTCGACATGCGCGACTATTCGCAGTTCCTGCTCTTGGGTATGCCCCTCGAAGGACAGAGCCTCGACGAGGTGAAGAGCCTCATGCTCAGCGAAGTGGAGAAGCTTAAGAGCGGCAACTTCGACGCAAAGCTGCTGCCGTCGGTCATCAACAACATGAAACTCGACTTCCTCCGCTCGCTCGACAGCAACGAAAGCCGAGCCACCACATTCGTGAACACATTCATAAACGGACGCGACTGGAAGACAGAAGTGGAGAAGTTCGACAGAATAGCACACATAACAAAGGAACAGATAAGCGACTTCGCACGCCGACACTTCGGCGACAACTACGCCATAGTATATAAGAAGCACGGCGAAGACCTCTCGCAGAAGAAGATAGAGAAGCCGGCAATCACTCCGATTCCGAGCAACCGCGACCTGCAAAGCGCATTCGTAAAGGAGATAAAGGAGTCGAAAGTGGAACCCATACAGCCACGATTCCTCGACTACAAGAACGACTTCGCACAGGCAAAGACAAAAAAGAAACTGCCCGTTTACTACATACAGAACAAGCAGAACGAACTGTTTGAACTCTACTACCGATTCGATTTCGGCGAGGAAAGCAACAACTGGCTACCATACGCACCGCAGTATCTCGACCTGCTCGGCACCGACAAGCTCTCTGCCGATGAGGTAAAGCAGCGCTTCTACGAACTGGGATGCGACTTCAACACATCCGTAAGCGAGGACGAGATGCACATAACACTCAGCGGACTCGGCGAGAACATGACCGAAGCCATGAAACTCATGGAGCAGCTTCTCAACAACGCCAAGGTGGACAACAACGCCTACAGGAAGTTCGTGGAGACAAAACTGAAGATACGCAAGGACAACAAGCTCGACCAGGAGACCAACTTCTACGCCCTCCGATTCTACGGAATCTACGGCAAGTACAACACCTATCGCAACGTTCCTGACAGTGTTTCACTCGTAAACAAGAACCCGCAGGAACTCATCGACATGATAGCCGCACTGAAGAACTACAAGCACAGCATCATCTACTACGGTCCGCTCGAACTCAAGCAGCTCATCGCCACCATCGACAAGAACCACATCGTGGCGAAGAACCTCAAGGATGCACCTGCCGGAAAACCATACACCGCAGAGCAGACACCTGAAAACGAGATACTCATTGCGCCGTATGACGCCAAGAACATCTACATGATGCAGTACAACAATTCAGGCAAACAGTGGAATGTCAAGGAACAACCCATCATCAATCTGTTCAACTCCTACTTCGGAGGAGGCATGGACGGTGTCGTGTTCCAGGAACTGCGCGAAAGCCGCGGACTCGCCTACAGCGCCGCAGCACACTACAACACGCCATCAAAGAAGAACGAGCCCGAATACTCCTACACCTACATCATCACACAGAACGACAAGATGATGGACTGCGTGAACGTGTTCAACGAAATCATCAACAACATACCGCAATCGGAAGGCGCGTTCGACCTCGCCAAACAAGCACTCAGCAAGCGCATCGCGGCAGGCAGAATCACCAAGGCCAACATCATCTTCGCTTACCTCAACGACCGAAAACTCGGTCTGGACGAAGATGTACGCCGATACGTCTATGAGACGCTGCCGTCAATAACACTCGACGACATCGTGAAGTTCGAGATGGAAAACATGGCAAAGAAACCGTGGCGCTACATCATTCTCGGCGATGAAAAGAACCTCGACATGAAGGCTCTGGAGAAGATAGCACCCGTGCGCCGCGTCTCCACAGAAGAGATTTTCGGATACTAAAGAGCCGTCAAGCAAACGATAAGACGAGTGACAAGGGGATGCTTCTTGCCGGAAACTGCTCATGACAGGCAGCCGGCGGAAAAGCAAACCGCCTTGTCACTCGTCTCTTCTTTCGTCCATTTGCTTGTAAAAAACACACTTTAACGGACAAAAAAGCGTGTTCTTTCTATAAAATCGGGCGTTTGTTGAATAAATTTGCATAGTCCGTCAGCATATTATATCTTTGCAAATAGAAAGTCAAGATAAATGATTAGAGAGTTATTTAAGTTTCAACAGATCTCTTGAGAAAAGATGATCAGACGCAGATTACGTTTCATAAACAGATTCAAATAGTGATAGGAAGCTATTTTTAAAGCAAAGGTAAAAAATCATCAAAAAACTGTCACGGCGGTGACTAACATAGTAAATGAATGAATTTTGTTGTTGATTAATAAGTTTTCGTGAGAAAAGAAAGATTATCGGGGCATCGTCGGATGCCCTTTTTTTGTGTCCTTACGCCACAAGGCAGAACATTTTTCAGCCGCATATTTTGTGCTTCAGCGTTTTTAAGCTAACTTTGTACGAGCGATACGCTTGAACCAACGCCCCGCCAACAAGCAACGAAAATAACAATAACAACAAACAACAAGATGAAAATAGGAATAATTGTGGCGATGGACAAAGAGCTGGCACAGCTCCTGACACTCACCGGCGACTCACGGCGCGAGACCCGCAACGGGCGTGAATTTGTGCTCGGAAGCATCGGAGGCAACGACATCGTGATACAGAAATGCGGCATAGGAAAGGTGAATGCCGCCATAGGTGCCGTGGAGATGATTGACGCCTACCGGCCCGACCTCGTGATTTCCACCGGCTGTGCAGGCGGCGCTGACACCGGGCTCAACGTTGCTGATGTGGTGGTGAGCACAGCATGCCAGTACCACGACGTCTATTGCGGCAGCGAGTGCGACTACGGTCAGGTGCTCGGCATGCCCACACGCTACGCCACCGACAGCACCCTCGTACAGAAAGCCACATCGCTCGACTGCCCCACGAAGGTGCATGCCGGACTCATTGTCACCGGCGACTGGTTCGTGGACAGCCGGGAAAAGATGCGCGACATACTAAGCCACTGCCCCGACACAATGGCAGTAGATATGGAGAGTGCCGCCATTGCACACACATGCCATCTGCGCGGAGTGCCGTTCGTGAGTTTCCGCATCATCAGCGACATCCCGTTGAAGGACGACAAGGCACAGATGTACTTCGACTTCTGGGCACGCATGGCCGAAGGCTCGTTCGAAGTGACAAAGGCATTCCTCGCTGCATTGTAAGGAAAGGGAACTTAAAACAAAAGCATATAACAAACAAAAGATTATGGACAAGATACCAAGTTTCACCATCAACCACAACCTTCTGCTGCGCGGCATATATGTTTCGCGTAAGGACACCATCGGCGGCGACACCGTAACGACATTCGACATACGCATGAAAGAGCCTAACCGCGAGCCGGCTCTGCATCCCGGTGCACTGCACACAATAGAGCATCTGGCAGCAACCTACCTGCGCAACGACCCGGAATGGAAGGACAACATCGTCTATTGGGGACCTATGGGATGCCTCACGGGCAACTATCTGCTCATGAAAGGCGACTTGCAACCCTCCGACATCGTGGAACTTATGAAGCGTACATTCCGTTTTGTGGCTGAATTTGAGGGCGAAGTGCCGGGCGCAGCACCCAAGGATTGCGGCAATTACCTGCTCCACGACCTGCCAATGGCACGCCTTGAAGCACGCCGTTACCTTGAGGAAGTGCTCGAACGCATCACCGACGACAACATGGTGTACCCCGAATAAGCGGCGGCACCACTATATACGAAAAGTGTGTCAAGACGGAATCGATACCGCTTTGACACACTTTATTTTTCAGAGACGAAGCTGCTACAGTCCGAATCTGTAGCCCACGGTGAACTCAATCACCTGACTCTTGGGACTTTTTACACCTTCCAAGTTGGAAATCTGAGTCAGCCCTATGTTGTAACGAGCATCCACCACCACATTCTCATACTCGTATGACACGCCCAGCGGTATTGAGAAAGCGACGCTCTTGCACTTCATATCGACCTCGACATCCTCAGGTTTTTCATAAATCACATCGCCGTTTTCCTTCACGGTGTAAGATGTTTCGGTGTATTTGCTCTTGCCGGAGAGGTTCAGCCCCAGCTGCGCACCGGCCTTGAACGCCAAGTTCGGCGTGACATAGAGGTTGAACATGAGCGGAATATTCAGATAGTCCGCCTGCGACTTCATATTGCTGAATCCCAAGTTCTTGTATTCCTTGCCGTTTATTTCAAGCGTCGTCTTGTTGTTGCCGTAGCGGCATCCCTGCTGCGAATAGAACGCACCCAGACTCACCGACAACTGCGGCAAGACCTGATAATCCACATCCACACCGCCTACAAAGCCTGCCTTGTAGCGTGCCTTGTTCTCAATTGCCTGCCCGGCGTAATCCTGATAGATGGCATCGCCCGAAAGATTGGCGAGACTTACGCCCACACGCGGGACGACAGAGAAACGTCCTACCTCACGCTGCGCCATTGCCAGCGTCGAAACAACCATTGCGAATGCCAATAGAAATGTTCTTTTCATGTTATTTTTCCTTTCTTTATTGTGTAGTTTTTTATTATTCAAACGCATTTTCACCGCTTTTATTGCATCATCACCACACATATTTCCACACATAACTCGCCCTGAAAACGGAAGTACCACAGCAGCATGAAGAAGCAGAAAGAACAAAAAAAATGCCGGAGAACCTCACAGTCCACCGGCATCCTGCTAATTGATGATATTTCGATTACAAGAAATTAGTCCTTGTTGGAGCGTTTGCGCTCAAGATGGTCGAGTATTATCTTGCGCATACGCATGCTTTTCGGGGTCACCTCCACGAGTTCGTCCTCCTTGATGTATTCGAGGCATTCTTCAAGACTCATCACCGTCTTCGGAATCACGCGTGCTTTTTCGTCAGAGCCACTGGCACGCACATTGGTGAGCTGCTTTGCCTTTGTCACGTTGATTACGAGGTCGTTGTCGTGCACATGTTCGCCCACTACCTGTCCGCCATACACTTCTTCACCCGGATCGATGAAGAATTTGCCGCGGTCCTGCAGCTTGTCGATGGAATAGGCGTATGCCGTTCCCGTCTCCATTGCTATCATCGAACCGTTCATGCGGCGTGTGATTTCGCCCTTAAACGGCTGATATTCCTTGTAACGGTGTGCCATAATGGCCTCGCCCTGCGATGCGGTGAGCACGTTTGTGCGCAGTCCGATGATGCCGCGCGAGGGTATGTCGAACTCTATATCCACGCGGTCGCCCATGGTCTGCATCGATGTCATCTCGCCCTTGCGGCGTGTCACCATATCGATCATCTTGCTGGCAAACTCCTCAGGCACGTTGATGGTGAGTTCCTCGACAGGTTCACACTTCACGCCGTCAATCTCCTTGTAGATTACCTGCGGCTGTCCCACCTGCAGTTCATAGCCTTCACGGCGCATTGTCTCGATGAGTACGGAGAGGTGAAGCACGCCGCGTCCGCTCACAATCCACTTGTCCGTGCTGTCCTCGAAGGGTCGCACACGCAGCGCGAGGTTCTTTTCGAGTTCCTTTTCCAGACGCTCGTTGATGTGGCGTGAGGTGACAAACTTGCCCTCTTTGCCGAAGAACGGCGAGTCGTTGATGGTGAAGAGCATGCTCATGGTGGGCTCGTCAATTGCTATCGGAGGCAGCGGTTCGGGGTTTTCAAAGTCGCAGATGGTGTCGCCTATCTCGAATTTCTCAAGACCCACGATGGCGCAGATGTCGCCTGAATGCACTTCCTGCACCTTTTTCTGTCCCATTCCTTCGAACACATGTATCTCCTTTATGCGTGTCTTCTCCATTTTTCCGTCGCGGTGGGCTATCGTCACGTTCATGTTCTCGCCAAGAGTTCCGCGGTGAATGCGTCCCACTGCTATACGACCGGTGTAACTCGAATAGTCGAGCGACGTGATAAGCATCTGCGGAGTGCCTTCCAGCACCTGTGGTGCGGGTATCACCTCCACGATCTTGTCGAGCAGATAGTCGATGTTGTCGGTAGGAGTCTTCCAGTCCTCAGCCATCCATCCGTTCTTGGCGGAACCATAGACAACGGGGAAGTCGAGCTGGTCCTCGGTGGCGTTGAGCGAGAACATGAGGTCGAACACCATCTCGTACACCTCTTCCGGACGACAGTTGGGTTTGTCCACCTTGTTCACCACCACGATAGGCTTGAGTCCTATCTGCAAAGCCTTCTGCAAAACGAAGCGTGTCTGCGGCATAGGTCCCTCGAAGGCATCCACAAGCAGGATGCATCCGTCGGCCATATTGAGCACGCGCTCCACCTCGCCTCCGAAGTCGGAGTGTCCCGGAGTGTCTATGATATTGATTTTCGTGCCTTTCCAATCGATTGACACATTCTTTGAAAGAATCGTTATTCCTCGTTCACGTTCCAAGTCGTTGGAGTCCAACACCTGGCCACTGTTATCCTGACCGTCGCGGAAAAGCTTTCCCGCCAGCATCATTTTGTCCACAAGCGTGGTCTTGCCATGATCGACATGGGCAATGATTGCAATGTTCCTAATGTCTTGCATTTGCTTATACCTTAAAAAAATCCGACTGCAAAGTTACTAATATTTATCCACATAAAGGCAACTTCACCTTATATTTTAAAACACGCACGCACATGAAAGGGAAATGAAACGGCTCTGAAACTGCAAAAATAAGTTAATAAACAAGTAAAACACTGTGCTTCAAAGGCAAATTTGAAGAATAATTAGTACCTTTGCATCCGCATTTAGCAAAATCACATTTTAAATTACAAAAAGTTCTATGTATTTAGATCAGGCAAAAAAACAAGAGATCTTTGGACAGTACGG
>ERZ857629.2773-NODE-2773-length-15836-cov-21.494519_pt1 | contig 15836 bp, 16 predicted proteins | sample MGYA00519700_ERZ857629 | MGnify/ENA primary metagenome ERZ857629 (study PRJEB31778, sample SAMEA3449351) | human gut metagenome | biome: human gut; feature: human-associated habitat; material: faeces | place: United Kingdom | collected 2010/2012 ...
GTCCGCATGGAGGGCTGTCAGGTGACGCCCCAGATGCGGGAGCAGTGCCAGCGTGCGCTGCGTGGCGAGGTGACCACGGCGGAGCTGCTGCGGCGTTTTTCCAAATCAGCCGAGAGGTGACGATGATATGGCGTACAGCATCGATCCCATTCAGGACAACTGTTACCCCGGCACAACGGTGCTGGTGAACAAACTGCATATCCATGACGAGGCCGCGCTGCAAGAGGCGGAGGCTCTCGCCACCTATGTCAACGCCTCCAAGCTGGAACAATGCCCGCTGGAAGGCGTTTTTGATTTTGCCCACTACAAGGCGATCCATCAATTTCTTTTCTCTGACCTGTACGATTGGGCGGGGCAGATCCGTACGGTGAACCTCAGCAAGAAAGGGACAGACTTCTGTCCCGCCGAAATGATTGAATCGCAGGCCAAGCTGATTTTTGACCGGCTAAAGGAGCAGAATTACTTCAAGGGCTTGCCCCATGACGCATTCGTGGAGGAGATTACCGATTTTTACTGCATCACCAACTACCTGCATCCCTTCCGCGAGGGCAACGGGCGCACCCAGCGGGCGTTCCTGACGCAGCTTATCCGCAGCGCGGGACATGACCTCAACTGGTCGGAGGTGGATGGCGACCTGCTGATGATCGCCACCATTCAGGCAGCGCAGGGTGTGACAGACCTGCTGCATCAGGTGCTTGGCGAGGCGATAAAGTGAGTATAGCAAAGAGCCGGCACAGGGAATCCCCTGTGCCGGCTCTTTTGCTATTGACTATAGTTACAGCAGTTCTTTTTGAGCAAACTCGAATGCGGCAGTCGTTATACCCTCAGATGCAGCTTTAATTGCAGGTTCTAACACCTTGAGCAATTCTAATTTCTTATAATGCTTTGCTTGGGGTGTTGCATCATAATAGGTTACGTCATCCGTAGTGCGCCTGACTATGTAGCCAGCTTCAACCAAGCGATCAACATATCCGTTGAACTCGTCCTCACACAGACCGTACAAGGCCGGCAGCACATGAAAGTGATTTCGGGACGCATTGACAATACTGCAATAAATGGCATCGCTGGTTTTTGCTCTTGCTTTCGTATAGGGTTTTCTTGCCGAAGCAGGAACACAATCCTCATTAAGACTTGCCCCTGGGATATATCCTTTTTCAATCCACACCCTAACCGTTCGTTCGCTTATAGTGTGCTTCGTTGCAAAATCAGAAATTGTCATTTGTTTCTCCTCATGCCATTGGTTGTTTTGTGGTGATATTCGTCCAGTCAGACACATCGCACTGCCTGTTTCTATCACTTCCCGTTGCCACCAGAGTGCCGTCAGCTTTCAGGCCAATTGTATGGTTGTGACCGGCTGACACAGCCACAATATCAACCCAGTCGGACACGTTGCACTGACCAAAGTGATTTCTACCCGCTGCCACCACCGTCCCATCAGCTTTCAGACCAATTGTATGATTGTGACCCGCTGACACAGCCACAATATCGACCCAGTCAAGCACATCACACTGCCCGTACTCATTATAACCTACTGCTACTGCCGTACCATCGGTCTTTAAACCGATTGTACAGTCGTTACCGGCAGACACGGACACAATATCGGTCCAGCCAAGCACATCGCACTGTCCATATTTATTGTAGCCCGTTGCTACTACTGTACCGTCAGCCTTCAGACCAATTGTATGATTGTGACCCGCTGACACAGCCACAATATCTTTCCAGTTGGACACATTGCACTGTCTGCTTGCATTATTGCCCGTTGCTACCACTGTGCCATCTGCTTTCAAGCCAATTGTATGGTTGTGACCAGCTGACACGGACACAATGTCAACCCAGTCGAGCACATCGCACTGCCCGTACTCGTTATAGCCCGCTGCCACCACCGTGCCGTTGGCTTTTAGGCTAATCGTATAATTGTAACCGGCAGACACATCCACAACATCCTTCCAGTCAGATACATCACATTCCCCATATGCATTATAGCCCGTTGCCATTACCGTCCCATCTGCTTTTAAGGCGACGGTATGGTTATTGGCAGAAAGACTATCGGAAAACAGTTGGAACAGCGGTATGCACCGATCTCTGGCATCCTTGTAATTGCCAAGCGAACCAAAAGTTATCGCAGCCTCTGCATAGTCGCCGGAATCAAGCAAATGTATTGCTTTATTATATTTTTGCTTGGGGATAATTACCGTTGTCAGAACGATTACAAACGCCATGCAAGCACACACAATAGGCGCACCGATGACAAATGCTTTTTTGCGCTTCCTTCTTGCCTTGTTAGCCGCAATTCTGCGCTCTTCAGCTTTGCGCTCTGCTTCAAGCCGCTCGGCCTTTTCTTTTGCCTTGATTTCTTCAATTCTCTTTTGACAAGCACAAATTTGTTCGTCCGCATCCTTCCAGCCGAAAATAGATTGGAACATCTGAAGCGCTTCTTCACAAGAAGCTGTACTATCCTCGGCTATTTTGGATTTTGCGGAGGAGTAAATTCCGTCCTTGCGGCAGATTTCCGCCTTATCAAGACAGCTCTCGGCAAGGGCGTCGGCATCCTTAAAGTCAGGAATGCTCTTGAATTTATCAGCAGCCGACCGGTAGGCATCCTCCGAATCTGCGCGGCTCATTGCATTTGCGGCATCGTTATATATTCCGGTCAGGCGGGCGTTCTCATCGCGGTCGTTGATGTGGGTGATGTAGTCCTCCAGCGTGTCGCGAAGCGTCTCATCTCCGAACCGCATGACTTTGCGATAGTTGTCCTTGTCATCAAACGGTTGCTCACAATTTGCGAGGTCATCGACCTTTCGCACCCGCAGATCCGCCATCAACTTGCCCAAATACGCTTGAGCGCACTCCGGGTCGAGGTCAAGCACCTTTTCGCAGTACTCATCGGCACTGTCCCAGTCGCCGTCCTCCAAGAAGATGAAAGCTCGCTTCAGCAGGGGCGCGGTATTGGCGGTAGTCTCCTGCACTACCACCGTTTCGCGGGCCGCGGGCTTGTCAACTTCCGTCAGCTTCTTGATGCCACGGATCAAGTCCTGCATGAAGCCCAGCTTAGACATATCCTGCGCCTGTAAATGGGAAAACTCCTCTGGCAGATCGTAGGGATCCATATCGCGGTAGGCGGGGATCAGTACCTTTTTCGCACCGCCCCGGATCAGTGCCAGATAGCGACTCCACTCGTTCTTCACCCACACGGCGTTGAAGTACTCCGGCTTCGTGCCCAGCACCACCATGACCTTGGCGCTGTTCAGTGCGGCGAATATGTACGGCTCGTAGGCGGTACCCAACTTGTCCTCCAACGTGATGCGGGAGAAGAACACCTTGAAGCCCTCCTGTGTCAGCTGGTGGTAGAGATCGGTAGCCAGCACGCTGTCCGGTGTCCGACGGCCATTGGCATCTGTCTCCTTGTAGCAGATGAATACATCAAAAAGTTCTTCCTTCTGGGAAATCTCCAGAATGCCCTTCTGAATTTCGTTGATTACTTTAGCCTCGGCCTCGTAGACCACCCGCTGGGCGGCGTCGGCGTACTGGATGGCGGCCTTGTAGTCCTCATCATCGAAAATGGAGGTGTACTGGGCTCGGTTCACCGTAGGCACGCGCTTGTGCGTGGCCGGATCCTCCACGTACTCAATGCCATAGCGGCACAGCACCAGCGACCAGTACGCCTCAGCGTCGGTCTTGTCCTCGTTGAGGATCTGCTCATAGATGCCTGCCGCCTTGTCGAAGTCGTTGTTGCGCCGGAAGTGGTTGGCGCGGTCGTAGAGGTTGGCGCGCCGGTCGTCGTCCAGCTTAGGCAGCGTCTGCGTGGTGCCGCAGTATTCACACACGGCTACGGACTCACCGGGATTGATTTGCAGCTCTCCGCCGCACATTTTACATTTGAAGATGGACATATCCTGTCTCCTACTTTCCTTACTTATTCAGCTTGCACAGTCGGTTTCGTTCCGCCAGGGTGGCGGCGGCACGGCGGCAGAGGACGGCGGCACTGTCCAAATCGCCATCGGTGAGACTGCGCTGCAATTCGTCCAAGCAGGCAGACAGGGACATCTCCACATCCGCCAGCGCCTCGCTGCTGACAGGATCGCTGAATCGGAAGTCCTCCGCCAGCTTTTGCAGTGCGGCTCGCAGCTCCGGTGCATCGCACTGGTTTACCAGCACATTGGCCTTGGACTGCATGGCGCGCATGGGGCTTACATCCTTTTTCAGCTTCGCGTCCTGCCGCTCCACCTCGTCGCGCATCATATCGGCGGCAATGCAGCCCACCACCGCGGCCGCCAGCGTGACGGCAAAGAGAATCACGCCCACCCATGTGGGCACCCATTTAGCCAGCGCCATGACCAGCAAGCCCAGCACCAGCTGCACCGCCAGATACACTACGCCGAGGCGGGCGATGGGGAAGCCGTAGAACTTGCTGCGGACACTTTCGCCGTTGCGGAAGGAAATTTTGAAAATGTAGAGCTGTGCGAGAAATGCGATGAGGGTAAACACAAAGCTCAGCCAGTAGGCCCCGTTTTTCACAAAGGGTACGGCCAGCACGATGACAAGCCATGCCGCCAGTACGATGCCGAGAATGACCAGCCCACGCACGCTATTCTTGTTTTTCATATCCATGCTCCTCCTTTATGTAAGCCGCCGGCTCATTTGCCCCGCTTTTTGCCGCAGTTGGGGCAGAAGTTGCTCTTGATGTTCGTCTGACCGCAATCACAGTCCCAGCCCGCGTCCGGCGCGGGCTTTTTCGCGCCGCAATCCGGGCAGAAATTGCTGGTGATGTTGGCTGCGCCGCAGTTGGCACAAGTCCAGCCAGTCTGCAAAACAGGCTTCTTCGCGCCGCAGTCGGGGCAGAAGTTGGAGGTGATGTTCGTCCGCCCACAGGCGCAGCTCCAACCACCCGCGGGGGCGGCTGCATCAGGAGCAGGCGGGGTGATCCCGCTGAAAACGGGGTTCAGGGCGTCCTTGGTCATGTTGACCACGCCGCCCATGGCGCCCAGCGCCACACCCAATCCGGCAATGTCGCCCAGACCGCTGCCGCCGCCGTTGGAGCCCATCTCGCCCAAGCCTGCGGCGTAGGCCTTCTGCACCTCGGATTGCAGCACGTCTTTCTGGGTGTAGCCCTTGGCACGCATGATCTCCGCCTCGGTGAGGCCCGCCATACGCTGTGCCTGTGCCTCCGCCTGTGCCTTGATGACCGTCCGCTCCGCCTCCCGGCGTGCTACCTCTGTCTCGGTGGTCTGGCGTTCCAGCTCCACCTTGCGCTGGGCGGCGGTAATGGCCGCCTTGCTCTCCTCCTGTGCGGTGCGGTAGGCCGCCTCGCTCTGCGCCTGCACGGTCTTGACCGCGGCCTCCGCCTGATAGGCGCGGGTCTGGAGCATCACGGTGTGCAGTTCCCGGATGCGCTTGAAGTTGGGGTCATCCTCCGGCAGCACGATGTGGGTCACGTAGAACTGCGGGATAGTCAGGCCGTACTCCTCAAATCCCGGCAAAATCTTCTGTCGCAGGTCGGCGGAGATGTCGTCCACCCGCTCGTCGATCTCCAGCAGGTCGATCTGCTGACTCTTGATGATGGCGGGCAGGTTGCTGCGTACCGCGTTGACGATCAGCGGGCGGAAGGCGTTCTGCACGGACTTGGTAAAGCCCGCCTGATCGCCCCACGCAATGCCGCTCATGGTGCCTACCAGCTTCAGCAGCAGCTTGCGGGCGTCGGACACCTGCAAATTCAGCTCGCCGGAGGCTCCGATCTCCAGCGGCACGCTGGTCAGCGGGTCGATGAACCGCACCTTGTCCGGCGTGCCCCACTTAATGGCCATCTGCACCGTCTTGTTGATGAAGTAGACCTCGCTGTGGAAAGTCCCCTCGGTATCGGTGGGCAGCTTATAGAGCTTTTCCAGCAGGGGCAGCTGCTGGGTCTCCAGCGTGTAGCGGCCCGGCCCGAACAGATCCAGTGCCTGTCCGTCCCGGAAGAAGATGGCCTCCTGACTTTCGTGGACGATAAGCTGCGAGCCGAAATTGAAGTCCTCAATGGGGTGCTTCCACACCAGTGTTTCGTTGTCGCCCTCGTACTTGATGATGCTGGCAAGGCCGTCCTTGCGGATGCTCTCCTGCATGATCTGCGCGGGAACATCGTTGTCGTAGTCGCACACGGGGCAGACGAAGTGTGCCGCCGCCTTGGATGTACGCAGCCGCACGCCGCACTGGCCGCAGGAGAACTCCGCCATCTGGCTCTGCTCGTCCATGGTGTTGATGGGCTCGTGGCAGACGGGACACCGAGCCTTGTCACCGGCAGTCTGGTCAAAAATCACCGTGTTGCCGCAGTGAGGACACTGCCGCGACGCCATCTTATCCGTGCGGACGTTGATGGTATATCCGCAGGCGCAGTCGATCTTTTTCCGGGCAAAGAACCCGGTCTTACCCTCGGCAAACTTGCCGCAGTTGGGACATTCTATTACAAATTTAGCCATGATGTTTCTCCTTTTGTTTGCCATGCGCTCCAACGCACGATTATAAAGATTTGTTTTATTGTAAAGAATTCTTGCTATTTCTTGCCCCTTAACTACAAGCGTGGACAAATCAGCAGTATGTAAGGTCCGCTTCGTCAATGCGTAAATGAGTTGTTTTCTATCATTTCATCACACCGCGCAAGTCTCTGCGCAGAATCTTTGTAACGTTTGATTGCCGCAAACTCGCCGCGTGCCCACTTAATGTCCTCCATGCTTTTTGCACCATCCATTGCCTGACAAGCCTGATAGTAAACCGATTCTGTATCGAAATAGCTGCCAAAAAAGAGCTTTTGCCTATCTTTCGGCAGCATATAGAACAACTCAGAGTTTTTAAGCATGTATCGCAGCTCATCATCAGCCTTAATCGTCATGGCAATCGAATGCTCATCGACCAACAATGGTAATATTTTTTCGTCTTGCGCCAGAGTGGCAATAACCTGTCGGTTATTCAGCTTCTGAACGATTGGCGCAAGCTGATCCCGCAAAGACATCAGTTCATCTTTTAGAGATTTTTCCGACAATCCTGTACCATCGGAACACTTGGCAATTTTTCTCTCGTTGTCGTCAATAGAAGCCTGCAATGCATCAACTGTATCGGCTTTGCTAATGAATTTCCTCGCCTGAGAAATTTTATCAGAGATGTCTGAAGCTTGGTCAGTAAGTTCCTTCATGCGCGCCGCAAGCTCTTTCTTCTTGGAAAAGGCAAACACGCCTAAAGATGACAATTCCTTGTTCGTTTGCGCCAAATGCTGCTGTGTCTTTTCAAGTTGAGCTTCAAGAGAAGTAATTTGCTCAGATGTATTCTTTATCTCTCGCAGCTGACTCTGTGCCTTTTCAATATTTTCCTTCAGCTTCTCGATAGGAACGCTTCGTTCTTCAATTTCTTTTGTTATTGATAGGATTCTATCGTTGACAGTACAGTATTCCTTCCAGATAGCCATAGTGGCTTCCTTGCGCGAACGCCAATCTTCCTCGTACCTGGTTTTCAACTCGGCGGAATCTTTATAATCACCAAGGGTATCTAGAATTTTGATACCCTCAAAAAACTCCGGCTCATTGATCGCGTTCTCCAGTTTGGAGACAGCAGTTTTGTAGAGGTTATTGAGCCGCGCTTCCTCTGCCAACTTCTCTGCTCTCTGCCCACAGGCCTCTGCGTCTTTGTAGTCTGTAATTTCAGCGAACATTTTTGCCGCATCTCTGTAATCAGCTTCATTCTTTGCCCCACTCATGCGCTGCTGGGCTGCGGTATAAATTCCATTGAGCCGCGCTTCTCTTTTTCTGTTCTCCTCATCTTCCTTCCGCTGTTTGATGTGGGTAATGTAACCCTCCAGCGTGTTGCGGAGTGCCTCATCTCCAAACCTTATCGCTTTCTGATAGTTGTTGGAGGTGTCAAACGAGTCTGTGCAGTTTTCCAAATCCTCCTTTTTGCTTACCTCAAGATCTGCCATCAGCTTATAGAGATATGCCGTGCCGTTTTTCGGTTCAATATCCAGAGTCCTTTCGCAGTATGTATCGGCGTTATCCCAATCACCATCCGCAAGGAACATTTCAGCGCGTTCCAGCAGCGAAGTGACCGTTGGATTTACCGTGGGAGCAGGAGCTGCCGTTGTGTCCGCCGCAGGCGCAGCACCCGCACCTTTCCCCATGATCTTATCCACGCCGCGCAGAAGATCCTGCATCGCCCCCACCTTGCCCATGTCCTGCGCCTGGAGCTTGGCGAACTCCTTGGGCATATCGTAGGCGTCGATACCCTTGTAGCAGGGGATCAGGTGCTTGCTCTTGTCCTTGGTCATCAGCTGCAAATAGCGGCTCCACTCGTTTTTCACCCACACGGCGTTGTAATACTCATAGTCCGTGCCGAAGGCCAGCATGATCTTGGCGGAGTGCAGCGCGGCAAAAATATACGGCTCGTACTCTGTGCCCAGCTTGTCCTCCAGTGAAATGCGGCTGAAAAACACCCGGTAGCCCTTTTCCGTCAGCGCGTCGTACACATCCTGCGCGATGACGCTGTCCACGGTGCGCTGGCCGTCCTCGGCAGTCTCCTTATAGCAGATGAAAATATCGTAGGGCGGCTCTTTGCCGGACACCTCCACGATGCCTCGGCGCAGCTCCTCGATGGCCTTGGCCTCGTCACGATAGACACGCCGCGCCACGGCGTCAGCGTTCTCCAGCGCCTGCTCAAAGTCGCTGTCTTCCATCACGCTGTCAAAGCTAGAGCGGTGGCAGGTGGGGATCTTCTTCCCCGTGGCAGGGTCGTCCACATACTCGATGCCGTAGCGGCACAGCACAAGCCCCCAGTAGGCCTCGGCCTCCGTGGGGAAGTCCGCCACGATGCTCTCATACACCCCTGCGGCCTTATCGAACTCGCAGGCAAGGCGCAGCCGGTTGGCGCGGGCGAATAGTGTCAGCTTTTTCTCATTATCGGCGGCGGGTACCGTCTGCTGGGAACCGCAGTATTCGCACACGGCGACGCTGCTGCCCTCGATCAGCTCCAGATCTCCACCGCACATTTTGCATTTGATAACAGACATTTCTCTTTCTCCCCTCGTTTATTTCAGCGGATGGTCAGTTCCGTCCTGTCGTTCTGAAACTTCCATGTGTTCCAATGCGAACTCAAAGCACTTGACCATGATCTCGTTGCGGGTGCAGCCCACATACTTGGCGATAGCGTCAATGTCGCGAATCATATCCTTAGGCAGACGCATGGAGATCACGGCGGATTCCTCCGTATACTTTTTCGGCTGAATGATCAGTTTTGGCACAGCCATAGCAACACCTCCCAGGTGGTCAAAATTACGCACATTGATTATACTACGATTGTATTCTGCTGGCAATATGCACGGAGCATACGGTGGCGAATAATGGGAAGATTCGGCGAATGATACATAAAATCCTCTCTACTTTGTGCATATTTAACGCCATGCATCTGGAATCGAATTGACGATAAGAAAGAACGGCACGAAGGGGTACCCTTCGTGCCGTTCGCAGTTTTGCATTTTATGATTTGCGTTGGTTCTTACATTTTGTCTCTGTTTACAAAATCTTCCCTAATAGCCTTCAGAGCGTCTTTCTCGGAGAGTTTTCCTGCAAGGTACGCATCCCGTGCTTCCGCTGCATTTTCCAACCACTCATAATACTCCGCATAGCTCAGATCCCTTTTGGACGCTTTTTTATTCGGATCCAGCGCACGCTCATAGCGCTTGTACATCCGCTGCTTTGCGCGGTCAAATTCCTCCACGACCTTTTTATTCTGCGCCTGCAGCTTATGCTTCAATGCAGGGCCCAAGTCCTTGCATGTTTTATCGTCCTTCAGCACTCTGTCGCAATACAAGGTTTTCTTGGCGGTCTTTGGAATGAAGTATCTGCCGCAGCATTCACACAATGCTACGCGCGGTTCGGCAGCGATAAAGTGGAGTACCAGAAACGTGTAGTAGTCAGCCGCAGAACGGAACAGATACTCTGGGGTATGCAGATTTGAAAAGCTGGAAATCTGTGTGAATTCTACCTCCTGCAAGCTTCGGTATTTCTTGTCCAGATCGACGGGGACATGGAAGCGCATATCCCGCAGGATATTGTTCACAGAGAATTGTGTAAGCATTACCGCGGACAATTCTGAAATGATTTTCTCCACGGCAGTCACGGGATATGTGTCGCTCCCGTCAGCAGCGGGGATTCGGTCTTCCATGATGGTTCTCGTAAGCGTTCCATATAGGGGATCGTCTTCTTCAAACTCCTCGATCAAATCCTGCACCGTATCCTGTATGAACTCAAATACGCGCATATCGACGGTATCCTTCCCGTCGCCGTCCTGCGTGACCAGATATGCAGCGGACAGCCGGATGCGATCTACGATAAAGGCATAGAAATCAAAAATGAGTTCAGAGAACAGGATGACCTCGTCATTCAGCGTTGTCGCATCCAATTCTGTCTCGCCGGATATGGAAACCAACGTGCGTTTCAGACTTCCGTCGTCGCCCAGCGTGACATACAGGCCGAGTTTTCTCTCCATTGGCGCACCTTCCCGTTTTGTCCACAAGTGATCTTTCTCCGCAGCGGAGGAAGATCACTTTTTCATGTATAGTGTCCTGCATTCATTATACCATGAACACACTGGGTCGTACAGAAAAATAAACTTTAGATTGGAGATGATATGCATGACGCATCAACAACTGCAAACCATCGACGCGGACACGCTGCTGTCCACTACATTGCCGCCCACACGGTTCATCATAGACCGGCTGCTACCGCAGGGCTTACATATCCTCGCCGGTGCGACGAAGATCGGCAAGTCCTGGCTGGCACTGGCTCTGTGTCTCTGTGTGGTCAAGGGTGAAGCCCTGTGGTCTTTCGCCGCACAGAAATGCGGCGTACTGTATCTGTGCCTCGAAGATAGCTATCAGCGTATCCGCTGCAGACTCCTGGATCTCACGGAGGATGCACCGGATACGCTATACTTTTCTGTCATGTCGGCACAGCTCCACAATGGGTTGGAACAGCAGATAGAGCAGTTCTTATCTGAACACCCCGATACAGGTCTCGTAGTCATCGACACACTGCAGCGTGTCCGCGGCAGCGGCGATAACGGAAACCCCTACGCCAACGACTACCGTGATATTGGTGCACTGAAAGCACTGGCAGACAAACACCGTATCGCCATCTTGCTCATCCATCATGTTCGCAAGTTGAAATCCGACGATCCCATGGATATGATCTCCGGCACAAACGGCATCAGCGGTGCTACCGATACGAACTTTGTGTTGATGAAAACGAGTCGTAGCGAAAACACCGCAACACTTTACTGCACAGGGCGCGATATTGTGTACAGGGAACTGCGCTTAGACTTCGACAGCGAAACGCACCTTTGGAATTTGCTCTCAAATGAAAGTCCGCAGACCGTGCAGCCTGACGCACGACTTCTTTCTCTTCTCTCTGGAGTGCTGCGCCAGCAGCCGGAGATCAGCGTTCCCGCAGCGACCCTGTTGAAAATCATCGACCCTGATGATGTGGAGGGGCTCACGCCCAATCTTCTATCTCGCCGCATCCGTAAAAATGTTGATACGCTGGGCAAAAACGGTATCATGGTATCCTTCCGTAAGAGCAACGGAGAACGGCTCATCTGTCTCCGTAGGGCCGATAGGGACGCAAATATTACTACCGCAAACACCGTCCCTATCGACCCTGCGAAGGGTGCAAATCAATGATATTTGTTCCGGTTTCAATCAGAGGATATACCCCTCCATTTCGCTCCGGAAAATCGCGATTTGGGAGCAAACCCAGGGAAGGAAAAGGGGAATTCGCAGTCCCACTGCGCCTCGCGCCCGTTGCCCGCCGTGTTGCCGTCTGTGGGCCGCTGTGTGGCCTCGTGGGGCGGAGGTGGGGTACGGATACCTCCCAGCCTATTTGGGAGCGTGTTGGGGAGCTTTTCGGTGCGCCGAAAGCGAAGCAGGAGAAAGGGGCGGCGTCGTGGACGCCCCCACCCCGGTCACTTCTGCCCACAGTGCGGGCAGTTGCGCCGTTCCACCACCGGCGCCGTAGAACGGAATTTTCGGCGGACGGTGGGGTAGAGAGCGGAAAAAATCCCGCAATTACGGGAAAAGCTGCGGGGTCGCGGCAAAATTTCAAGGAGGAAAATGAAATGACAAATAACAAGGAAAAGTACGCTTTTTGGCTTACGCCGGAAGCGAAGAAAATGATAGAAATAAACGCACCGCTGGCTAACTGCGGCAGCCAAAGTGAGTTCGTGGAGAAGGCGGTTCGGTTCTACGATGGCTACCTGAAGGTGCAGAACGCCGGTGCGTTCTTGCCCCACGCAGTGGCTGGCGTGCTGGAAGGTTCGCTGGGCGTGTTCGAAAACCGTATGGCCAAGCTACTGTTCAACCTGGCCGTGGAGCACAACATTACCAACCACCTGCTGGCAGCAGACGTGGACATGACACGCGAGGAGTACAACAAGCTGCGCGGCGGCAGCGTCCGTGAGGTCACCAGCACACGCGGTACGATCTCGCTGAAAGACATGATCAGCGACTCACAAGAGTGACGATTGGAGGTACATCATGTTTCTATACGAGGGAGACTGCTTGAAAAATGTGACCGTCATTCGAGGCGTCCGATATGTGACGGTCAGTCACTACAGCGGTGACAAAGAGGTCTGTGACAAGCTGGGAGATATGCTCACCGATGCCTTTTGTTCATGCGATCTGCACGAAGTTACGAATGCTTCTTCGTCAGATGTGGATATAGCTATTGACGGCGACTAAGGGTATTGTGTGTGGCGAAAGGAGTGAAGGCTATGGAAGAAAAAGCGGCGGTCTACTGTCGGCTTAGTCAAGACGATGGCAGCGTGGGCGAATCCGGCAGCATTCAGACACAGCGCACATTGCTGACACAATACTGCAAAGAACAGCATATCAGCATCGCGGACTACTACTGTGATGACGGCTGGAGTGGTACAAACTTTGAGCGCCCGGAGTTCCAGCGGATGTTGGAGGACATCGAAAGCGGAAAAGTAAACACGGTCATTGTGAAAGATTATTGTGCGATAATAGGACTAAATCAGAAAGACCTTGAAAACCAAGGCATTCTGGCTTAGTCCCTTCTTTTTTTGACCGAAAACAAAGGACTTTCACAATAATCAAGCAAGCCGGAGGGTGCCGCTGCACACTTCCGGCAGAAGGAGAATATAGTGGGTGCTATCAAAGTCTTCTTGAAGGAAGTTGTGCTTCCAATCGCGCTTGCGTTCTGCCTCGCGTCATTTCTCAAGCCGATCTATATGCCTGACGGCGTATGCGACTACTTCCTAATGTGGATCTGCGTCGGCTTGCCATTCGGCATCCGGAGGATGTGCCTCTGGCTCGTTCCAAGCGGTTACGGCATCTCCGGCTCAGTCGGCATTTTCGCATTGAACTTAATCATAGGCGGTCTCATCGGAGGACTCGCCTTCTTCATCGGGCTGCTGCTCGGTATCATTCATACCATCCGAGAAATCATCTGAACTACATCGTAAACGAAGAGGGTTTGTTTCTTCTCCAATTTGGAGTAAGAAGCAAACCCTCTTTTTTTGTTGCCCAAAAGCCGGAGTATTTGCTGGCGATGCGGCGAAAGAAAGGAGTTTTTAAGCATGAAACGCATGACAGCCGGTGATCTGCAAGCACTGGAATTGCTGATGCAGACCACACCCGGCTTTGAGCATTTTGACAGCGGCGCGGATGGCATTCTCCCTGAGTGCCGAAGCTGCCGCTTTCATCGCCCCTTCTGGAAATATCAGTCCTGCGTGTTTGCAGAGTGTCCCTACTGCTGCAATCCCGTTTCTACCCTCAAAAATCAAAGTGGCACATCTGCTGCCGGAAAGGAAGTCAATCATGGATAACAAAATCGAAGTCTTCAAGAATGAACAGTTTGGAGAAATCCGAACAGCCCTGATCGAAAACGAGCCGTGGTTTGTGGCGGTAGACGTGTGCAGGGCTTTGGAGATCGGCAATTCGTCACAAGCCATTTCACGGCTGGATGCGGACGAGAAGATGATTACCCTCATTTCAAATGAGGGTAATAAACGAGGCAATCCCAACATGACGGTGGTGAACGAACCTGGACTTTACACGCTTATTCTGAGCAGCCGTAAGCCCGAAGCCAAAGCCTTCAAACGCTGGATCACACATGGTGTCATCCCCATGATCCGCAAGACCGGCGGCTACATGACGGACTCCCTTCTGGAACGTATTCAGAAGGAACCAGCGGTCATTGTAGAGTTCGCTCAAGCGTTGATTCTGGAAAAGAATCGCGTGAAGGCTCTTGAGTGTGAGCTGAACACGGCAAAGCCCAAAGCCGATTACTACGACGCCTTCATCAATCCGGATGACTGCACCAATATCCGAACGACGGCGAAGGAACTGAAAATCCCGGAGCGCAAGTTCGTCCAGTTCCTTCTCAAAGAAAAGTACCTGTTCCGATCTCCTTCCGGACAGCTTCTTCCCTACAGCAAGGACAGCAATGCCGGACTGTTCATCGTCCGCGATTTTGTGACGTACTGCTACACCGGTTCTCAGACCTACTTCACGCCGAAGGGCAAGGAGGTCATCCGAATGAAGTTCCAGAAAAAGTGCGGCGAAGAGCTGCTTCCCAAGATAGCAAGGTGATTTTCGTGGCAGTCTATCGCGTAAACAAGAATCGTGGCTATACCGTCATGGCGAACTTCCACCTCCGAGACAAGAGCCTGTCACTCAAGGCAGTCGGGCTACTCTCAAAGATGCTCTCGTTTAATGATGGCTGGAAGTTCTCAACCAAGGGACTTTCTGCAATCTGCAAGGAAGGTCCGGATGCCATTCTCTCCGCGCTCCGTGAGCTTGAAAAACACGGCTACCTTGTCCGGCACCGGCAGAGAGACGGTAAAGGCAGGATGAGCAACACAATCTTTGAGATATACGAAGAGCCGCAGGAGTCTACACCAGAACGGGAAAAGCCACACACGGAAAATCCATGTGTGGAGAAGCCAGATGTGGATAATCCACGCGGGGATAAGTCCACACAAATAAATACTGATCAAGTAATTACCCAAGAAAGAAATACTCTCTCAAAGAACTATCAATCCATCAATCTTGATGGGATGGACAGGATGGATGAGCGAAGCGAGTATGAAGAGATTATCAAAGAGAATCTTGATTACGACATTCTCTGTCAGGATCCGAAGTTCAATAAAGACCGCTTCCGGGAGATCATGGACATCATGCTGGATGCCGTCTGCTCTACCGCTCCGACCATCCGTATCAATGGCGAGGATATGCCGCAGCAAGTGGTTAAGTCCCGCTTTCTCAAGCTGAATAGCAGCCACATAGAGTACGTTCTGGAAGCAATGAACAAGAACCCGTCAGACATCCGTAATATCCGGGCGTACCTGTTGACCGCTCTGTATAACGCCTCTCTGACGATAGACAATTACTACTCTGCGCTTGTCAACCATGATTTCTACGGGCAGGACAGATCGGCAGGGTCAAAGAAGCCGAAGACCTACGATTATAGCCTTTGTGAAGACACTCTTTAATGAATACCATCGTGAGCAATGCTCGGAAAGGAGGACAGTGTAAATGAAAATCATCTATCGCCGGATTGTGCCGCCTTAGCTTCGGCAGCAGTCCCCATAATCATTACAACGAAAGGAGGTAAACGTCGCAATGCAGGATGAAGTCAACACCAAAGTTGTTGCAATCATGATCAAGGGCGGCAAAATCTCAGCCGAGGTGCTGAAAAAGGCACTGGACAAGTTCGTGCAGGAGATTGAGAAGGCACAGAAGCAGATACAGCAGCCAAAAACCTATCGCGGCAAGCAGTCCATCAAGCATCTGATGAGCCAGA
>ERZ857629.2774-NODE-2774-length-15831-cov-16.861372_pt1 | contig 15831 bp, 21 predicted proteins | sample MGYA00519700_ERZ857629 | MGnify/ENA primary metagenome ERZ857629 (study PRJEB31778, sample SAMEA3449351) | human gut metagenome | biome: human gut; feature: human-associated habitat; material: faeces | place: United Kingdom | collected 2010/2012 ...
ATTAATTGGATCATTTTTATCAAAATTATTGTTTCACATCATTTACAAATATACAGATTTTATTCTGAAAAAGTAAGCCTTTACTTGACAAATAAGAAACAATATGTTAAAATATAAGTCCACAAAAAAAGAAAAGAGGAAAATCGTGAATAAAGATTATCAAACATTTTTTAAATTCTCTCAATCATATATAGAGAAAATTATAATTAAAGAAGATAAAATAATTATTTATCATCCACATAATGCTAATCCAACAATTTATCAAAATACAAAAGAAAATAAAGATAAATTAACGAACAGATTAAAAGATCAAATAAAAGAAATAATAAAAAATGAAAGCATTATAAATGAAAATAAATATAAAAAAGAACAAAAATTAATCTTATCAAGTATTGCATTTACCATAATCTTAACTATATTATTAATTGCATCATTAATAACTAATAATCCATTTCTTATAAGTATCCTAATAACCAGTAATGTTATTAATACAGCTTCCTTTATTGCTTTAATTACCTCATACGTTATAAAATGTAAAAAAACCAATCAGGAAATAAAAGATTATCAATTTTATATAGAAAACTGTGAAAAACTAAAAGAACAAATAAAAAATGATGAAAATATGAAAAAATACTTATCAGATAAATCCCAAACTTTATTACAAGATAATAATCTAGATGTAATAAAAGCAGATACTATTATTGAAAAATTACCAAAGGATTTTTCCATATTAAAAGAAAGAAGTCAAATAATCGACGGTTTTAATAATCCCGTAAGTTTTGACTACGAAAAATATTGTTGGCAAAATAATTCAAAAGAAAAAACAACAAATAAAAATAAAGTCAAAAAATTACTACGAAAATAAGTAAAAAGAAACCCTAATAAATCATTTAATATAAAGGAGGGATAGTATGAATAACAATTATGTTTTAGAATATTTAAATGAAAATGAGTTTAGAAAAAAAGAACGTGCCATTAAGAAATATAATATGCTCGCATATAAAAAACTATTATTTGAGTATTATCCCCGTATTCGTGAGGGAAACTTTTTAGGTATTGAAGTATCAAGAAACAAAGATGTAACCAATTATGAATTAAAATTACCAACCGATGTAATGTTTAATAAAGTTCACGGCGAAATCATTTTACATTATTCTGTATACCATAATCAAAAAATTATAATGTTAGATAATATAACTCCTGATGAAATTTTAACCGAAGGTCATCAAAAAGAGTTAACTACTTATAAAGGAGTAATGATCTCAAAATCTCACGCTGACAAAGACATCTTTAAGATAAACCTATTAAATTTAATTGATAAATAATAATTAAAGTTCTAGATTTTCTAGAATTTTTTATTCATTTTTTCAATCTTTAACTTTTCAATTAAAATAAAATAATTAAATTTAACCTCTTCCCAAGACCTCTTAAAAGTGATATAATTATAACTGAATGTGATAATGTCCTCGTAGCTCAGTTGGCTAGAGCGATCGCCTCCTAAGAGTGTGATGTGTTTTCTGAGCAAACGGAACAAAAAAACAGAACATAAACATCCCCTTATTTTATGGGGATTTGAATGTCCTTGTAACTCAGTTGGATAGAGTATCCGCCTCCTAAGCGGAAAGTCGGCAGTTCAAATCTGCCCAGGGACGCCAGATTAAAAATAATGTCTTGAAATCAAAGGGATTCAAGGCATTTTTTATTTTTTAAAAAGTGATATAAAGTGATACAACATGATTCAACATAATTTGTGTTACGGCACTTTTTACGGCACCTTTTAAAGATAAGATAACTATCGGTAAAATAAGGGATAAAACACCATCTTAAAAGCAGCTGCACTTTAAAAAGTGTCAGAAAGGAAAAACTATGATAAAAATTATTGCTTTATTCCTACTTATGACAAATTTTTTTAAAAGTAACAAGGATAAGTAGGACATTACTCTATTATATTTCTTAATATAAATTATATTTTAATTAAATTTTTATTATATATAGAGTAAATTAAATAATATTAATTATTTATTATATATTTCTTTAATAATATTTCTTATAAATATATTAAATAGTATATAAGAAAAGAAGAAAATTAAGAGAGGATGTTTTATGACATATAAAGAATTTATTAGAAAATCAGATAATCTAAGAAGAAAAAGAGATATTATAATATTAGCAGAACTTCTTGATTTATATGATGATTATTATAAGAGTAAAAAGAAAGAATTTATAAATCCCGTATGTGTTTATAACGAGATATGTGATTCTCTAATTTACTCAGAAGAAGAGAAAAAAAATATAATAGAATTGGCACAGAAACTAAGAAACACGAAATAATTATGTATTTAAGGGAAAAATGCAAAAAAATATGATAAAATATAATATGAGGTGTAAAACATGATAAATCTAAAAAAACATAAAATAAATGAATCATATATTTATTATGATTTTCCATTTGATAATATATATGAAACCAGTAGAAAAGAAGCAAGTAGAAAAAAACCAATATTCTTTATTCATAAGTATTTTGCTAGAAGAACAACATGTAATTTCAGACTTATGTTGTTATCTATGCTTAGTGATAAAAATGATAATGTTTGGGAAAATTTTTATACTCAATGTAAATTACCAACGAATGATAATGTAAAAATATTAGACCCTTTTATGGGTGGTGGAACAACTATTTATGAATCTTTAAGATTAAATGCTAATGTTATTGGAAATGATTTACAACCAATTTCAAAAATGGTCACTCTAGCAGAAATATTGCCAATAGATAAAAAGAGTTTAAATAGTGATTTAAAAATACTAGAAGAAAAAGTTGGAAATAGAATTAAAGAATATTACAAAACGGAATGTCCACATTGTCATAAAATAGCAGATGTTATGTATAATTTCCATACAAAAACATTAACAACTGAAAAAGAAAAAATAAAACTTTTTTCCAGCCATATTATTGCAGTAAAAAACAAGAATTATATATATGTTTGCCCAAATTGTTCTGAAGTCGTTACATCAACAAAAAATAATAATGATGAATTGCTTTGTCCAAAATGTCAATGTGTTCTAAATTCAGAAAATGATTCTAATGTTAAAAGTGGTAATGTGTTAGTAAATGGAAAACAAATTTCATTAATGAGTTTAAAAAATAAATATGGATATCCATTTGATTCTGACATTGTTGCAATTGAATATTATTGTCCACATTGTAAGTCTCATGATTACAAAACACCGACAATTGATGATATAAATTTATTTCAAAAAGCATGTGATGATTTTAATTTACTACATAAAAAAATTCCAAATATAGAAATACCAACTGGATATAATACAAATCAAATAATAAATCATGGTTATAAAAAATTCTCGGATTTATATAATAAAAGACAATTATTATGCTTAAGTATATTATTGGATGAAATAAATAAAATTGAAAATGAAAATAATAAATTTTGGTTTACTGTTGCATTTTCTGGAATATTAGAAAATAATACTATGTTTTGTAGATATCAAGCCAATGCAACAAAGATATCTAACATATTTTTTAATCACGCATACGTTCCAATATGTATGCCAACAGAAAATTGTGTATGGGGGACAACATTAGGTACTGGAACATTTATTAAAACTGTTAATAAGATTATAAAGGGTAAAGCATTTTCAGAAAATGTATACGATATATGTGCAGATAGTGAAAAATCAGATAAGATTTATTCAAACGATGTTGTTCTATTCGATAATGCAAAAACATATAAAGAATTATCAGTAGATAAACCATTTATTAATTGTTCAAATTCTGAGAATCTTAACTTTATTAAAGACAAAGATATTGATATTGTTCTAACAGACCCACCATATAGTGATAATGTTATGTATTCCGAATTATTGGATTTCTTTCATTCATGGTTGTATTTATCTGATTATGCTAGGAAAAATCTTGGATTTGATTCTCCTTTGACACCTAAATTGGATGAAATAGTTGTCAACAAGGCAAAAAACAAGAATCATGAATCATATTCAAATGGACTAAAGAATGTTTATACAGAGTGTTATCGTGTTTTAAAGGATGATGGGATTATGGCTTTTACTTATCATGATAAAAACATGGATGGATGGAAATCAATATACAAGTCATTAGCAGATTCTGGTTTTCAAATCACTACCACTTATCCAATTCATTCTGAATCACGAACTGGTGCACATACATCCAGTAAAGAATCTATTGCTTTTGATATGTTTCTTGTTTGCAATAAAAAAACAAATAGTTTAGATTTGGATGATACAGAAATTATTAATAATGTAATGAAAAGACTAACTTCTAATATAAAAAGACTTAATTCAATAAACGCAGAATTAACAAGACCGGATATTATTAACATGTATATAGCATTATTGATGTCAGCTATTTCTACATGTGAAAACGATAGTAAAAAAGGATGTAAAAGATTTGAAAAATTATATGAAAACAATAAAGAATTGCTTGAAAACTTGGAAGTTACAAATTTAGTTACAAAAAGAACTGGTTGGTGGGCAAATTTACACAAAATATAAAAGATAGTTTTGAAAACTATCTTTTTTCATATAGAGTTATAAATTTTAATGAATCACTTTCTTTTGAAAGCCTTGATTGTTGTCCTGTTTGTGCATTTTGGGAAATCCAATCAGTATGTTCAAGCCATCCAAATCTAATTAATGTTATATTGGGCTTTTCAACTTCTTCAGTACATTTTTCAAAATTTATTGCCAAATAATATCCTTCTTTCTTTTTTGTGTTTTCTGCCTCTGATTGTATTCCGTAACTTCTATTACCAAAAATGTCTTTCTTGCTAGAAGAAGTTTTAATTTCTATTGAAAAGAAATTGTCAAAATCACATACTAAATCTTTATCGTTTTTTGTTTTGTCTTTATGCCATTTTCCATTATATTTTTTTTCAAAATAAATAGGGATTAATTCATGTAAGTAGTTTCCTAATATCTGAGGACTTGGTTTAATGTCTCTACCAATCTTTAATTCGTTACCAATATATGTATCAAATATTTTATCCCAACTAGATAACACCGATTCGACAAGTTCTTCTTTTCTTAAAGGATGTTTCTTTACTAATTCAATCGTTTTTTCTTTCCATCTCTCAATTGGCAAATTCTCATAAGGGTTCATAATATCATTCCTTTCTAAATTTTTTCCTCAATTTTTTGCTTAAAAATATCACAGTTGAAAAAATCTTCTAATGTCATATTAAGACCGTTGCATATTCTTACAATTGTTAAAAGTGAAACATCTTTTTGATTTCTATTCATTATGTTATTTATGGTTGATTGCGTAATCCCGCATAGGGTACACATTTTGTTTTGAGTTATACCATTTTCTTGACATAACTCTTCAATTCTATTTTTTATTGCTTGAGTAATATTCATAACAACACCTCAAATATAATTTTACCATTTAATAGGAAAAAACTTAACTCACGAGAGTTATTTGCTCATTGGAGTTAAGTTTAAAGATTTTTTTACTTACAGAAATTGTATTTTTATAATTTCATCTCTACTATATAAGTAAATTAAAGGGGTATTTATTATATGTACATATATTATATAAATATAAATAATATGACTCTTATTATATAAGATAAACTATATATTATTTTATCTTACAATAGAAGTATATTATAATATATCTTCCTTCTGTAAAGTATATATTAAAAGAAAAAGAAAAGAAATTTTGCTAAAGTCGATTTGGGGTTACCAAGCTTTTTTGAGAGTAAAATACCATTTTTTACTAAACTCATCCCCTTTAGTCTATATGAAGTAAATTCCGCTATCTCCCTGTTGTGAAAGGCTCAGAATGAATAATTAGTCTAACTCGTTATAAAAGTGTCTCAGAATGGCTAAAAACAAGCAAAAAAAGGTATATTTAAGAATAAATGTTTGTTAATTACACGACTTTTTTATGCGACACTAAATGATAGTATATGACACTATTTTAGAGTTTTGCCTTTACTTAAATACTTAATAAATGAGGAGGAATAAGTATGGAGAAAGAATATTTACTTACAAATGAGATAAGTGATGAGTACAGAGTTACACTTATCTATGTTAGAAAGGTCATAAGAGAACACAAAGTCAAAGCATTAAAACATGGAAGAGATTATATAGTTAAAAGAAGTGATTGGGAAAAATTCTATCTATCAAGGGAGGTTTAGGTATGACAGATAAAGAGTTACTCAGAGTATTAGGACTTGATGATAGGACAATCACTACTGGTCTTAATGATGAATATGCACAAATGATGTTAGAGAAAAAGATTGATTCATATCTTAAAAAGTTGTATGAGGAAAAGAAAAAAGAAGACATGATAGAACAACTAAAACATGGCCAAGAGAGTTTTAAGGAGAAACAACACCTCATTGAAATGTTAAAAAGCAATCTGGTTTATAATGTAATCAAAGACATGTTAATCAGAGATGGATTCAGTTATAGATGTCCTACTTGTGTTGATTTGTCTGGTCAATATGGAAGACCAATACAGAGTTATCCAAAATATAATAAAAAATAAGAGGTGATTTGAGTCTGTAAATAATTTTGTGTAAAGATGAATCCTTTCTGTGGTAATATAGAAATATATAACCAAGGAAGGATTTTTGTATGAAAGAAAATAAAAATAATGAAGTTGTTAAATATTTATTAGAAAATTATGATATTAAAAATGCAAATGATATTGCTTATGCATTAAAAGATATGTTTAAAGATACTATTCAAACTATGATGAATGCTGAATTTGATTCATCTATGGGATATGAAAAAAGTGATAAAATCTATTATCTAAAAAGATCCCCTATAACAGTTTATAGACAAATGATCATAAGATGGATCCGTCAAAAGTTGGAAAAGAAGACTATAATGTAAAATCAACAATCAATCACTTTTTTAAGAATTTATCTGATGTAAAAGCCTATTTCAATATCGAATCATCAATCATTAATAGCTTAAAAGAATATCAAGAAAAGGTTATCTTTTTAGATAAAAAACAACAAGTTAAATTATTAAAAGATTAATAATAGAAAGCATTGCAATTAATATTTGTGATATAATATTTTAAAGGAGTATGATATAAAATGTTAAAAAAAGGTGGTTGTATTTTAATTAATTCTCAAAAAGAAGTTGCTCTCGTATATCGTGATAAACTTAATGATTATACTTTTCCTAAAGGTCACATTGAGCCTTATGAAACCATTAAAGAATGTGCTTTAAGAGAAACTATCGAAGAAACCGGTAGAGAGTGTGTCCTTTTAACAAATGAGCCTATCGCCATTAATAAATATACAAACTATGAAGGAGAAATCATTACATATTTATATCTTGCTAAAGATACTGGAAAAACCAAAAGAAATATTGCTGAAAAAGACAAAGAAACATTCCGCTGGATTCCATTTGATGAAGTAGCAAACACCCTTACATATCCAGACTTAAAAACAACTTGGCAAGAAGCAATTGATATAATAAAACCATACCTATAAGGAGTCTTACATATGAATAAATCATCTAAAATAGATGAGTATCTAATACTCATTGATAGTATTATGAATAAATATAAATTAAATTCTGAAGAAAAAGAAGAATTGACAAATCTTATTTATCACATCATAAAGCATCAAGAATTTAAAAGAAGAATGACCAAGGAATTTCTCCATCACGGCAAAACAACTTTAGGAGAACACATTTTAGAAGATACTATTATCACATATCTTATCTGCAAAAAAAGGCAAAGAAAAGGCCAGAAAATAGATCTTCCTCTAGCCATAAGCATAGCCTTAATGCACGACTTATATACAGATCCTTGGCAAACAAAAACCTATAAACCAAAAAAGTTTAAAAACAGTCACGGTTTTAGACACCCCATTGAAGCTGTTATTAATTCCCTTGCCTGGTATCCAGAAGTATTTTCTTCAAATATTGATACCCAAGCCCTAATCGATGGGATAATACATCATATGTATCCCTTTCCCACTAGAATATTTAAAAGTAAAGAAATAAACAATCTAGAATTAAAAAACTATGAATTAATATCTTCTATTGATAAAAAATATCTAGACATTATTATTACTTCAACTAAAAGAGGAAAAATTGGACAATACTCCTTTGCCAAACCATATTCTAAAGAAGGAAGAATTGTTTCTAAAGCTGATAAAATAGCCTCTACACACGATTTTGACAGTATCCGTTCAGTAATAGCTTGCCTAGGAATTAATACTAAAAAATTAGAAAAGAATTAACCATCAAAAATTGATTACAATAATCAATTTTTTCTATTTATCTTTAATAATTATAAATAATATGATAAAATTAAGTAAATAAAAAAATAAGGAGTGAATAAATATGAAAAAGAATCAAATTTTACCAATATTAGGAGCTATCCTAGGAGCAATTATTTTTAGTATTCCCTGGGTATTAATTTATGTATATGGGGGATATATTCTATCTATTTTAGGAGCTACTATTGCCTATGGATCACTAAAATTTTATAAAATGTTTGGCGGAGTTCCTTCAAAGTCTACCCCATATATTATAGCAATTAGTTCAATTGCCTCAATGACTTTAGCAACCCTTGTTATAATACCCCTATTAGAAGTTGCTAAAGAAGGCTATGGAATTAGTTTTGAACTAGTTAAATATCTATATAATACCGAAGAATTTCTTACTGCCATTATCACTGACTATATCGTTTCTATAATTTTTACCATATTAGGAATAAGTGGTATTATTGCTAAATTAAAAAAAGAAGTTTCTACCAAAGAAAATTAAATCGTATTACCTCACAAATATAAATTATTTTACTATAATTAATTTGTTATCATATACTTTATTGGTGATTAATATGAAACCCATAATTGGTATTATTTATAAAAATTCCTTATCAAACTCTTCTCACAAAATAAACTACGTTTATGAAGATCTCTCTTCAAGTGTTAAAAAGAGTGGGGGAATCCCCATAGGTATTAGTAACAAAGAAGTTTTATCATTAATGGATATCTGCAATGGTTTTATCTTTCAAGGAGGAGATGAAATTGACATTTCAGATATTTTATCTCTAAAAGAAATAATTAATCTTAATAAACCAGTTTTATGTATTTGTCTAGGTATGCAAGAATTAGCTACCTTATATCAGGGAACTCTATATAGTATTCCTAATCATCATCATAAAGGATATCACAAAATAATTATTAAAGAAAATACTCTTTTATATAAAATCCTAAAACAAAAAGAAATTCTTGTTAATTCACGTCATCACGACGCCGTTAAACAAACTAATCTCTTAGTTTCCAGTATCAGTCAAGATAACATTATAGAAAGCATCGAAGTCCCAAATAAGACCTTTGCTCTTGGTCTCCAATGGCATCCCGAAAGCATCTATACCACTAACATTTATTCCCGTAAAATATTTTCTTACTTTATAAATGCCTGTAAAAGCAATAAATAAAATCTATCTAATTAGTGTCAATTAGAATTAAATTCCTTGATACCACTTTTTATTTATACTATAATAAGATAAAGGAGTAATATGAATGAATACTAATATAAAAATACCCCATCACGTTGCTATAATTTTAGATGGTAACGGAAGATGGGCCAAAGAAAGAAATAAAAAAAGAACCGAAGGACATAAAGAAGGATATAAAAATTTATTAAAGATAAGTAAATATATTTTAAACAGAGGAACTAAATACTTAAGTGTCTATGCTTTCTCTACAGAAAACTTTAATCGTCCCCAAGAAGAAGTGGATTATTTAATGAATTTATTTATTAAAGGATTTAAAAATGATACCTGGTATTTCAATAAAGAAAATGTCAAAGTTATTTTTTCAGGTCGTAAAGAAAGATTAAAAGAAGAAGTAATAAATGCGATGAAAAAAATGGAAGCCGACACCGTTAATAATACCAATGGTACTCTAAACATATGTCTAAACTATGGTGGACGTGCCGAAATAGTAGATGCTACTAATAAAATAATTTCCGAAGGATGCCAAAAAGTTACTGAAGAAACATTTAAAAATTATCTATATCAAGACTTACCAGATATCGATCTACTAATAAGAACTAGTGGAGAATTAAGAATAAGTAATTTTATGTTATGGCAACTTTCTTATGCTGAATTATATTTTCCAAATTGCTATTTTCCAGATTTTAACGAATCTGAATATGACAAAGCTTTGATCGAATATACTAAAAGAGATAGACGATTTGGTGGTCTAAATAATGAATAGAATAAAAAAAACTACTGATATTGTATATAACACCAATACTAAAAAAGATTTAACAATAATTCATATCTCAGATATTCATTTCAATACTGATACTAGTTTATCAAAGTTAAATAAATTAACTACTGAAATCAAAAAGAATAATCCAGATTACATTATGATATCCGGAGATCTTATTGATGAACCCAAAATAATAAAGAATAAATATAAAATCAAAGAATTATTACAGTTTCTATCTAATTTAAGTGAAATAACAAAAATATTTATCTCTTTAGGTAATCACGATATCTTTTCACCTGAAGATCTTAAGTTCTTTAATAAACTAAACGAATTAAAAAACATTTATATATTAGATAATGATTGTTATAAAGATGAGTTTATCTATATAAGTGGACTAACTCTTCCTAATAACTACTACTATAATATTACTCACGAAGAGTCTAGTGAAGTTTTAGTTAAACATTTAACCAATAACCGCAAACTAATAAGTAAACTACCAAGAGAACTACCTAAAGTAATTTTAATTCATTCCCCAATAAAATTAACAAATAAAGAGGTTTTAAATAAACTAAAAGAATATGACTTAATCTTATCTGGACATACTCATAACGGAATGGTACCAGGTATCTTAAAGTCACTATTTCCTAAAAACAAAGGACTTATTGCCCCAAATAAAACTCTCTTTCCTGAAATAGCCAAAGGTAAAATTGAAGTAAATCAAGATAATAAAAAAATAACCATTATCATTAATGGAGCTATTACCAAATTATCATCAAAATCATCTAAAATACTTAGTAAATTAAATATAGTTTATCCAATGAGTATTAATAAAATAATTATAACAAAGAAAAGAGGAAAATATTATGAGTAAAATAAAAGATCTTAAAGGAAGAGAAGTATTAGACTCCAGAGGTAATCCTACCGTTGAGGTAGAAGTCCTACTAGAAGATGGTTCTCTAGGAAGAGCCTTAGTACCATCTGGAGCTTCAACTGGTACAAGAGAAGCTCTTGAATTAAGAGATCACGATGAAAGATTTATGGGTCGTGGTGTTTTAAAAGCTGTTAACAACGTAAATACAATTATAAGAGAAAAATTAATTGGTTTAGAATCATCTAACCAAGAATTAATAGATAATACAATGATCGAATTAGATGGTACCAAAAACAAATCCCATCTTGGAGCAAATGCAATTCTAGGAGTATCACTAGCCAACTTAAAAGCATCTGCTATAAGTGCTAAATTGCCTTTATATAAATATGTCGGTTCTGGTACTGAATTACCAGTTCCAATGATGAATATAATAAATGGTGGTGCCCACGCTGATAATAACTTAGACTTTCAAGAATATATGATTATTCCTCAAAGAGATACTATTAAAGAAAGAATCCGCATTGGTGCCGAAGTATTCCATAACCTAAAAAAAGTCTTAAAAGAAAAAGGATACAATACTAATGTTGGTGATGAAGGTGGCTTTGCCCCAGATCTAAAAAGTAATGAAGAAGGCTTCAAAGTAATAATCGAAGCTATTAAATCATCTGGTTACATTCCTGGAAAAGATGTTAAACTAGCCATTGACGTTGCCGCTTCTGAATTCTACGAAAACGGCACTTATCACATTGACGGTAAACAACTAACTACCAAGGAATTAATTAAATTCTATGAAGAATTAGTAAATAAATATCCTATCATAAGTATTGAAGATCCTGTTGATGAAAACGATTGGGAAGGATTTACCGCAATAACAAAAGTTCTAGGAGACAAAATTCAATTAGTTGGAGATGACCTTTTCGTAACTAATATTGAATGTTTAGAAAAAGGAATCAAACTTCAAGCAGGAAATGCTATTCTATTAAAATTAAATCAAATAGGAACTTACACTGAAACCCTAAAAACAATTAATTTAGCCAAATCAAATGGTTATAAAACAATTATTTCTCACCGTAGCGGAGAAACCGAAGATACTACCATTGCCGACTTAGCAGTCGGATTAAATTTAGGTCAGATAAAAACCGGATCAATGTCAAGAACTGACCGAATATGCAAATATAACCAACTAATAAGAATTGAAGAAGAACTGACAAAATAATTAACCATCCCGTTTTATAATAAAAACGGTGATAAAATGAAAATTAAAGTATTTGATGAATCTCACGAAAAAGATTTAGAAGAATCAATTAATAACTTTATTAAAGAAAAAGAACCTGATATAATTGATATTAAATTCTCCGTATCAGCAAGTCTCTATGGAGAAGAACAAATTTACTGTTTTTCCGCTTTAATAATGTATAAGTAAAGGAGTTATAATGAAGTCTAAAGTAAATATTGAAACAAGTGAAATAATAAATGCCTATCTAAAGTTTTTTCCCACCGAAAGTCCATTCATTAGCCTAGATGATATTCTTATAAAACTAGATACTGACACTTTGAATAAAGCTTATCGACGCCTTGCTAATGAAAACCATCCAGATCATGGTGGCAGTGTTGCCATAATGCAAGAAATAAATTCTGCCAAAGAAGTTCTAACCGCTTATTTAAAGTCTCCCCATAATATTAATATTCAAGAGCCACGACGAGATTCTCAAAGTGAAGAGTTAAATAAACGACTAGATATTCTAGAAAAAGCTTATCACATAGCCTTACACGAAACCAACAGTAGATATCTTCGTAATCTACAAAACATAAAAAATATAAATAATCTATCTGAAAAAATAGAAAAATACTCCGAATATCAAGATAATTGGCATAAAGAAGTTAAACAAATTGAAACATTATATAATCAAGTAAAAGCAACCATTACTGTACTAGATGAAGAGACATTTAATAAAACTATTGTAAGTCTTGCTCATAAAGAATATCGAAATATTAAAATTATCTATGATTTCTTAAAAGATATTTTAAAAACAGAACAAAAAGATATTAAATCTCTATCTAAAAAAGTAGAGTATCTATTAGAAAGAGAACGTCTTTTATACATCAAAAAACTAGATACCATTCGTCTTTCTTTTGCTTATAATCTTCTGGTAAAAGATAAAACTCAATCTCTATCAGATGAAGATAAATTATCTATTTGTGAAGCCACCAATTATAATTCTTCACAACAAAATCCCTATACCAAAGATATAATTATCTTCACCAAATATCTAGAAAAACTTACTAATTTTAACATCTCTCCAGATATCAGTATCTTAAAAGAAATTGAGAAAATCTTTATCAGCAAACAATATCTAACATATCAAAGTGAAACAAGAGATATTGAGGATAACAAAGAAAAATCGCAAATTATTGAAAAAATAAAACTAGATTTACAAAAAAAGTTAAGATCTCAAATAGATTTAATTATAAAAGATCTTCAAATATTACGTTTAAGCATTGATCCCCAAGCGCTAATGCGTTTAAAAAGTGATTATAATAAAATAACTAGTGCAAAAGATTGTGCTACTTCAGTTCTTTTAGATTTCCTAAAAGAAGAATATTCTGTTATGGAAGAATATCTTGGTAAAAGAACTCTTGCAAGTTACCAACAAGAAGCCCTTTTTACCATTAATGAAGAAGTATCACCATCAAAAAAAGCCAGTACCCACTGACTTTTTTTAATTTATTAATTATTCTTCTGGTTTAAAAATAATTTTTATTGCTTCATCTTGACCACTAGTTAATCTCTCGAAAGAATCTTGAGCTTTTTCTAACGGAACAATATCATCAATATATTTTTTAACATTAATAATCTTTTTATCAATTAAATCTAAGCATTTAACAAATTCTTCTTTAGTATAAGCAATAGCTCCTTGCATTGTAATTTCTCGCATAACACTAACTACCGTAGGAATTGTTATTGGTGTTAAACTAACTCCTACCAAAACAATTACTCCTCCTGGTTTTACTAGCATAATAGCCTCACTAACTGCTGGTCCATTTCCACAACATTCAATTACCTTATCAAAGCCACCATTACTCTTATTAGTAACTTTCTCGATAATACCTTCTTCTAAAGCATTAAAATACTCATTAACGCAACCATATTTAAGAGCTTTTTCTCCTCTTTTAGGATTAGTTTCCATTAAAGCAATATAAGAAGCTCCATTTAATTTAGCAAATTCACTAGCCATTAAACCAATGATTCCTCCACCAATAATTAAAACCTTATCTCCAACTTTAATATTAGCTAAATTAATTGCGTGTAATGATACTGCTGAAGGTTCCACCATTGCCGCTTCTACTGAAGAAACTCCATCAGGTATTTTTACAACCATATCACTTCGACAACTAGATCTAACAGCATAGCCTCCCGGATTACTTAAAGATAAACCAACTGCTTCATTCCAAGTATTTAAACAATATTGAACATTACCAGTAGTACAAGGCTCACACTCTCCACAAGGACTAATAGGTAATCCTGTCACGCGATCTCCAATCTTTAGATCATCTCTATCTCCCGGATCAATTACTGTTCCAGCAAATTCATGGCCCATAACTAATCCCTTAGGTTCACCAGACATATAATAATGAATATCAGAGCCACATATTCCACAAGCATCAACCTTAAAAATAACTTTCTTACCATCACTAATTGGTTCCTGAATTTCTGACACCTCTAATTTTTGTGCCTCTTTAATTTTAACGCATTTCATTTTTCTATCCTCCTAGTAGTTATTATAGCACACATCAACTATTTTTTACATCAGATGACAAAAAATTGACAAAAAAATAAATATGTGGTAGTATATTCCCAAGAAAACATATGGAGTAGGGGGAACCAATATGGCTTATTACTTTATGACTCAATCTAAAAAAGGTGAATATACACCACTAGATATCAGTAGTTCAAAATACTTTTATCTAAAAAGGAGATATCAAAAAAAATATGCTTTTACACTATTAGAAATAGACTATTTTACCGCTCTTTTTAATAATGAAGAAGAATTAAGAAATCACTTAATCGAATCATCAATTTTACCATCATACGATGCTACCAAAAAACTTTCAATAAGAAATTTTTATAATGGTAAATACTCTAAAGTTTACTATGATTTTCTTTATCAAAAAGACTTTAAATACCTAGATAGACCAGAATGTCTTATAAAAGATATTCAAAGTAAAAAATATGATTATCTCTTTTTAAAAGAATTAGCTAACCATTATACTAATAATTATCAATGTAAAACTACCGCTGCCGAACTAAGATTATATGCCAATAGTTCTATTAAAGAGCATACCCATTCTAAGCATTTAGATAAACTAGATATGACTGGTGATGATATCTTAACTAGACTAATTAAACTCTTAATTTATGATTCAAAAGAATACTATGATAAAGAATCTTATAACTACATAACAAAATATGATACTACTAAAATTAACTATGCTAACTTTCATTCATTAATTGCTTTTTTTAACCATTATAATAGCAAATTAACTAATGAAGAAACCCCAGTAAAAGAAAAAACTGGACCCGTTAAGAAAAGAGTTCTTATGCCATCTAACCAAGTAGAACAACTTACCTTATTTTAAAAGAAAGACCTTAAGTGTGAACTTGTCAACAAAAAGTAGACAGTAAAAAGATTTTATTTAAACCCTAGTTGA
>ERZ857629.2777-NODE-2777-length-15828-cov-8.512965_pt1 | contig 15828 bp, 15 predicted proteins | sample MGYA00519700_ERZ857629 | MGnify/ENA primary metagenome ERZ857629 (study PRJEB31778, sample SAMEA3449351) | human gut metagenome | biome: human gut; feature: human-associated habitat; material: faeces | place: United Kingdom | collected 2010/2012 ...
AATGAACCTACTGACACCCTTATCCAGCAACCCGTTATTCTCATTATGAGAAGTTAGACGGTGTGGAGCGCTGTATCGACGATGAACTGCCCTTTGAGATACCGGAAAACTGGCGCTGGTGCCGTTTGAAATCAATCGTCAATGTTGTTTCGGCTCGTCGTGTACACCAGTCCGATTGGCGAAACGAAGGGGTACCCTTTTACAGAGCCAGGGAGATTGGAAAACTGGCAGATACGGGACTTGTAGATAACGAACTGTTTATCACAGAAGCTCTGTACAACGAATTCTCTTCCAGTGGTGTACCACATCCTGGGGATCTGATGGTCACGGCTGTTGGTACCCTCGGAAAAACTTACATTGTTAAGGGCAGCGACCGTTTTTATTATAAGGACGCCAGCGTTATTTGCTTTGAGAACTTTGGCAAAATTAACCCCGCATATCTGAAACTCTTGATGTACTCACCATACATGGAGGACCAGATTAAGCAGAACTCTGCGGGTACTACAGTGGGTACAATCACCATTGTAAAGGCAAACGAGTATCTGATTCCACTACCGCCGCTTATGGAACAGCAACGAATCGTGGATCAGGCTGAGCGCCTACAAATACACATAGACAAGCTCTAAAAACCAGGCATACGCCAAACAGTGCGTATGCCTGGTTTCTTTTTACCAGTCTATGACCTCATCAACGATAGCTCGTTGCTCGGTCGAGGTTTTGCGGAGATAAATGCGGGTGGTTTCAATGCTTTCATGACCCATAAGGTCGGCGAGGAAAGCAATGTCGTTGCAACGCTCCAAGAAGCTCTTTGCGAAGCGGTGACGGAAGGAGTGTGGGTAAATAACCACAGGGTCGATACCATATCGGACTGCCAGCTTTTTTAACTGCCCGGAGATGCCTCTGGTGGTGATTCTGTCGCCGTATTTGTTCAAAAAAATGAAACCGCTTTCTTGGTGCTTATCGTTCAGCCAAGAAATGGCTTCATTTTGCAGAGCCTTTGGTATGTATATTCGTCGGAGCTTGCCACCCTTCGAATACAAGTCCAAATGCCCCAGCTTGATGTGTTCCACCTTGATCTGTATGAGCTCACTGACCCGCGCGCCGGTTGCAGCCAAAAAGCGTATTACAAAATACCAGAACAGCTCGTCATCCTGTTTGAGGCAGGTTTTGAAATACTCATAATCAGCCTCGCTGATGACGTTTTCCAGAAAGGCTTTTTGCTGCACTCGTACAAACGGCATTTTCCAGCTTTCTTTGCCGATACTCTCCAAGTAGCAGTTTATTGCCCTCAATCGCAGATTGACGGTCTTGGGTTTGTAGTTCTCTATCAACCACACCTTATACGCCCGCAGGTCCTTTTTTGTGATACCATCGTACTGCGAGCTGTATTGCCGAAGGGCAAAAAGGTACGAGGATATCGTGTTTTCCGAGAGGTTTGTGCCTCTCAAGTGTCTTTCGAATTCTTCTATCATAGTGAAAGACCTCCTTTCACTATGATATTATACCGTGTTCCTTTTACAGCCCTTTGACCAGCGGAAGCAACTCCTCAATCCGCTGGTCGATGCGGTGCTGTTCGGCAAGTGGCGGCAATGGGATAAGAAAGCGTTCAATTCTGGCTATTGCCAGCTTTGGTTGCCCGACCTGTGTTGTTGCCTGTGCAATTTGCTCTTGAATCATCCCGGACTGAAGCACTTTAATGAGCCAATCCTGATTTACACCAGCAAGAACAAGCCTGTCTGCATTTTCGGTCAGATTTGCACCGTCAAGTTCGTCTGGGATTTTTCCGACTCGTCCAATCGTTCCTGCAACAGTGATAAAAACATCAGCCTTATTGATTATATACTTTGAAATCGAGGGGTAAATATCTTCTGGGACATACAATAGCCGGTCGGTTGACACACCGCCATCCGTCATATCTGACACTCGGATATAGACATGGCCCGTATTGAATTCGGTTAGTTTTCTGCCTGCAGGAATTCTCTTGCCACCCAACACTGCAGCGATTGTTCCAAGGCGACACCAACGCCAGTTTTCCGGTATTTCAAACGGCAGTTCATCGTCGATAAAGCGCTCCACACCGTCCAACTTCTCATAATGAGAATTATCCCGTCTGAAAATGACGGATTCGTGCTTGCCTTTCTTGATTTTTCCTTCCTTGATGAGCCGCTGCTTTTCCGCCCGGATACGCTCCAGCAGAGCCTCTGCAGGCTCGTCAGACGGGTCTTGCGGTACCAGCTTGCCCTGGACAGCCTCTTGCAAAATCGACTTCTCGAGGGCCTTTGGGAAACCAGTTCCAAGTTGCGTAAGATTGCTTTCGGCGTGATCGTAGTCGGAAAACAGAGGCTCAACATTCTCAATTGCCTTTACGATTCTAAGCTGTTCCAGACGTGGCGGCAATGGAAATAGTGCAGCCGCAACTTTATCACTGTTCAGATTTTTTACAACAGCACCGCTTACGATGTCACAGAACTGATAATAAGCAAAACGAGACGACAGCATATAGTAGAGGAAATCCTTTTCATAGCAGCCATCATAGCCACTAAGCACAAGCCATCCGTCGTGAATGCACCCATCAACATTTAAGATGTACGGACGTCCAAAACTCATTGAGTTTGTGAGTAGAAAATCTCCTTTATGGACCAGTCGGCTTTTGGAGACACCTTCAGGGACAATTTTTTCCTTCGTTTGATTGATGTATTTACCGCCGATATCAGAATCACTGATTTTTATCCAGTTGACACCATCGGGGGCATCCGTGAGATATTGCTTGATAGGTCGCGGTGAGCCACCTCTGGCTATCTCACAAATGCTGCCCAGCCGCACCCACTCCCATGAATCGGGGATGTCGAACGGTACCTCATCCGCCAACGACCGCACTTCATCGCCGATTTTCTCATAAGGAGTATTATCGGCACCTCTGAAAATGATGGACGGGTTCTTTTCCTTCTTGATTTTTTTCTCTTTGATTAGTTTTTCTTTCTCTGCACGGATGCGCTCCAGCAGGACGCTGGCGGGTTCATCATTCGGGTCCTGGGGTACAAGTTTGCCCTGCACAGCCATTTGCAGAATAGAGTTTTTCAGCTGCTGTGCGGTCATTCTTTCTCCCCCTCTGATGTAATATCGATGCCGAGAATTTCTGTAATCTGAGCCAGGATGCGGTCGATGTCAGCATTCAGACTTGCCCGCTTTTCTTGGTACTGTTGGATGAGTTCTTTGGGCGGCAGTATTTCCTCCTCTTCATGGGGATAGCCACAGAGGTCAATGTTATAGCTACGAGCAGCGATTTCCTCAACCGTATATTTTTTTGCCTTGTCGAAACCGTCCACTGTGATTTCCTGCCGATTATCCCACCACTCCACAGCAGGGGCAAAATGCTCCAACTTCATGGGTTTGGTCTTGGAGAAGTTTTTATAACCCTCCGGCATATCCAAACGGTAGAACCATGTTTCCTTTGTCGGCCCAGTATGGTCGAAGAAGAGAATATTGGTCGTAATTGATGTATAGGGTGCAAAAACGCTATGTGGCATACGGATTACAGTATGCAGATTGAACTCGGACATCAATTTCTGTTTAATTGCCATCTTGGCATTATCGGTGCCGAACAGGAAACCATCCGGGAGGATGATTGCACACCGCCCGCCCTTTTTCAGACGGTACATAATGACATCCATAAAAAGGTCAGCGGTTTCACTGCTGCGGAGATCTGCCGGGAAATTCTGCTTTACGCCTTCCTTTTCGTTCCCGCCATAAGGAGGATTCATCAGAATGACATCAAAACGGTCTGTCTCCTTGTAGTCACGGACATTTTTCTCTAGGGAGTTGCCGTGAATAATCTGGGGGTTGTCGATATCGTGCAGGAGCATATTGGTGGCACAAAGCAAAAACGGAAGTGCCTTCTTTTCAATGCCATAGATGGAGTTGCTGTAAACCGTTCTGTCCTCAACACTTTGCACCTGGGCATCCAGCACCTTCAGCGCAGAGGTAAGGAACCCGCCGGTACCGCAGGCAAAGTCCGCAATGGACTCGCCCAGCTTTGGCTTAATCATCTGCACCATAAAGTCGGTTACAGCACGGGGCGTATAAAATTCACCGGAGTTACCAGCACTTTGCAGGCTGCGGAGGATTGTCTCGTAAATCTCACCAAAGGCATGGCGGTCCTCATACTCCTCAAAATCAATCTCATCAATGACATTGATGACCTGACGGAGCAGGATACCATCCTTCATGTAGTTGTTATTATCCTCAAAAGCCGTTCTGACAATAATCTGGCTCATAGGGGTATTTTCATCAATTTCGATGCTCTTTAGGGTCGGGAACAGCTTCAGGTTCACAAACTCAAGCAGGGCATCGCCAGTCAGTGCCTTGCCATCTTTATTATCTACCGCCCAGTTACGCCAGCGCAGTTCCTCCGGGATTATAGACTTGTAATCATCATTGTAAAATTCCCAGATTTCCTCTTTGGCATCATACACCTTGAGAAACAGAATCCAGACCATCTGCTCGATACGCTGGGCATCGCCGTTGATACCGGCATCATTTCGCATGATGTCCTGCAACCGTTTGACCAAGTTATTTAAACTCATATTGTTTTTTCTCCTTCAAAATTATGCAGCATAGATTTCATTCTGCAGTTCCTTGATTGCATTTTGATACCCAGCTTTGCCGCCGAACAGTTTTGCTATCTTCATGGGGGTACCGAACTGCCGGAACGGGTCATTCGACAAAATTTCGATATTCTCGATATCCTGGATTCCCTCATTCATGTACTTGTCCAGCAAAGCACTCAGAACTTCCTGAGCCAGCCCAGAATACTTATACAGGTAGCCTCGTTTACGGACATTGTTGGCTCGTTCAGCCTTTGTCAGAGGTGCTTTGTCATAGGCAATGTGGCAAATAAGATCAAAATCATCTATGTCCTTATTGCCCGATGCCTCACGCAGTGCTTCCAGCAGAACCCCCCGCTCCTGGAGTTCATCAATAATGGCCTGTTTCTTTTCCTCGGAATTCCATGCTCGGAGGAACGAATCCAGCGTAGCATACTCGCCCAGGATATTTTTCTTTGAATAGTCCGTAACACTTTCTGTGATGAGTTTTCCGTCCTTATCATAATACAGGACGCGCTCATTCAAAATGGTTACTTCAACCCCACGGACACGGAATTTGTGGTGAGGCTCAGAAGGTTCGTCACCGCCTCCATTTCCATTATACGGGGGATCATCTGTCACAGGGGGATCTTCATTAGGAACATCCGGGTTATCTCCGCCATCATCAATAACAACAATCGGATCACCATCGAATTCCGGGTCGGCAAACAGGCGGCAGGCATTTCGGAAATCCATGATGGTAAAGTATTCTTTGCCATAGTCGGGTTTCAAACGAGTGCCACGACCAATAATCTGCTTAAACTCGGTCATGGAATTGATGTTGTTGTCCAGCACAATCAGCTTGCAGGTTTTGCAGTCAACGCCGGTTGTCATCAGTTTAGAGGTGGTAACAATTACGGGGTAGGGGCTATCCTCGGCAATAAAGTAATCCAGCTGCGCCTTGCCCTCTGCATTATCGCCCGTTATACGCATAACGTACTTGGAGTTTTCAGCAACCAAGTCTGCATTTTCATTTACCAGCGCTTGTCGCATACGCTCTGCATGGTCAATGTCCACGCAGAATACGATGGTTTTGGCAAACCTGTCGGTGTCCTTCAAAAACTTGGTTATACGCTTTGCTACAGCGATGGTACGCTCATCAATGATTAGGTTCTTATCAAAATCCTTGATGTTGTACTCCCGGTCATCGATTTCAAAGCCATAAATATCACACTGACCTGATGTCGGCCGCCACCCTTCCAGATCGCGGTCAAGGCCCACACGCAACACCTTATACGGAGCAAGAAAGCCATCATCAATGCCTTGTTTGAGGCTGTATGTGTAAATAGGCTCTCCGAAATAGGAAATGTTCGATACTTCTTTGGTTTCTTTCGGGGTGGCGGTCATACCAATCTGAGTAGCAGAAGAGAAGTATTCTAAAATCCGCCTCCATCGAGAATCCTCCTTTGCGCTACCACGGTGACACTCATCAATGACAATCAAGTCAAAGAAGTCAGGCTTAAACGCACGGAACGGTTCTTCGTTTTCATCCCCAGCCAATTGTTGGTATAGGGACAGGTACAGTTCATAGGAACTATCCAGCTTTTTCCCCTCAATTTTGGTCATGACCTTGGAAAACGGTTTGAAGTCCTGTTGCATAGTCTGGTCGACCAGAATATTGCGGTCAGCCAGGAACAGTATCTTTTTCTTACGGCCGGATTTCCAAAGACGATGGATGATCTGGAATGCTGTGTAGGTTTTACCCGTACCCGTTGCCATAACAAGCAAAATGCGGTTTTGCCCATGGGCAATTGCATCAATGGTACGGTTGATTGCAATACGCTGATAGTAGCGAGGAGTTTTATCCCCTGGCTGAAAATAGTACGGCTCGGTAATCAGCGTTTCCTGATCAGGAGTCATTGATGTATCACCTTTGTATCGCCGCCACAATTCTTCCGGACTTGGGAACTCTTCCAGTTTGATTTCCCGTTCTTTTCCACAGAACATATCATGCTCCAAGAACCCATCGCCATTCGAACTGTATACAAACGGAACATCCAGACATTCTGCGTATTTGATGCCCTGTTGCATACCAGCTCCGATGCTGTGGCGATTGTCTTTTGCCTCAACTATCGCAAGCGGGAGATTGGGTTTATAGTACAGCAGATAATCCGTTCGTTTACGTTTTCCACGGACAGTGGAATTCCCGCGGACAATGACCTGTCCATCGGTAAAGTTATACTCCATCTTGATTTGCTTGAGTTTGTCCCAGCCAGCAGCCTCGATGGCCGGGGTAATGAATTGCAATTTAATGTCTTCTTCGGTCATTTCATGCTTTTTCATCAGGTCGCTCATTAATAGCCCTCCCCGGTTCCGATAACAAAAAATTATCGGAAGTTCATAGTATAAAAAAATTAATATACACCAAGAGCCAGAAAGACCTGGCTTGTTCACATAGAAGTGTAATCATCCGACTGATTATTCTATCAACCACTCCGGATTGAATCCTTTCTCCAAAAGACACATTGAAAAATAATCTTTCAGGAACAGCATAGTCAATAAAACACAGTACATTTCATAATCTGCATCGGGCAATCTCAATAGTTCTTTATTACAGTCGATTGGCTCAGATAAATACACACAATAATTATACTTTATATCGTCGATTTTTTCCAGTAACCTGAAACGATTTTCAGCGGTAGTTGGCATTCTCTTTTGCAATCCTTGAAGTTCAGGCACAATTCTCAGTTTTTCTATATTGCCTCCTGCTCTTAGTACACTGAGTAGTGCCGTTTCACATCTTTGTATTTACTCCTCAGTTCACCCACCTTTATGTCATTGGGCAGTATTCTTGCGACCACATCCCACAAACCGTTTTCTTCATATGGAAAGCAATTCATGTAAAGTTGGAATGGCATCCGTAAAATGCGTTCCGTAGTTTCGTCCAGCCCTTGACCAGATTTGGCTCCATAATTTAATTCTGGTGGCTGTCCTGTTATAGCATTTTTACCGAATAGAATCGGAGACGAAACGGGCAGTCCCATACCCACTAAGGTCATATAACAGGCAAGATCAACTATTTTTCCATCAACCAAAAGCCAAGAGTGGTCAAATGCCATTTGCCCAGTCAGGACTTCTCCTATGCACAATTGCGGCTGTAAATCAAGTTCTGATAGGGCAACGTACAATGCGGAAGCAGTAGCGTGGCAAGCACCGATAAGTTGCTGGTCAATCATGTATTTCATCATACCTGCAAGGCAGTCCGCTACCTCCTGACTATAGCCGCTTTGGAGCGTAGTTTTTTTAATGCAATTCAGAATATCCATAATGTCCTCCTCTACGGGTTGCAATATTTGCACGGGTCATAGCCCATAGCAATCACATCGGATTGTCGACCATGGTAGTACTTGCGGTTGCTGGACTTAATCTTGTCAACGCTAGAGCAGCTGGGATAATGGAATCTCTATTTCTTATAATTTCCCATGTTTTAATTGATTCGTCTTCGAAGTATCATAATTGCAATTGTATTGTTGACATTAGCGCACATACTCCTTATACTGCAAGAAAGGCAGATTGCTCATTCACGTTTTTAGACGTTTCCTGCGGGTCATTATTGGCATGTATCAGGGTTTGAGAATCTGCTTTTTGCAACCTACATTATATAATGCTTACTTTCAGTATTTCGGCCTTGCACACCAGCAAATCTATGATGTTTTACATACTTCCGAATCATGACCTACCCACTTATTATTACATTACCATATCCTACATTTTCCGTCAATTTTCAACCTAATTTTATATATTCCGACTTATCGCATAATCCGACAAAAAAGCCATACAATAACAGAGTATAATTTAAATTCAAAAAAACCGGTACAACATTTCTGTCATACCGGCTTAAGCCTCTCTTTTTACTTCTCTTTACTTCACCAGCACTTCTTTTACCTCATTGTGGTAAGGCAGGACGACGGTAAAGTCGTTGTTTTCTGCCACGCGGAGCAGGTCGCCTCTGCTCTGGTGGTGGGGGTACAGAAACTTCGCTGCTTTTCCTTCGGCGAGCAGTTTTTCCGGCAGCTTGCCGGGTCTGACCCTACCGGTAACGATTACTCTTGCTCCGGCAGCTACTTCCTTTTCCACGAAAGCAGTGTTGTAAGGCTTCAAAAGGTGCGTGTCCGCAAGCAGCAGAATATCATACTCCGGCTGTACGGCATCCTCTCTGGAGAAATCCACACATTCCCCGGAAAGCCGCTCCAGTAATCCACATAATTTGTCGTAGGTATCCTCGCAGAACCAGGCTCTGTCCTTCAGGCAGCGCAGGCTTTCTCTTACGAAGGCAGCATCCACCATGACTTTTTTATCCGGAAATTCCTTTTCCATCAGGGCAAACATCTCCATGCCGCGGCCGTATTTGGGTACCGGGAAAATGACCCGTCTCGCCTCCTGCAGATATTTATCCGTCTGTGCGAGCATGTCCTCACGAAGTTCGGCGGCACTCTTGTCCGTTTCATAATGGGCACAATCCACAATGGCAAGCTCCGCTTTCATTCCTCTTGCCGCATCGCAGGCATAGGCAAGGGTATCTTCCTGATAATCTCCGCTGAAAAAGCAGGTGCCCAGTGCATCCGTGATGAGAAACCACAAACCGCCCATGCAGTGGCCGGTTCTACCGAAGGAAACCTGCAAGTCCTGCTGCCGGAAAGCCACCGGCTGCTCCATATCCAATGATAAAATGACAACCTTGTCATAGGTTATATCTGACAGTTCAAATGCCATGGCAGAGGTAACCAGTGTCCCCCGGAAACCTTTTTCCACAAAGTGCATGAATGCACCGCTATGGTCTTTGTGACTGTGCGTCAGAAAAACGTAATCCGTTTTGGCAAGTTCCTCCTCCGTCACATCGGGATAGGGATTGCTGTCGCTGTCCATAATACCGCAATCCACCATATAAAAACGACCTTCTGTACCGTATTCCGTTAAAAAGCAGCTCCGTCCATGTTCTCCGTAACCGCCCTTAGCCAGAAATTTCCTCATAAGCATACAACCTTTCCGGAAGGATTTGGGCGTATCCCGTCTGCTGCTCCTTCAAAAACGTAGGATGAAGCAGGCAGAAGGTATCGCCGCCATCTGTTTCCACCTTAACCCGGTACTGGCCGCCTTCAAATGAGGACATCACCACGTGCACCGGAATAGCATTTTTACATTCTTTTTCTACAAAAATACATTCTTCCGGGCGAAATTTCAAGAGCATTTTTTGCCCTTTTTTAACATTTTGAAAACTTTTACAGACAAGCTTCCGGCTTTGCACGCTGACAACGGCACGGTTTTCCCTGTCGCTGCCATCTGCTGCCTGCTCTGCACTTCCAACTTCTGCATCGTCTGCTCCCGCGGGTCCTTCCATCACTGCGCCGTGTACGCAGTTTCCGGCGCCTAAAAGTCCCGCTACCGTGATGGTGCGGGGGCTTTCGTAACATTCCGCCGGAGTGGCAATCTGGTCAATCACACCCTGGTTCATCACGATAATGCGGTCCGCCATGGCGAATGCTTCGGACGGGTCGTGGGTAACGTGGAATACCGTGGTCTTTAACTGGCGGAAAAGCTGTGCCATTTCCGTTCTCATTTCAATACGAAGCTGCACGTCCAGATTGCAGAGCGGTTCGTCCAGCAGAATAATGGACGGGTTGGTGATAAGCGCCCTGGCGATTGCCACGCGCTGCTGCTGTCCGCCGGAAAGTTCTGCCGGATACTGGTCTAATAGTCCTTCCAGATGCAGCAGTGTTTCCACCTCGTGAAGTTTTTCCTGCATCTGCGCCTTGTCCGTTTTGCGCACCTTCAATCCGTAAATAATGTTGTCCCGTGCCTTCATATGCGGCCAGAGGGCAAAATCCTGAAACACCATGTTCATGTCACGCTGTTCGATAGGCACCACCCTGTGTGGAGATGACATTTCTTTACCCCGGACAAATACCTGCCCTGCGTTCAGGGGCAGAATGCCTGCAATGATATTTAATAAGGTAGACTTACCGCAGCCGGAAGGGCCGAGCACACTGATAATCTCCCCTTCCTGCACCGTCAGGTTGATGCCTTTTAAGATTTCCTTCTTACCGTAATTCTTCTTTACATCTTTCAGTTCCAAAATCGTTTCCATAATTTGTAACCACTTTCTTCTTACTGTTCATTTTTCCGCTTTCAACCGTGCTTTTTCACTCTGCCGGTTAATGTCCCTGCTTTTTCCGGTAGCCGGCGTTCAGCACCACTTCCAAAAGCATCATGATGCCCACGATAAAGGCGCCACCCACCATGGTGGCTGCTGCCGCGTAGCCGAACTTCAAATCGTTGTAGGAGTCGCTGATGTAAACCGGCAGCGTACTGTAATTTGGCGGATACAGAATGGTAGTGATGGCAAGGTTAAACACACTTCCTCCGAATGCCGCAAGTACCGCCGAAACACTGCTGTTGTGCAGAAGCGGCAAAAGAATGGTGCGGATTTTACGGAAAAAGCCGGCTCCCTGCATCTGTGCTGCCGTAAGCAGGCTGCCGGGGATTTTTGCCATGCCGCCCACCAGCACGCGGTTTATCATGGGAATGGCTGCCGCCACGCTGGCAAGTACTAAAATAGACGGCGTTCCGTACAAATGCAGTCCCACTTTTGTCAGCCATTTCTGGTTCCATACAAAAATATAACCGATGCCCAGCACCACGCCCGGCACCGCCATTGCCACAAGCGTCAGCATATCAATCAGTTTTTTCAGCTTAAAACGGGAATATGTAAGCACATACGCCACGCAAAATCCAATCAGGATGCCAAACACTGCGGATATTCCCGCCAGCCCCAGAGAATGCTTGATGCCGCTTACCATGCTGCCCGCAGAGGATAGCACTTCCTTATAATTATCCAGGGTAAAGGTAAATTTCTGCACGCTGACGGAACCTGAAAAGGACATGACCAGTTCGGAACCTACCGGTATTCCCAGTGCTATCAGACAGAACAGCACCGTTGCGGCTGTAAGTAAAACCTGCACCGGTTTTTTCGGAGAAACCGCCATCACACGCTCCGTGCCGTTATCTAAGAAATCAAATTTTTTCTTTCCCATGGCGCCGTACTGCACCGCCATAGCGATTACAATCATGACCATCAGGTACAGGGAAAGCACGCCCGCCATGTCAAAACGCACCGGTGAGGAGCAGATGGCGCTGTAAATGGTGTATGGCAGTGTGGGGAAGGAATAAACCGCCGTTATGGTGGAGGACATGCCGTAATCGCCCACTGTGTCCATGAAAATCAACATTGCCGCCGAGCAGTAAGCGGGAATACAGAGGGGGAGCTGCACATTTTTCCATGCCCGGAATGCCGATGCCCCGTTCATCCGCGCCGCATGCATCAGGCGGGACGGATACCACTCCATGGAAGTTTTGATGGTCACATAGGCAAGGGGAAATTTGCAAAGAACCATAACACACACCAATCCCCAGTAGCTGAAAACAAAGGAGCCGACTCCTTTTATACCCAGCCACGCACTGGCAATTCCGTTACCGGAGGAAAAATACACCCATCCCTGCGCCAGTATAAAGGAAGGAATTATCATCAGCACCCATGCTGTAAAGTCCAGAAGTTTTGCGCACGCGAATTTATAATTTACCCGGAAATGAGCCAGTACGGCTGCCAGAATAAGACCCAGCACCGTGGTGCCGCAGCTTAAAAAGAAGGAGTTCAAAAATGCTTTTTTCCACAGCGGTCTTTTAAATACATCCAGTACGAGTGCCAGATTGGACAAATTGAATTTATCGATGGAAAGTCCCGGGCATATAACCTGAAATAGTACTGTCACCAGAGGCAACAGTACTAATAAAATCAGAAGTCCGAGTATTCCTATGCCTGCGGCATTGTCTTTACTCTTCATGTTTTCTCCTACTTCGCGGACATATCTGCAAACCATGCCTTGATGTCGGCTTCGTTTTCCGCACCGAATACTTCGTCTGCAACGGCTAAGATTGCGTTGGCATCACGCTCTGCCTTTAAGGTAACGCCTTCTACGGAGGGTTCAAAATATCCTTCGTCGCCGGTATCTACAAGCTGCTGCTGGGTCTTGGCATCCAGTAAGAAGTTTACGAAAATCTTGGCGATTTCCAGCTGCTCGGTAGATGAGCTGATGGCTGCCACACGGGTAGATCCGGGAGCGCCTTCCTCGGGCCAGATAATGGAGACGGGTTCGCCGCTTGCTACCATATCGTAAGCATTGGTTTCCTGCAGCATGGCAATGGAGATGTCTCCGCCTGCCAGAGCCTGCACAACCTGGGGATTCTTGGGGAATACCTTGAGACCGTTGTCGAACAGGGTGGTAAAGTATTCTTTTCCGGCATCCAGTCCTTTTTTATCCATGAAATAAGCTGCCAGAGGATAAGCGGGCGCTGCCACACCGGGGTCTGCCATACCAACGGCATCTTTATATTTTGCATCGGTTAAATCATCGAAGGTCTTGGGTGCGTCTGCTTCGCTCCACACGTCATTGCGGTAAACCAGAACGCCTGCCGCATGGATATCGGTGGGGTACATGCACTTGTTATCCGGTACCAGACCCTTGGAAAAGTCGGTTAAGTTTGCGGCATTTTCCGGCTCCCAGTCAGTTACAAGCTCGCCGTCTGCGGACAAATTGTATACATCATACATGGAGTCAATCCATACAACGTCCCACTGGGGATTGCCTTTTTCGGCAGCGATACGGGACATAGTTTCTGCACCGTTTCCGACAACTACCTCTACATCATAACCGGTTGCTTCCTTAAACATATCACCGATTACAGCATCAAAGTCATTTAAGTAAACCACTAAGGGCTTGGTCTGCACGGGTTTTTCCGCTGCATCGGCAGCGCTGTCGTCTGCAGTGGCATCCTTTGTATCATTTGCCACACTTTCCTTACTCTCCGTACTCTCCTGAGCGCTCTCCCCGGAAGCGGCGGTGGAAGTATTTGCTGCCGCCTTGTTCTCCTGATTGTTTGTGTTTCCGCAGGCTGCCAGTGACAATACCATTGCAGCGGCGGTAAGCATTGCGATTAATTTTTTCTTTTTCATAGTTATCCTCTTTTCTGCTTTTTACGCACATTTTGCACGTAATGATTTTTTGCTTTTACGCACATTTTGCACGTAATGATTTTTGCTTTCATCCTTTTTTGTGTACATCGGAATCATAATGCTTCTTGCCGGCTTCCGCTATCACGCTGCCGTAAATCCCATGTAAAATCCATGTGACAGAGTGGGGGTACGCATTTGACGGGATAACCTTTGAATTTCGTGTGACAGAGTGGTGGGTACGCATTTGACGGGATAACCTTTGAATTTCGTGTGGCAGAGTGAGGTGAAAACGTTTTTCGGTCGGGTCTTGATGAATTTTCATATAATTTTGGGAAAATGGCAGGCTGCCGTTGACGATGGTCATCCTTTTGCCTTATACTAAGTACATTATTTGTATTTGCAGTCTCATTTTGAGAATATATTTTACTATGCGATACAGCTGACATTTCAACATAAGATGCAGAGGGGGAAAACTGTGAAAATTAAATGTGATTATTGTGATAGTTGGATTAATGATTTTGACGAAACCTGTCCGAACTGCGGAGCAACCAACAGCCACTACGTGAGACAGTCAGACAAGGTTCCTAAAACGATCGAAGAACTGAAGGCATGGGCTAAGGCAATGAATCTGCCGCTTGCCGACATGCGTACTTTTATCGGCGAGGATTACAGAGGTCCGAAGGCCTTCGGTATTTACAAGGACCCGGACGACGGCACTTTTGTGGTTTACAAAAACAAAGCCGACGGCAGCCGTGCGGTCCGCTACAAGGGCAGCGATGAAGCCTATGCGGTAAACGAGCTTTATATGAAAATGAAAGAACGCGTTGCCGACCAGAAAGCCCGTCAGGCAGGCCAGCCGCGTCCGCAGGGGAATACTTCCGGCAACCGGAGCAGCAATGAACCGACCCGAAAAAACAAACTTCAAAACATTATTACGATTATTATCCTGATTGTAGTTGTGCAGCTGGCAATGCCCTCCCTATTTAATTGCGGCGGTTCCGGACCCAGAACCGGTTACTACACCTACGGCAACAACAATTATTATTACTATCACGGCAGCTGGTATGAATGGATGAACGACGCCTGGACTGCTACTACGGTTGCCGACTGGATGAATGATGATTATTCTTCCTATTATGATTCCAACTCTTATGACAGCAGCGCTGATTATGATGACTTCGACGATTCGCCTTACTACGACCCTTCGTATGATGATGACGACACCTGGGATTTCGACAGCAGCTGGGACTCTGACAGCAGTTGGGATTCCGATAGCAGCTGGGACTCCGGCTCCGACGATTGGGGTTCTGACTGGTAAAGAATAGAATTGAAAGACTTGATTTCATGATAAACTAAGATAAAAAAAGCACTCACTATTGATGGTGGGTGCTTTCTTTTCTTTTTGGGGGTATTTACCCAGCTTTTGTCGCCGCCATACCCAATCATATTTCTCCTCTTGGGTATACTACTGCAGAATTGTTGGTACCTGAAACAGCTGCCGGACAATGGTTGCATTGTTCGGAACGATAGGAAATAGCAATACAAGTTGTAGGCAGGTGGCTACCCAGGAGCAGATGGACCGATTTTGAAAAACTCTGTATCAATTTTCTTTACAGATAAACTTTGTTCATAGATTTATGGTATAATCAGTTTAAGCGCTTGAATAAAGGAGATGGTTATACCATGAATCTGTTTTGCGAAGAGGTCCATAAACTGGAGGCGGAATTTAAACAATGCCGGAAGCTGCTGAACGCTATCGGGGATGAGAACCGCCAGCACCTTATATGCGTCATGATGAATATGCCGATTGATGGCGGCCTTGTATTGGAGATTGTCGAGCAGACGCATCATCCGGGCTGCAAAATCCTGAATGGTCTTGGTATGTCCAGTTCCAGAGGGCTGCTCAGATCGAATTATGGACCGGACAGAAGGCTCCACTGGATGTGATGCGAAAAGAATTAAAGGAGATTATCCGGGAAGAAAATGAGAAGGCGCAGACGGAATGATTCTGTAATTCCGTCACTTCATGGGAGATAAATGTTATAGTGAATTTATAGTGAATAGAGAAACGAGATAGCGTAGTAAGCAATAATTTCGGATGATTTAGGTTTGATCAGAGAGGAGAAGAATATGAACAACTATTGTATGATCCAGAACTCCAAAACGTTTGCATTTTCC
>ERZ857629.2784-NODE-2784-length-15774-cov-2.968955_pt1 | contig 15774 bp, 10 predicted proteins | sample MGYA00519700_ERZ857629 | MGnify/ENA primary metagenome ERZ857629 (study PRJEB31778, sample SAMEA3449351) | human gut metagenome | biome: human gut; feature: human-associated habitat; material: faeces | place: United Kingdom | collected 2010/2012 ...
TTCAACCATTCTTCCGGAGAGCGTTGGCGATTTTTTCGCTGGAGCCAACCGCATTCATGTTGTAGGTTTAGATGAGGATGGAGAGGTCATATCCAATTATTACCGCTATAACACCTATAACTTAGGCAAGCCATACTCATCATTGTCTGGTCCTAGGCAAGAAGAGAAGTGCGACAAGTATGTCAAGCGGTTATACGACTGGGACCGCATTGCGCGTCTTGTGCTGACTGATGATGAAGGGCTGAACCTTCTCAAAGAGAAAAGCGCAGATAAAGAGACAGAGATAGACTAGTGTCACATGTTTGAATGCCTCCCTCCCCCATTCATTTGAATGTGAAAACTCAGATCATTACTAAAAAGACTATTATTTAACACGATTACTTATGAATAAAAGAAACCGCAATTTGGTGTCGGTGTTGCTTGTGACGATGGCTGTGCTGTGTTCCTGTGGAAGCAGCGTCGACGGCTATAAGTTCTCTGGCGATGGCTTGATGGGAAGTATCCCCGAGGCGCGCGCGAAAGCCATTGGCATATATAAGGAAGAGACAGCCAAGGTAGAGAAGAAACTCAAAGATGAGAATTTTGACGAGATGGGTATTGAAAGGTACGAGAAGATTATGGAAGAAAGAGCCAATATCTTCACAGCCTTGCACGACAGGCTCGGAGACGATGCACGCCAGGCTTTGGTTGAAGACATGAAGAGAATCGACTCAGGCAAGGATTTCCCGCTTGTGAACAAGACAACATGTAAAATGAGTGCCATGCAACCATCGGCCGTTGTTGACACTGCACATGCCTTGGGAGGATACATCTTGGTGAAGTTGGCCATGGATCCCAGTAAGAGAAGAATTTTGAGTGAAGATAGACTCTATTATCTAACCAAGAGCGCTGAGGGAACAGTGCTTACTAAGGGAGAAATAGACGATATTATTCCTGGCAATGATTACAACTACGACTTTGCTATTGGTGCCAACGGCTACAAACTGGAGTTCGTTTTAAGCGAAAATGACATTTATGATAAGCAAATGCACTATCTCATGTCGCTTGACAGCATCGCTTCCGTAGAGATTGTCGATTATGCCACCTATTTTGACTACACCACAGAGCGTGCCACAACAGAAGGAGTGGGAACCGTGAAAATAGGCGCCAAGATTGACGATATGCCAGACTCGTGCTCCCTGTATGTGTATAAGGAGCCAGTCAATGTCATGCAGCCCGACATGACTGTCTGCGAGTTCCAGGACAAGCATCACGCCACCCTGTTCACCGCCGTTGGTGACGGCAATGGAAAGATCAAGAGCATCGACGTGGAGCGCCTTCCGATCAAGCTGGACGGAAAGGTTGTGAGCACCCACGTCTACGTGAGAGACGCTGTGGAGAATCTGAAGGATGTGGCCGAATGGTCTTTCGACCAAGAGGCGCAAGATGCCGTTGCCTCGTTTGAGGGCGGCAAGGTGACGATCAGTCTCGGCAGCAACGTGTTCAACGAGAGTGGCTTTGCCAAGTACCAGCAGTTGCAAAAAGGTGCGAAGGGCATCAAGTTCGACTATAATGACTTCAACGATTACGACACATTTGAGATGTATACGATTAAAGGAAAATTAAAGAATGAAAGCAAATAACATAATTGCTGTAGCGCTAATGCTGTCATCGTTCAGCGTTCAAGGGGCCCAGGCTCAGTTCTTCAAGAAACTAGGAAAGGTTGCCGGTGCAGTAAATTTGTAATTTAGCCATGTCAGTTGAAGATTTGTAACCATCCGAAATATGCCGACTTGTTAATTGCAAAAAAACTCGCAAGTGTTTACTCGCGAGTTTTTTTGTAATAATAAGGAAGTAGCATTCTAATTTCTTCTTGGCTTGAATCGTCATGCAAATTGTCAAGCACAAAGTTCAACCATTTCAAGGGATTTATGCCAACAAGGTCGCAACTCTCGATAAGGGAATAGAAAATGGCATTGTCAGAGGCTCCCACGTCACTTTTGCTGAACAAATAGTTCTTTCGTCCCATAACAGAGGGACGTTGTCCGCGTTCCACCGTGTTGTTGTTTATCTTATAACGGCCATCAAGTGTGTATCTTCGCAGACGAGGCCATAATTTGTAGGCATAGTCTATCGCTTTTCCCATACTGTCGGATGGGGTGCATTGGCTGCTCACACTCTCCATCCACACTTCCATTGCATCCATGATGGGGATAGCCTTGGCCTTTCGCTCCGCTGCGATCTCCTCACATGTCGCATTGCGCGAACGAAGATTTTCCTCAAGCGTATAAAGTAGCGCTATCCACTTTACGGCTTGCGCTGACAATAGGGGATGACTTTTCTGTGCGTCGGTAAACTTCCGGCGCACATGAGCCATGCAACTTAGCAATGTTATGTTCTCCTGCTCCTCGAAATAGTCATAAACCCCATATCCGTCTGTCTGTATCGCGCCATGGAAGCTCGACAACTCTGCCCGCGGAACGTGTCCTCCACGCGAACCGTACAGATAAAGGAAGTAGAGCCCGTGGCTGTCCGGGCGGCTGTCGTTGAATTGCCATGCATACCCATGCCTGCATTTGCCCTTTTGGTCGGCTACGCGCCAGGGCACCTCGTCTATTTGCAGATAATCGCTTGTGGAGAGGACGTCCTTGCGATGCGCCTCATAAAGAGGGGACAGTTTCCCCGCCACGGCATGCACCCAATCGTTTATGGTTGACACGGGCAACTTCAATCCCGAGTCGGCATATTGCTTCGCCTGGCGGTATTCTGGCAGATGATAGCGGTATTTGTCTATTATGATGTGGGAGAGCATGTCTGCCGCCACATGGTTGCCACCTATCACAGGACGAGAGGGACGTGACTGGGAAAAACTTTGGACGAAGGGCGTTCTTCTCGCTTTTTAAGCGAAGGATGGGACGCTCTATCACTTCCACCCAAACCCTGGCCGCCTCGTGGTGCAAGACACGCGTGACATCCTTGCCAATGACGTCACATTGCGAAGCGTCCACGTCATCAGGCATGATGACAGTGGTGCGCTCCTCCAATCCGTGATAATGGTATTTGCCGGGACGCTTAGGCGACTTCTTCGCTTTTGCCTGACGTTCCTGCGCCTCCTTCTCAATCTCCTTCTTGGCTTGTTCTATCTCAGATGCCTTTTTGTCAAGAGCCTCCTTAAACAAGTCGTCAAACAAGCTCGGCTGGTCTTCGGGAACTTTAGAAAGAAGTTTGTCCGATTTGGCACCGTAGAGTAGACGCTCCAAGTATGCCACACGCTCTTTCAAGCGTATAACTTCCTGCCTTAACTCATCATATGTCGGTGCTGTTTTCATGACAGCTAAGTTACTAAAAATCATCGAGACAACCAAGTTTTCGACTGGCTTTTTCGTTTGTTTTCAGACTCTGGCTCGGCTGTTTCGTAACGGCGTCTTCTCGCTACCCTTGGAGAGATGCCCTCAATCAGCAGCACGAGTTCATCCCATCGGATGCTGCGAAAACCAAACGTTTCCCTAAGAAAAATTCTTGGATGGAAACGACCTTGTTCCAAACGTTTGTAATACATGACATACCCACCACGCTCCCAATGCAGAATTTTCATAACATTACGTGTTTTGCCGACAAAGATGAAAACATCACCACTAGTCGGATTCATACCGGCACTGCGAACCTTGCCGCACATGCCGTTGACACCTATTCTCATGTCACTGGGGTGTTGAGACATCATTATTCGATTGCTCTCATTTAAATTGAACATTGCTTTTTGGATGCAAAGGTCGACAACTTAAACGGAAGGCACAAGTCGGCATATTTCGGATGGTTACGAAAAGCGCATGCCTTTATCAGAGGCATGCGCTCTTCCTTATTGTGTTACCTGCTTAGGTAATTGATTATGAAGTGCGTAATTTACTTTATGAAGGACATTATATGTCTCGTTTCAACTTTTTGAGTTTTCGTTTGGCTTCAGGGATATCTGGGCATAGGGCTAATGCTTTTTCGTAGTTGCGAATGGCTGCTTCCTTCATTTTCTCCATTTCGCATTCCTTGCCCATGATTACATACTCTACAGCCAGTTTTTTCAAGAAGTCGTTTTTCTGTTGTAGTTGGTCTTGGAGCTCCTCGATCTTCTTTTGTTGTGTGTTAATGATGTTGAGTTTGCGTCGGATAAGCCTTTTAGATGCAGGTTTCTCTATGTCGTAACGACTGTGAATGGCCAGGAAGAAGGCGTCGAGCGCTGCTTGCATGTCCCCTCTGTCGAAGGCTTGCATGGCATCCCAATACTCCTTGTCGGCCTTCGACTGCTTGAGGGCGGTGTTTATGGCCGTTGGGTCGTTGTAGCTCTTTGCAAAGTTCTTCACTTCCGTGCGTACGAAGATGTCGTTGCGCTGAATGGGATTTTTTAGGGTTAAGCCCTGTAGAGAGGTGCAGCGCGAGAGGGCGACGTAGGTCTGTCCGCCTGCAAAGACTCCACCGGTGAAGTCGAGATTTACGCGGTTGAACGTGAGCCCCTGACTCTTATGGACTGTAATGGCCCATGCCAAGCGTACAGGGAATTGGGTATAGGTGCCCAATTCTTGCTCCTCGATCTTCTTCTCCTGTTCGTTGAACGTGTATCTTACGTTCGACCATTTCTCGCGTTCCACATCCAGTTCGTTCCCGTCTTCTGCAACTACATAGATGCGATCGTGATTCTCTTCATCGAAACCAATCACGGTGCCAAGGGTGCCGTTCACCCAACGATGGTCCATATCGTTTTTGACGAAGAGCACCTGCGCACCAATCTTCAATTCCAACTCTTTTGGGGTGGGAAGGCTCGACTCTGGAAATTCTCCTTCGATGACGCCCATGAACATTTCAGCGCCTCCAGGGAGATCCGACAACCGTTTGTTGTTGATGAAGTCGACCGTGTCGCGGCGTGCTGACAATGTAATGGATAATTGCTTATCGTTGGTTGTCGTCGTTGCTTGGTTGTCATCGAGAGCGACACGCTGGTTGAGCAGCGCCAGGTCGGTAGTGCTCACCTGTGATGTGCGGATATGGTCAAGGATGCTGATGAACGTAGGATCGCTCTGCCTGTAAACCTTCCTCAGTTCGATGGATACCAGCTGCATCTGGTAGAATATCTTGGCGTCGAAAAAATAGGCAGACGCATAAAAGGGACGCAATAATTGCCAATCGTCCTCACGTACCACAGGTTCCAGCTGGTAGATATCGCCTACAAACAACAATTGTTTGCCACCAAACGGCTCGCGCATGTTGTGGCAATAGATGCGCAGCACCTTGTCGATAAAGTCGATGATGTCTGCGCGAACCATACTGATCTCGTCGATGATGATGAGTTCCAACTCACGCAGAATCTTGATTTTCTCACTGTTGTATTTTAACGTCTTGCGAATGTTGCGAGGCGTGTACTGGGTGTCGTTGGGTAGTAGGGGATGGAAGGGCAACTTGAAGAAACTATGCAGAGTGGATCCTCCCGCATTGATGGCGGCGATACCCGTAGGGGCAAGTATGATGTGTTTCTTTTTGGTGTGCGACGCTATGTATCGCAAGAAAGTGGATTTACCCGTCCCCGCTTTCCCCGTAAGGAAAAGCGAGCGGCGGGGAAATTGTATGATTTGAAGTGCTTGTTGCAGCTCTTCATTCTGAAGGTCTATTTGAGTTTCCCCAGTTGTAGGCATAAGTGTGTTTAGAGATTGTCGAAATTGACTGTTTCCTCTGTTTTGTGCTTTTTGTCAGTGCCTGTCTCGGTCTTTTCCTTTCCGAGTGTGGTGCCTTGCGATGGCGTGGTAATGGGGTTGCCATTCTCATCGAGCACAATCTCCTCATCGGTAACCATCACGCTATCACGATGCAGACTTGACGAGTCGTTGCGTGCCGGAGCGTAGTAAGGCGAGCAATCGTACATGTCCTTGGTGATGCTCTCGTCGTTAGGAGTTTGGAACTTAGCGTGGTACTTCTGGAAAGCAGGATCTTCCATGACCGAATGGATGAAATAGCCGCAGATGGGCAATGCCGTCCTTGCGCCCTGTCCGAGCGCACCTGTGCGGAAATGGATGGAGCGGTATTCGCCGCCTACCCATGCGCCCACAACCAGGTTGGGGCTGACTCCTACGAACCAAGCGTCGGAGTGGTTGTTAGACGTTCCCGTCTTGCCACCCCAATCGGTGTCTCTAAATGAGTTGCCTGCATATTCGGCGGCGGACAGGCTCACCGATGTGCCACCACCGTCGTGTGTGCCGCTCATGAGCAACTTTTGCATGAAGAAGGCGCTCTTGTATGGGATGACTTGCTCGGACGTGGACTTATCCACGAACACCTCGTTGCCGTCGCTGTCGACGATGCGCGTCACCAACGTGGGTCGATGGTGCATGCCGTTGTTGGCGATGGTGCAGTAGGCACCTGCCAACTCGAGCAGGTTGACATCACTCGATCCCAAGGCCAAGGCTGGGTTATCGTCCAATGGGCTCTCGATACCCATTTTTTGAGCCGTTTCAATGATGTTCTTGATTCCCAATTCCTGACCCAAGCGAACGGCCACCGAGTTGATACTCTTGGCGAACGCGCTCTTCAGGGGGATGGAATCGCCCGAGAATGAGCCATTGGCGTTTGTCGGGGTCCAAGTGGTCATTTCCTTTTTCTTTTTGTCGTAGACCTGCATGGAGATGTATTCGTCGCGTCGCTTATCGCAAGGAGTGAGACCTTCGTTCATAGCCTCGGTATAGACAAACAACTTGAACGTAGATCCAGGCTGTCTTTGTGCCGTTACCTTATCGTATTTCCACGACTTGAAATCGATGTCGCCAACCCATGCCTTTACGGCACCCGTTTGAGGTTCCATGGCCACCATTGCGCAATGCATGAAGGTCACCATGTACTTGATGGAGTCCTCTGATGTCATCATCTTGGTGATGGAACCCTTATCGTAGTCGAACACCTTCACAGGGTGTTTCCATTCCTTATAATAATAAGTCACAGAGTCGGGCTGGTCGGGGAACCTTGCTTGTAGGGCCTTATAGAAAGGCTGGCGCTCGGCAATGCTTTGCACAAAGTTGGGGATTACCTGATGGTTCTCGTCTTGCCAAGGCTCCTGACGCAGCCAATTGGAGTCTTGGTTGCGGTAGATGCTCCAATGGTTGTTGAAGTTCTTCTGCACAATCTCCATTTGCTTCTTAGCGGCCTCCTCAGCATATTTCTGCATCTTGGAGTCTAAGGTCGTGTAAATCTTCAATCCCGAACTGTAAAGGTCGTAATGGTTCTCGTCGCACCAGTCCTTAAGCTCATCAGAGATGGCCTGGCGGAAATACAAGGCCTGGCCATCGTAGTTTTCCTCCATCTTATAATGCAAGGTAATGGGGATGGCCTTCAGTGAGTCGTACTCCTGACGGGTGAGGTCGTTGTGAGTGCGCATGTTGTTGAGAACTGTGTTGCGGCGCACAAAGCTCTTCTCGGGGTTCGACTTAGGATTGTATAGAGTGGTGGCTTTCAGCATACCCACAAGAACGGCGGCCTCCTCTGTCTTCAGGCTGTCGGGGGTTGTGTCGAAATACGTTTTGGCAGCTGTCTTGATGCCATAGGCGTTGGAACCGAAGTCCACGGTGTTGGCGTACATGGTTATGATCTCCTTCTTGTTGAATACGGTCTCCAACTTCGTAGCAATGATCCATTCCTTACTCTTGATGATGAGTATCTTCAAACCAGGAATTTTGCCCAGTAGCCCCGTAGAGTAGTTGGAACGCACACGGAACATGTTCTTTGCCAACTGTTGGCTGATGGTAGATGCGCCACGTCCATCGTGGTGTAGCACCGCATCTTTCATGGCACTGAACACGCCCACGACGTCGACGGCCATGCCACGGGGGCGCTTGTAGTAGCGCTCGTCCTCGGTGTCGATGAGCGCCTTGAAGAAAGCGGGAGCCACCTCTTCGTATTTCACGGGAGTGCGGTTCTCGTTAAAGAATTTTCCAATCAACTTGCCATCGGCACTATAGATTTCCGAGGCTTGGTTGGTTTGCGGGTCGAGAATGCCCGAAAAATATCCTGGGCTCCTTCCGAAAAGCCAAAGGAAATTGATGTCGACTGCTCCCAGGTACAATAGGAAGGCGACGATGAGTGAAACGAAAGCGACACCTATTTTGGTGTACCATGCTCGTCCGCGATACAACCCTTTATACCATGGCCAGAATTTGCGCATCATACGCCAGAACCAGCCTGCCAATGCCTTAATCTTTTTCATTGCTTGTTGATATTATATTATTGCAAATATACGAAATATGTCGGTTAACGTGTCTTCTGATGGATGAAATTTAAGATATCTTCAATGTTTTCGGGTGAAAACCAAGTGATATCGGTGTCTTTCTTGAACCAAGTCAGTTGTTTGCGCATATAGCAGCGTGAGTTTGACTGGATTTGCCTGATGGCCTCTTCGAGGCTGATGGTGTTGTCGAAGTAAGCGAACAACTCCTTGTAGCCCACGGTGTTTAAGGAATTGAGCCCACGTTTGGGGTAGAGCGTCCTTGCCTCATCAATCAGTCCGTGGTCGACCATTTCAAGAACGCGCTTGTTGATGCGGTCGTACATTTCCTCCCTGGGGCGGTTCAATCCTATCTTGATGATGTTGAAAGGGCGTTCCTTCTTCTTCTTTGTACGGAAGGAGGAGTAGGTCTTTCCTGTCATGTGGCATATTTCCAAGGCATGTACCACACGTCGAGGGTTGTTTCGGTCTACGATCTGCCAATGCTCGGGGTCTAACGTTTTCAATTCCTCGACAAGGGCGGGAAGTCCCTCGTCGGCAAGACGTTGCTTCAGTGTTTGGCGTGTTTCGTCGTCGACGGTAGGAATGTCGTCGATGCCGTTGCACACAGCATCGATATACATCATGCTACCACCAGACATAAGACAGTTGGGGTGGTGAACGCCGTCTTCCTCGCCATTGTATAGACGCTCCAGGAGAGCCAACACTTCCTGTTCGAACATGGAAGCGCTATAGTAATCTTCTAAGTGATGGGTGCCAACAAAATAATGCTTGGCATGCGCAAGTTGGGCCTTGGTGGGCGCGGCGGTGCCTATAGGAAGTTCGGCAAAGATTTGGCGCGAGTCAGCGTTGATGACTGGCGTGTTGAGCTGTTGGGCGACTTGAATGCAAAGTTCGCTTTTTCCCACTCCTGTCGGTCCTAAAATAACGATTAGATTTTTAGTCGTTGGTAACATCAAGGAATCGCGTTGTGATGGTTGTTTGCCAAGCTATTGTAAGAATTGAGGGCGTGCCGTAGCCCATCCCTCAATTCTTTTTGTTGGTAAGTAGGAACAAAGATGATGTTCCTTCGTTCGTGCGTTGGTAATGTGTCGATCTATGCGTGTTGGGTAATTCGTTATGCATGTCGTGTGCGACATGAGTTAGCGAATGATACCGCGCTTTGATGATGACACAAAATCGATAATGTATTGAATCTCAGGCGTAATCTGAAGTTCGCTTTTGATCTTCTTGATGCCCTCGGCCAAGATACCCTCGCTATAGAGCATGCGATAAGCGTTGTGGATGAGATCAATGAGGTCGTTGCTGAATCCGTGGCGTCTCAATCCTACAAGGTTGATACCTGCATAGCGAGTGGGCTCCTTGCCTGCAATAATGTATGGGGGGATGTCTTGGCTAAAGCGGCAGCCGCCTTGGATCATGACGTAACCTCCGATGTGGCAGAACTGGTGGCAGAGCACCACAGCACTTATGATGGCATTGTCGTCGACGGTGACCTCGCCTGCAAACTTGGTAGAGTTGCCGATGATGAGTCGGCTACCCAAGATGCAATCGTGCGCCACGTGCATGTTCTCCATCAGCAGGTTGTTGTCACCCACCTTGGTGGTTCCTCGTGAGGCGGTTCCTCGTGAGATGGTTACGTTTTCGCGAATGCTATTGTTGTTGCCCACCTCGCAGATGGTATCCTCGCCTTTGAACTTCAAGTCTTGTGGCTTGGTGGAAATGCTGGCTCCGGGGAAAATCTCGTTACCGCTTCCTATGCGCGCTCCATAGTTGATGGTGACATTGTTCTGTAGAACGTTGTTGTCGCCCAAAACCGTGTTGCGATCGATATAGCAGAATGGGCCAATGATGTTGTTGTCTCCCAGTTTTGCCTCGGGATGCACGAATGCTAATGGACTTATCTGGTTCATAGTAAGAGATTTATTTGTTTTTTATGATTTGTGCGGTGAAGGTAGCCTCCGACACTACGTGGTCGCCAACGAACATGTAACCCTTCATGGAGCTGATGCCGTGGCGGACGGGGCCAAGGAGTTCTACTCTGAAAAGCAAGGTGTCGCCCGGAACGACTTTGTGCCTAAACTTCACATCGTCGATTTTCAAGAAATAGGTAGACCATTTCTCGGGTTCTTCCAACTGGCTCAAAACCAACAGTCCACCACATTGAGCCATAGCCTCGATCTGGAGCACACCAGGCATGACGGGCTCTTCTGGGAAGTGTCCTTGGAAGAAGGGCTCATTGGCGGTGACATTCTTTACGCCCACGATGCTTGTTGCGCCCATGGCCACCACCTTGTCGATGAGCTGCATGGGGTAGCGGTGGGGCAAAAGCTGGCGGATGCGGATGTTATCCATCAGCGGTTCGTCGTTGGGGTCGTAGATGGGGGCTTGGATTTCGTGCTTGCGAATCTCCTTGCGCATGAGGCGCGCAAACTTGTTGTTGATGGTGTGACCTGGCCGTGTGGCAATGATGCGACCCTTGATGGGTTTGCCGATCAGTGCCATGTCGCCAATGATGTCGAGGAGTTTGTGCCTTGTGCACTCGTTGTCCCACATCAAGGGCTTGTGTTGGATGTAGCCAATCTTTGTGGCATCCATGTGTGTAACCTTAAGCAGGTCGGCCAACTTGTCCAACTGTGCTTGCTCCACCTTTTTCTCGTAAATTACGATGGCGTTGTCGAGGTCTCCGCCCTTGATAAGGTTGGCCTCCAACAAAGGCATGATGTCGCGCACGAAGACGAAGGTGCGTGCAGGTGCTATTTCCGATGAATAGTTAGCAATGTTGTCGAGTGTGGCAAACTGGCTACTGATGAATTTCGATTGGAAAGAGCACATGGCAGTTACCGAGAACTGCTCATCGGGCAAGATGGTGATGCACGATCCTGTTTCCTCATCGCGCACCTCGATTTTCTTGCGAATGATATAGTAGTCCTTCGGAGCGTTCTGCTCAACAATTCCCACCTCGTTGATCTTCTCCACATAGGGGTTTGCTGAACCATCCAGGATGGGGAACTCAGGGCCGTTGACCTGAATGAGGCAGTTGTCGATGCCCAATGCGTAAAGGGCCGACATACCATGCTCGATGGTCGACACTCTGACCTCGCCACATTGGAGAACGGTTCCGCGCTGTGTGTCGCCAACGTTCTCGGCGATGGCTTCGATGATGGGTTCGCCCTCTAAGTCAATGCGTTGTATCTTGTAGCCTGTGTTTTCTGGAGCGGGATTGAAAGTCACGGTAAGACTTAGGCCTGTGTGAAGTCCCTTTCCGTAAAGGGAGAAACTTCCGCCAAGCGTCGTTTGTTTTGCTGTATCCATGTGCTTCATTGTTTTTTCTTTAATTGTTCGACTTCTTTCTGCAAAGCCGTCAGTTGCTTGTACATCTCAGGCAAGCGCTGGAAGATGGCTTGACTCTTGAAATAGGGCAGCTTCTGCATGGGAGGCGTACCGATGAGCGTCTGGTTGCTCTCCAATGAGCCGGGCACTCCTGATTGTGCGCCCAAGAACACCTTGTCGCCAATTTGGATATGTCCGGCGATACCCACTTGTCCTCCAAACATACACCACTCTCCAACCTTTGTGGATCCTGCCACGCCAACCTGGGCTGACATGACGGTGTTCTTTCCGATGTCGGTGTTGTGTGCAATTTGCACAAGGTTGTCGAGCTTCGCGCCCTTGCGCACGTAGGTTGAGCCCATGGTTGAACGGTCTACGCAAGAATTGGCGCCGATTTCCACATCGTCCTCAATGGTTACGATGCCAATCTGCGGAATCTTATCGTATTGTCCGGTTTCCATGTTAGGTGCAAATCCAAATCCATCTGATCCGATGACGGTTCCTGCATGGATGATTACTCGGTTTCCCAACTTACACCCGTAGTAAATGGTGGTGTTTGGGTATATGATGCATTGCTCGCCCACTTTCACGTTGTCGCCGATAACGGCATGGGGATAGATTTGGCATCCGTCGCCAATCTCCACTCCGTCGCCGATGTATGCGAAAGCTCCCACATACACATCCTTGCCTATTGTGGCCTTGGGAGAGATGAATGCCAATTTGTCTATGCCAGTCTTTTTGGGTTTGGCAGCCTCGTACATCTGTAACAGCTTAGCCACACAGTCGCGTGCGTTTTTCACTCTGATAAGAGTAGGCTTTACGGCTTTTTCAAGGTTGATGCTCTCGTCGATCAGGACAATGCTTGACTGTGTATCGTCGAGGTAATGAGCATACTTGCCGTTAGCCAAAAAAGAAATGGCTCCAGGCACGCCTTCCTCAATCTTCGCAAAAGTGTGAACCTTCGCGTTTTCGTCGCCCTCGATTTTTCCTCCGATGAACTGGGCTATTTGCTTTGCAGAGAATTCCATTTTTAGTTTTGATTGAAATATTTCTGCAAATATAGTAATTAATATTTAAAAAAGAGGAAAAACTCGATTAATATTTGGGTTTTTAATTAGTAAAGGCGCGCAATTGCACAATTGCGCGCCTTATGTGAATTGAAAATACGGGTTGATCTCATCCAAACCCGATGCCCGATGGGGCTTAGATCTTTTCCAGTTCGATGGCCATTTCCTGTTGCAGGGCTTTGGCCTTTTCTGCTGCCGCCTGGGCGAAGTCTTCACCTTGGCTTGCGTAGATGATGCCACGGCTTGAGTTGACGATCAGTCCGCACTCCTTGGTCATTCCGTATTTGCAAACCTCTTGCAAGCTTCCGCCTTGAGCGCCAACACCTGGAACCAGCAGGAAGTGGTCGGGCACAATTTTTCGGATGTCCTCAAACATCTTGCCTTGTGTGGCGCCCACCACATACATCATGTTGTTTTTGTCGCCCCACTCGGTGCTTTTCCTAAGCACCTTCTCGAAGAGGCGCTCGCCATGTGCATCCTCGGTCAGTTGGAAGTCGGCCGATCCTGCGTTTGACGTGAGTGCAAGCAAGATGACCCATTTCCCCTGGTAAGCCAAGAACGGCTTGACGCTGTCCTCGCCCATATAGGGGGCGATGGTCAGCGAGTGGACACCGAAATCCTCGAAAAAGCTCTTGGCGTACATGTTCGATGTGTTGCCAATGTCACCACGCTTGGCGTCGGCGATGATGAAGTGGTTGGGGTAGTTTTCCTTGAGATAATTGATGGTCTTCTCGAAGGTGGCTATGCCCTTGAGCCCCATGCTCTCGTAGAATGCGAGGTTGGGCTTGTAAGCCATACAGTAGGGGGCCGTCGCATCGATGATTTGCTTGTTGAACTCGAATGCGGGGTCTTCCTCTTTCAGCAGGAACTGTGGGATCTTGCGAAGGTCTGTGTCGAGTCCCACGCATAAGAAAGTCTTCTTGCTGAAGATCTGCTCTATGATTTGTTGTCTGTTCATGGTATTGGGTCTATAATTCGTTTTCTTTCAGTTTCTCGGCGTTCTCCACAACGATCAAGGCGTCGATCATGTCTTGGATGTCGCCCGCCAAGAATCCTTGCAGGTCGTGTGTGGTGTATCCGATTCTGTGGTCGGTAACACGGCCCTGTGGGAAGTTGTAGGTTCTGATCTTGGCGCTTCGGTCGCCCGTCGACACCAATGAGCGGCGTCGGCTTGAGATGTCGTCCATGTACTTCTTATGCTCATGGTCGTAGATGTATGTGTACAGACGGCTCAGGGCTCGTTCCTTGTTCTTGGGCTGGTCGCGCGTTTCGGTACATTCGATGAGGATTTCCTCCACTTCGCCCGTCTCAGGATTCTTCCAGGGATAGCGCAAGCGGACGCCCGAGCTAACCTTGTTGACGTTCTGTCCACCGGCTCCGCTGGAACGGAATGTGTCCCACTTGATGTCGCCCTCGTTGATGTGCACCTCAAACTTCTCCGCCTCGGGCAATACGGCTACCGTGGCCGCGCTGGTATGCATGCGTCCTTGGGTCTCCGTGGCCGGTACCCGTTGCACACGGTGCACGCCCGACTCATACTTGAGGATGCCATAAACGTTGTCGCCAGTTACGGCGAAGTCGATCTCCTTGTATCCGCCAACAGCGCCTTCGTTGGCATCTGTTACGCTCACAGTCCATCCCTTCTTCTCGCAATAGCGCTTATACATATTAAAGAGGTCGCCTGCGAAGAGGGCAGCTTCGTCGCCGCCTGTTCCCGCGCGAATTTCCATCTGCACGTTCTTGGCGTCCTCGGGATCCTTGGGCACCAAGTCGAGTTTGATTTCCTCTTCCAGTTTGGGTTGCAGGCTCTCGTTCTCTTGCAGTTCCTCTCGAGCCATAGCCTTCATGTCGGGATCGCTTTCGTTGGCCAATATGTCCTTGGCTTCCTTGATTGCGTTCAGGCATGCTATGTAACGCCCTCTGGCGTCCATGATGTCGTCGAGGTCTTTGTATTCCTTTGTCAGCTTGACGTATCGTTGCTGGTCGGCAATGACCGCCGGGTCGGTAATCAGCGTGCTTACCTCCTCGTATCGACTTACCAAGCCTTCAAGTTTTTCCAGTATCTTGTTGTTGTCTGCCATGTTTCAGTTTGGTCGGATAAAACGAATGGGTGGTTTTCCTTTTTTAATTAATAATTGAACTCGCCATATTCGCTCTTGATGGTCAATGAGCGTGTGCCTTCCTCGATGCGTCCCACCACCTGTGCGTCGACGCCAAAGCTCTTGCTGATGGCTATCACCTGGTCGGCAAACTCCGGCTTGACGTAGATTTCCATTCTGTGGCCCATGTTGAACACCTGGTACATCTCTTTCCAATCGGTTCCGCTGCAGTCGTGGATGATTTGGAAGAGTGGGGGGATGGGGAACATGTTGTCCTTGACAACCTTGCAGTTCTCGCCCACGAAATGCAGCACCTTTGTCTGTGCGCCGCCTGTGCAATGCACCATTCCGTGGATCTCAGGATGCAACTCGTCCAATATCTTTCTGATGATCGGTGCGTAGGTGCGTGTGGGTGAGAGCACCAGCTGTCCGGCATCCACCGTCAATCCCTCGATTTTCTCGGTCAACTTATACTTTCCGCTATACACGAGCTCGTTGGGGACGGCTTGGTCGTAGCTCTCCGGGAATTTCTCCGCCAAGTATTTGGCGAACACGTCATGGCGTGCGCTGGTCAGTCCGTTGCTTCCCATACCTCCGTTGTATCTGTGCTCGTAGGTGGCCTGTCCTGTTGAGCTCAGGCCCACGATGACGTCTCCGGGTTTGATGTTGGCGTTGTCGATGACATCGCTACGCTTCATGCGGCATGTTACGGTAGAGTCGACGATGATGGTTCTCACCAGGTCGCCCACGTCGGCCGTCTCGCCTCCCGTGGGCCATATACCCACTCCCAGTTGGCGCATTTCCTCAAGGAAGCTATCTGTTCCATTGATGATTTCGCTGATGACCTCTCCGGGTACGAGCATCTTGTTTCTACCGATGGTGCTCGACAGGAGGATGTTGTCGACGGCTCCCACACAGAGCAGGTCGTCGGTGTTCATCACGATGGCGTCTTGTGCGATGCCTTTCCATACGCTCAGGTCACCGGTTTCTTTCCAATACATATAAGCGAGCGACGACTTGGTGCCAGCCCCGTCTGCGTGCATGATGT
>ERZ857629.2801-NODE-2801-length-15709-cov-3.313849_pt1 | contig 15709 bp, 13 predicted proteins | sample MGYA00519700_ERZ857629 | MGnify/ENA primary metagenome ERZ857629 (study PRJEB31778, sample SAMEA3449351) | human gut metagenome | biome: human gut; feature: human-associated habitat; material: faeces | place: United Kingdom | collected 2010/2012 ...
ATCTCAACTTCCAAGTTGGAGATGTAGTATACCAATCAAACGGGACGCCTAAAGAAGTGTCATCGTGAAATTTTTCGCCCTTATATCCGAGCAGAATTATATCTTTCTTGTCAAAATCATATTTATCAACCAAATATTCAACAACCTCTGATCTGTGGGCTTGAACATAAATAATATGCGCAATACCAAATATTAAAAAAGTCGCAAATATTATTGTTAATAGTCGTAGAATGATTTTTTTGCTCTTTTTCAAGTATAATACCCCCTATGTTAGTACTATATCACAAAACTAATTAGAATAAAAGCACAAAACTGAATATCATTAACAAAGGAGGTTTGCCCCAAATGTTAGGGCAAATATCTTCTAAAGTTGTGTCTTTTTTTTCGCTCATTTCAATTCGTGTTACGATTTTAATTTTAGCAATGTTTCTAAAAAAATTTTGAAACAAAGAAAAAATGCCCGAATACCGCCGTAAAAAGCAGTATTCGGGCATAAAATCTTTATTTATTTGTCAAAATTTACAGCAGGGTACTGCACCATTTGATAACGAAGAATATAAAAGTTCATTATTTAATCGGATTCAATCCAAATTCAGGTCTCATATTCTATTGCTTCCTATTTATACATTCATTGATAACATCTGATATATCGTCATTGATACAGATGGATTTATGCCGTATTTCGGGCGGACAAACCGCTTGACCTTTGTTGACACAAGCATATGTGGCATTGGGGTTTTTCGCCGTCATCTGCCAAAAAGGATATTTGATGATAACCGGTGTGTTATAGCCGACACCCAATTCAAGAAAGAGGATTTTTTCGTTTGCACGGGTGCGGAGAAAGTTTTGATACCGCTCTGCCGCACGATGCCAGCCCTCGTCCTCAACGAATTTGTCATCACTTCGCAAATTCATTGTAAGCGGTTTTCCGCAATTCGGACAGACAGGCAAAAGTTCGGTCGGAATTTTCATATCTTTTTGCCGGTTGAGCATTTCAAGAACAGCAGCCTCGTTGTCAAAGGTTTCTTGACAGCACGGCTCACTGCACTGGAACAGACCGTAATCGCCCTGCGTGTAGAAAAGTCGCTTTTTGTCAAAGCCTGCCTTTTGAAAGCAATGGTCAACATTTGTTGTAATCACAAAATAGTCTTTGTTCGCCACCAGCTTCAGCAGATTCTCATAGACCGGCTTTGGCGCATCTTGATAGCGATTAACAAAAATGTATCGGCTCCAATATGCCCAATGCTCCTCGGGTGTTTTGTAAGGGTAAAACCCGCCCGAATACATATCCTCAAATCCGTATTTTTGGCGAAAATCGGAAAAGTATTTTTCAAACCTCTCACCGCTGTAAGTAAAGCCTGCGGCGGTGGAAAGTCCTGCACCTGCGCCGATTACAACAGCGTCAGCCGTGCGGATTTTTTCTTTTAATTTTTCTATATTATCCGAGATATTCTCGGTAGATTTTGTAGTCTGAATTCTTGAAAACATTAAATATCACCTTGATTTTACTGTTTGTCAGCTTTTTGTATTCACTGACTGTTTCGATTGCGATTTTTGCTCCTTTGTCGTTAGGAAAACGGAATTCGCCTGTGGATATGCAACAAAACGCAATGCTGTTTAGCTTGTATTTGTCTGCAAGTGCCAAGCAAGAACGATAGCAAGAACGCAGTAATTCGCAGTCTTTTTCTGTCAATTTGCCTGTAACAATCGGACCTACCGTGTGCAAAATATATTTGCAAGGCAGATTGTACGCAGGTGTGATTTTTGCTTTTCCTGTTTCTTCGTCTTTGCCTTGCTTTTGCATAATTTCAGCGCATTTCAAACGAAGTTGAACACCCGAAAATGTGTGAATGGCATTGTCTATACAACCGTGATTCGGGCAAAAGCAGCCGAGCATTTGCCTGTTCGCCGCATTGACGATGGCATCACATTTCAGCGTTGTAATGTCGCCCTGCCATAAATAAATGTCGGGCTTAATCGGCTCTAAATCGTTTATACTTGTTATGCCTTTTTCAGCGATTTCCTCTTGCAAATATTCATCCTGCACCCTTAGAAAATCATCACCTATTGGCAACGGCAAACGAACATTAAATAACGCACGAAGCAATTTTTTCTGTTCGGTTTCGTCTTTCGGAATGGATATATCTGCGTATTCGGGTCGCTCGTTCAATAATTCTGTTATTAAGTATTGTCTTTTCTCTACTCGGGTCATAATTTTTCAACCGCCTTTACGGGACAAATAGTAAAGCAATTCCCACAACGCAGGCAACTGCTTTGAATAATTCTTGCGTATACGTTTGCAAAATCAATACATCCCTGCGGACAGACTTCCAAACATTTCTTGCAACCGATACACTTATCTGTTATACAATAGCCGTCAACTGATTTTATACCGTTTCCAAATGAAAAAGAAGCTCTCTCAATAGGCTTTTTTGAAAGGTCAAACCATTCTCCGCATCCGTCATAAATTTTAAACACGGTAAGAGCCGTGCGGGACTCTTTTGTGGGATAGATTTCACACATATAGCTGTTTTTCTCAAACAACCTGTTTAGATAATCACTTCCGATTTCCTCAACCTTTCCTCTGGCAGAAATTGCTACGCAGGAAAGAGTGTCGGTACCTTTCATTCCTGTCAAAGGAACATATCCGCAACGCTTTAATCGAGCATAAAAATTCTTGCCCCTTGCGGTAAGAAAGTACAGCCCGTTTTCGTCATAGTCCATAATATCTATGGCACAGGTTACAGGCAAACCGTTCTCGTCCACAGTTGCCATAACGGTTGAATGTATTTCTTCTGTAAGATATTTAAGATAATTCATTGTTCTCTCCGTGCAAATGCAGAAAGCCACGCAAGAAAGAGCTTGCGTGGCTCTCACTTACATTAGAACTTGCCGTTCTGATTCTGCCAAGTTGATTTTTCGGCAATAGTTTCCATTACATCCCAATGCTCTGCAATTTTGCCGTTTTCAGTTCTCCACAAATCATAATAAGATGTAGGTGCTCCGCCGAAAGTACCCTCGCTGACTGCAAGCACATAATTGCCCTGTGCAAGCACCTGATGAACAGTAGTATAAATCATCTGAATACCCTGCTTGCCGAGTGCTTCAAGTGCTGCGCCGAGTCCTGAAAGTCCGTCTGCAATGCCTGTGTTGTGCTGAATGTAAGTATCACCGTCAAAGTAATCGGGTGTCTTTTCGGGACGATTGCCTTGCATTACATCATAAAGAAAATTCTTTACGAGCTCACGGTTTGCCTCTGTCTTATCAAGGTCGTTTATTTCTTTTGTACCATCTGTTTGTGTGTGACCTGACGGATTAGGCTCTGCCTTGTTTGCAAGGTTGTCCCAATGTTCCGCAATTTTGCCGTTTTCGTCAAAGCGGAAAATGTCAAATGCAACCTGCTCGCCCGCACCTGCAAAGTTGTAAACCGTCTGCAAGAACACCTTGTCGCCGTCCTCGAAAGCACGAATATTGTTTACGGTTGTTTTTACCGGAGCAGAAGCAAGGTAGGAAACCGAGCCTACAAATGCATCCCTGCCTGTGCCGTATGCAAGATTGTGCTGAATGTATCCCTCTGCAAGAAGCTCGGAAGCCTTTTCTGTGTCGCCTGTTGCAAATGTGTTAATAAGTGCAAGTGCTTTTTCTGTATTTGTCATTGTAATTACCTCTTCCTTGTCGTTTGATTTATTGCTAAAAATCTTTCTAAAAATATTCATTTTGGATTTCTCCTTGTCTGTGCTTTGAGTTACGAATCGGCCGTTCTCCGTAGCTCTTGACTTCATTATATTTGGTACGGTATCACTTGTAAAGTAAGCACAATATTGTGCCGTAGTTACCTAAAAGATACTATTGGGCAGTTACCAAACGGGAACTAATGCGTAAACACAAGGTTTTTTCGGAGTTTTTAATTTTAAAAAATTTTTCACTTGACGGAAATAATTTCTGTATGGTATATTAAGTCTGTAAGTAACCAAAAGATACTGTTACGGAGGTAGCATATGAACGAGAAAACAAAAGAGCTTCCGGCTTGCCCTGTGGAAACCACGCTGACCTTAATTGGCGACAAATGGAAAGTTCTGATATTAAGAGATTTGATGCCGGGCACGAAGCGTTTTGGCGAGCTGAAAAAATCTATCGGCACAGTATCGCAAAAGGTGTTGACAGCACAGCTTCGTGATATGGAGGCAAACGGGCTTGTGCATAGAGAGGTATATGCCGAAGTTCCGCCGAGAGTGGAATATTCGCTTACCGAATTAGGCCAAAGCCTCAAACCGATACTTGACGCTATGTGGAACTGGGGCGAGGGCTACAAAAGCAACGTAACAGGGAAATAAAATTTTTGTGCGACAACAAGATTACAACAGGAATTTGTAATTCTCGGATAATTTGAATAATCCGTGCTAAACGACATGTACAAAATCGTTTGAGTTACGGTTTCGGGGAAAAAGTAAATTAAAAAGAATAGGAGGACTTGGGCACTTTGTGCCTCAAGTCCTCTTTTTGATATTGATGTATAATAGTATTAAACTTTTTTGAAAAATCTCTCAGAATTTTATTTTTGCTTGACACAGCAAATTCGTATGAGAAATTGCGAACCTTACACTGAGATGTATAAACGATTATGAACCATCCACCAAAATTTGCCATAATTAAATGATAAAATGATTTTCAGTTCAAATCCACAGAGCCGTCAAATTCGGAATCGTCTCGGATATACTGCTCGTAGTTGATGCTTGGGCAGTTCTATTTTTGTTTCAATGGACAAATCACGCTGTTGCTCGTTGCGCCCCAAGAGTCGATTGCAGTTATTTCCACATATGCGGCATCGCTTGGAATATTAGGAGGCAGACGAAGCAAGGCTTCCTTGGACATATTGTTTAATCCGAGAATGAAATCACTGAAATACAGCAGTTCGTTGATTTGTGTAACAGTTAATGTACACCATTACTATGTGTTACCCCACTATACTTGTAAATATAGTCGTTTGTGGTATCGTTTGCATAAACAGTTATTCCGAATAATACATTTTGTCGGCAAGTCATAATTTACAAAACAAACATTTACCGGATTTGACCCCGGATGAGAATAATATTTCCCAAATTCGGATTCTATTTTTTTGTGATTATTTTTTTCTTTTGATAAGATTTTCTTCTTTATGTAATGTTAAATGTACCGGCTGTAAAACTGACAAAAATTAGCTGAATTTTCATTGACACACGTTTTTTCTTACAATATAATAAAGGCAAATATATCGCTTATAAAGGAAGTGACTTAATGACGAAAAAAATAACGGCAATATTCTTGGCATTGTGCATGGCAATTTCCGTTTTGCCGATGACCGTTCAGGCGGCATCAAAGCCCGATATTAAAGTTGGCGACTATGTTAAAATGGGCGCGTATAACAATGCCTCAATTCTTTGGCGATGTGTAAGCATTGACAATAACGGACCGCTTATGCTTGCAGACAAAATTGTTGACACCCTTGCATATGATGCCAAAACAAATGACAACAGCAATTCAAAATCACACAGCAGAAGCTATAAGCGTGATGATTACGGTTCTAACTATTGGAAAGACAGCAATATGCGTTCTTGGTTAAATTCGACCGCAGCTGAAGGCAAAGTCGATTGGCTTTGCGGCAACCCTCCGAAAGACGGATATGTAAGCGGTGTGGGAGCGTACAACGAAAAAGCGGGTTTTCTCAACGCTTTTTCAAAATCTGAAATTGCGGCAATGAAAACCGTTACCCAGCGTTCTCTCGTTTCTCATCCCGAATACAACAAGGGCATAGTTGATGGAGACGCAAATTCGGATTTGTTATACTACACCGATATTTCGGAAGCGGTGGCAAACTACGACAGTTCATATTTTGAAACTACAACCGAAAAGGTTTTTCTTCTTGATGTAAAGCAGGCTAATGCCGTGTGGAAAAATCTCAAAGGTTATTATGTTGCGTATAATAATGACGGTATGGCTTGGCCTTATTGGCTTCGCACTCCTGTTACCGATTGCAATCACGATATGCGTTATATCAGTTCATCGGGTCAGGTCGGTCGTTATGCTCCGTGGTATTCCGATTTGGGCGTAAGACCTGCATTTTATCTCGATTCCGAATATTTTGTTACAACTTCCGGCAGCGGCTCACAAAGCAGTCCTTATATCGGCTCTGCTCCAAATAAGCAAGAGGATGATTATACAATTTCGGAACCTGCCGAGGACGCAAATCCCGATTGGAATGTCAGCACCGAGCAAAGCATTCAGCTCACCCTCGGCCCGTGGTATTCAAATGACGGAAAATATTCTAATCCTACCATCCCTGTTTATACCATCCAAAAAACACGCAGCGACACGGAAAATATGGTTGTTGTCGTTTGCGGCGAGGGATACACAAAAAGTCAGCAGGGCAAATTCATCAATGATGTCAAACGACTTTGGCAGGACGCTATGAAATATGAACCGTATCGCAGTTATGCCGACAGATTCAATGTTTACGCTCTTTGCACAGCTTCCGAATCGACTTTTGACAATGGTGGAAGCACCTTCTTTGATGTTATAGTTGACAAATATAATTCGCCTGTTATTTCTAATAATCTCCACGGAAGTCAGTGGAAAAATCATATTTTTGAGAGATGTATCGGTCCTGAATTTATTGAGAAAATTCACGATGCTCATATCAAAAAAAAGTGTGATCCAAACACAATTCCGTCCGGTTCGGAATATGAGCCTTATTATTATGTTCACGATTATATTGCTCAGTTCGCTATGGTTGTAAACACAAAATCAGATTTCGGCGGTGCTTATAATAACCGTGAATACGGCTTCCATTATTTCATTTCGCCATCAGACAGTTATCGTGCGTCAAAAACTTTTGCACACGAGTTCGGACACGGTTTGCTCGGTCTCGGTGATGAATACAGTAACGGATATTTGCTTGACGATAAGGAACTTAAATCACTCAATCTTTCCTCGGTTGAAGACCCGGAAAAGATAAAATGGCGACAGCTTTTGGGTTTTAGAAACACCTATACCTGCCGCAATGCTTACGGCTCAAAAATGCTTGTTTCAAGTTATGAATGTATAATGAGAGACACAAACTATCAGTTCTGCGAAGTTTGCCGTTTGCAGGGTTTCAAGCGAATGTCGCAACTTGTTAAAGATGTAGACCTGTATGTTGCTCCTCCGGAAGTAAAAGAGTACACAGGTGCTTATTCAAGCCCCTCCGATTTTGCGGACATTGAAACAAGCGCATACTATAATTATACGTATAATCGCAATGACCGTCTTTTGAGCGGAAACAGCAAAAGCAGATTTAATGCCGATATGAGCGGCAAAAAAATCGAGCTTAGAACCGTTATTCAAAATATTTCGGATAAGAAAGCTCGTCAGATTAAATTCAAAATGTGGATTAAGCATTCCGACGGAAGCATTGCGACCGATTCATCGGGAAATCCGCTTCAAACAGTACAAACCTTTGATGTTCCTGTTTGGAATGACAAGGCAAACTTCTGGCCGCTCGGTGCTTTGGATCACATCAAAAGCGACTTTAATTCAGGCTTAAAGAGTTGCTCGCTTATTTATCAAATTCCGTCAGATGCACAACTCAAGAACGGCGATACCGTGGCATTTCAAGTGCTCGACGAAAACGGAAATATTCTTGCCGACGACAATACGGAAACACAGCGTTACCCGACTGTTTCAATACAGTATAAATTTGAGGACGGCTCTGAAATTCCAAACACTGCCGGCGGAACATTTACCGTACCGTATGGCACAAAACTTGATTTAACCCCTGCAAAATCACTGTATGGCTATGAATTTGTAAAGGCAGACGGTTTAAATAAGCCCATTGTTTCAGACGGAACGGTTGTTACATATTACTATAAAGGCAAAACTGCTCCGGAAGAAAAGCCGGCACCTGTGATTAACACGGTTTCCCTTTCACTTGAAAGCAGTATAACAATGAATTTTAAGGTGCTCAAAAGCAGTCTTTCCTCCTTTGATGAGTTTTATATGACCTTTGAATGCGGCGGAAAAGAAGAAAAGGTTACCGACTATAAAGAAACCGATAATTACTATGTATTTTCATACAAGGGCATTAACCCACAGCTTATGAATAATAATGTAACCGCTGTTTTGCATGCAAAAAACAAAAGCGAGGAATACACAAGCCCCAAAAAGATAATGAGTGTAAGAGAATACGCTTATAAAGTGCTGGACAAATACAGCGGCGATGAGCATTCAAAGCTTCGCACCCTGCTTGTGGACTTACTTAATTACGGTACTGCTGCACAGATATATGCCGGTTATCAAACCGACAATCTTGTAAACTCAGATCTTACCGATGTTCAAAAAGATTGGGCAAGCAAAGATACAAAAGAATTCAAGAATATCAGAAACTATAATTACAAAACAATAAGCAATCCAACGGCTAAATGGAAAACTTGCAGTTTGGTGCTTAAAAACTCAATCATGGTTAAGGTGAAGTTTTCGGCAAAAGATGTCGAAAACAAAACCGTTGAAATTGTCATTAAAAATACAAAATTCACTTATACCAAAGATAATTTTGTAAGCAACGGTGACGGGACATATTACGTGTATTGCAACGAAATTTTTGCAAACGAGTTGAGCGATAATTTGCTTTTCACGATTTACGAAAACGGCGTGCCTTGCAGCAACACAATGCTTTTCAGCGTTGAATCATATGCCCGTTTGGTAAGGGACAATTACAAAGACAAACCGCTTGATAAAATGACAACTGCAATGATGCTTTACGGCAACAGTGCAAAAGCATACGGAGCATAAAAAAGGAAAAAAAGCCTCTGGCAGAACTTCAAAAGTTTGCGATTTGTGATGTTGTTACAACTTCCGATAATAATAACAGAGAACCTATTGAAACACCGGATTTATAAAAATTTTTAAACAATCTTAAAAGAGCGACTTTAAGCGGGAACACTTAAAATCGCTCTTTTCTTTTGCAAATTATAATGTAAACTTAGAGTTTATTCAGAAAGCTCAAATATTTTATACAAGTCCGACATCCTTAACTGTTTTGCCGTTATAAACATAAACCCTGTTAACTCGAAGAGGTATTCTGCAAGGCAACTCGTAATTAAATGAATATGCGCTGTTTGAGAGTTCTTCCAAAGAAATATGAGCATTTTTTTGCGTACCGAACAAAACAACCTCATCATTTATATTACATTCAATATCGCTGACATCAACCATAAATTGGTCCATGCAAACTCTGCCGAGTATTTTTGCATATTTTCCGTTTATAATAACTCTGCCTTTATTGGACAAACATCTGGGAAAGCCGTCGGCATATCCGACAGGAACAGTCGCAACCTTGGTAACTTTATCGGTTTTGAATGTTCCGCCGTAGGAAATTTCTCTGTTGGACTCAAGTTCTTTAACATGCGAAATTTTTGCGTGCCAGCTCATTATCGGCTCAAGGTCAAGTATACCCTTGTCAACTTCATCGGACGGATAAAGACCGTATGTGATAATTCCCATTCTGCACATATCAAAATACTCGTCAAAATTCATAATTCCGGCGCTGTTATTAAGGTGCTTGATAGGAATTTCAACTTCTCTGTCGCTTAGCATTTTGCAAAATTTCTTGTACTTATTTCTTTGCTCGACAGCCTTAGACAAATCGTTTTCGTCGGCAGTCGCAAAGTGGGAAAACAGACCCTCGGCAAATATATTCGGCAGTTCGGTTATGCTTTTGCAAATATCGGCACTTTCCTCGCTGACCTGAAAACCTATTCTGCTCATTCCCGTATCAATGCAAAAATGAAACGGCACATTTTTTTCCTGCTTAACCGCTTCGTTTGAAAGAACAACTGCGTCTTCATATGAAAAAATCGGAATCCTCACATCATATTTAACGGCAGTTTCAATATCAAAAGGAAAAACTCTGCCTAAAATAAGTATCGGCGTTTTTATTTCTGCTTTTTTCAGTTCAACTGCCTCTTCGATGCACGCAACTCCGAAAAAGTCACACTTGTCGTCAAGAAATTTGCCTATCTCAACGGCCCCGTGACCGTATGCGTTTGCTTTGATTACGCCGAGTATCTTAACGTCGCTTGGGAGTTTGTTGCGTACGCAGTTAAAATTATGTTCCAATTTGTTCAAATCAATTTTCAAATAAGTACGGTGGTTCATTATTTTATCGCCTCGATTAAACCTACTGTTTCTATACCGTTTTTACTGAAAGCCTCATTTAATTTTTGGACGAATACAAACGCTTTTTCGCTGTCACCGTGAACACAAACCGAGTGTGCCTCAATGTCGATTTCTTCGCCCGTATAAGCTGTAACCTTTCCGGTTTTCACCATTTTGATTACTCTTTCAACAGCCAAGTCCTCGTCCGTTATCATCGAATTTTCCAGCGACCTCGCTCTCAGAGAGCCGTCAGCCTCGTATGCTCTGTCGGCGAAAACCTCGCTTGCATATTTTACACCCTTTGCTTTTGCCGACTCAATCATTTGGGAGCCTGAAAGAGCCAACAAAATTAAATCTTTGTTGTAATCCGTAATTGCATCGACAATCGCATCTGCAAGGTCTTTGTTTTTAGCCGCTTGGTTATACATTGCGCCGTGCGGTTTAATATGAACTATTTTGTCCTTACTTGCGACAACGTTACCCAAAGCCTCCAATTGAGCCAATGTATAATCATAAACCTGCTTAGGCGTTACATCAAGATTTGTTCTGCCGAAATTTTCCTTGTCGGGATAACCCGGATGTGCGCCGATGCCGACATTGTTATCTATGCACAGTTTGACCGTAGACTCCATCATGTCCCGATTGCCTGCGTGAAAACCGCAAGCGATATTTGCGCTGTTAATCAGCGGAATGATTTTCTCGTCAAAAGCTGCGCCCTCGCCTAAATCACAATTCAAATTAATTTTATACATACAATTCACCTAATATTTTAAGTCGGTATTTTTCACATCGGTTATGAACATATGCCCGGGCGAATGCGTTATTGCAATTTCCGGCTTTGTCTGCATTACTGCATTTTGCGGAGTAACGCCGCAAGCCCAAAATACCGGCACTTCTCCTTCTTTGATTGTCACGCTGTCACCGTAATCAGGCTTTGTAACATCCTTTATTCCTATCGCTTTAGGATTTCCTATTTGTATCGGTGCTCCGTGAACTCTCGGCATAGCGGCGGTAACATTAACCGCTTTAACCACCAAATCATTCGGAATAGGTCGCATTGATACGACCATATTACCGTGGAATTTACCCGACGGCTGAAGTTCGATATTCGTATTGAACATAGGCACATTTTTGTTCTCCTCAATGTGTCTTACCGGAATATCAGCCTCCAAAAGTTCACTTTCAAAACTAAAGGAACAACCTATGAGAAAATACACAAAATCGTCCTGCCAATAGTCCGTTATATCCGTGACCTCTTTTTCAAGCACACCGTTTCTCCAAATTCTGTATTTCGGAAAATCCTTGCAAACATCGCCCTCGCTCGCCATTGTTTTGAACTGCTTTGAGCCGACATCTCCAACCTCCAAAATCGGGCAAGGCTTTGGATTTCTTGTGCAAAACAGTAAAAAATCAAATGCATAAACCTTTGGCAAAATGCAAAGATTAGCCTGTGCGTAGCCATTGCACATACCCGATGTCTGATAATCTATTTCGCCCGTTCTGATGAGTTTTTTAACCTCTTGAGGCGACATATTTGCATAGTTCATAGCCACTCCTAAAATAATTTATCTATAAATTTTTTCTGTTTAATCGCTATTTTTTCGGCAGTGTCAATGTCAATAATTTCAAAGCTGATTTTATCGTTCGGCTTAACCTGAGCAAGCTTTGGCAAATCGGCACTTATTACTGTTGCTATTTTTGCATAACCGCCTGTTGTTTGGTGGTCGGCCATAAGTATAATCGGCATTCCCGAATTTGTAATCTGTATCGAGCCAAAAGTAATTGCGTCGGAAATAATTTCCAATTTTTCCTTTCCGCGCAAAGCAATACCCCAAAGCCTGATTCCCATTCTGTCAAGGTCGGAAGTGACGGTGTATTGCTGTTTTGAAAACAACATCAAATCGTTTTCGGAGAACATATCGTCCTGCGGACCTAACACCACTCTTACTCTTACGGGATTATTATAGGTGTTTTCCGGGAGTTCTCTCTTTTCGATATTTTTAATTTTTTCAGCCTTGCCGATTTTAAGAATGTCACCCGCTTTAAGTTTTCTTCCGTTAAAGCCGCCGACATTTATTTTGAGATTCGTTGAAGCGCTGCCCATAAACAAAGGAACATCAAAACCGCCCGCAACGGCAAGATAACATCTTAATCCCTGCTTGGCACCCTTAATGCTTAGAACATCACCGTCTTTTGCAATGTAAGCCTTGTTTGTTCTGACAGGCTTATTGTTCAACGAAACATCAAAAATTCCGCCCGAAATCGCAAAAATGTGTTCGCCCTTAAATTTGGCGGTTATTCCGAGCATCGTCATTTCGATAACAGGTGCGTTAATATCGTTTTTGCAGAGTTTGTTTGCGATTTTTGTCGAATAGGCGTCCATTACCCCGCTTTGAGTAAAGCCGTTTTTCATCACTTTGAATCTGCCTAAGTCTGGGACGGTTGATAGCATCCCTGCCGATATAATTTCTATCATAATTCAACCTCGCTGACTGTAGGCGTGTAAGTACCGCTTGCTACCTGCTTTTCTATTTCAAAATACTCTGACTTGTCTATGCTGAAAAATTTGATATAGTCACCGGCTTTATACAATATAGGCGACTCTTTTGATTTGTCAAACACTTTTACGGGTGTTTTTCCAATCAACTGCCAACCGCCCGGTGACGCAATGGGATAAATTCCTGTTTGCTCTGAGCCGATACCGACAGCCCCTTCAAATATTTCCAGCCGTGGCGTCTTTAATCTCGGAGTAAAGAGCCTTTCATCCATACCGCCGAGATAAGCAAAACCGGGTAAAAAGCCTAACATATAAATCAAATAGGGTTTTGATGTGTGAAGCCTGATAACTTCCTCCTTTTCAAGAGAGGTGTGGTTACACACATTTTCCATATCCAATGCAAACTCGTCATCGTAACACACAGGTATGTTCCAAACTATAGCCTTGCTTTTAACGCTGCGTTCTCCGTCATTTATAAGGGTTGTAATTTTCTTTTTCAGCCTTTTTGAACTGATGATTGTGCAGTCGTAAAAAACAGTTAATGAAGCAAAAGTCGGCACAAGCTCAATAACTCCGTTGATACCCTTTGCCTCTATTGTGTTGCAAAGACCGGTAACCTGTCGATTGACATCTTCGCTTATTTTGTTTTCAAACTGTACAGTGACGGCGCTGTCGCCGTTTTGTAAAAATGAATATATCATTTGAAATAACCTTTTTTTATTGTTGTTTCAAACCATTTGTCAGTTTTGTCCTCTACCGTATGAGGATATTCAATCAATCCACGCATAAGTGAAATAATGGGCAAAACAATGTTTTTACCGATACCGTCAATATAAGGCCTTGCTTCTCCGTACATATCGAGCATGCCGGCTTTTGCTGCAGCGTCCATAACTGCCGATTCTTCTTTTTCTGTATGAAAAAGGTCTACATCACCTAAAAGGAAAGCCGTACAAGCCATAAGTGCATTCATACCCCAATCACTTACGGTTGCAGTGATAATATTGTCGGCAGCAGTGTCTGCCAAAATACCGAAGCCTGTTCCTGCCTTGCAACCGCCTTTTTCGGCATAGGGTATATACTTTCTTATATGCTCCTCAATAGTGCCCATACCAAGCTCGTTGCCGAGGTCGCCGATAGAAAGATTATAAACCCCTCTGCGTTGACACTCTCTGAAAAGCACATCATACTTTGCTTCAACATCGGTTGTGTTTACGCCCACGGCATTGTGGTAATAACCGTTTTTGTTTCTGCCGGGAGCTTCGTTTGAAATAACAGCACAAGGCAAACCGTGGGAAAGCAACTCTGTCGTTTCCTCATTTTCTTTGTTTTTATCTTTTGTAAAAGAAATAACACAAATCGTGTTGTCGGGTATATTGTCAATATCATAAGTAATATTAACGCCTAAAACCTCGCTCATAGCCTTGATGGCTTTTTCGCATTGCTCCGGCACTATCATAACCGGTTTTGCGCCAAAGGCTCTGATGACAAAACGAGCAAAAACAGTTGACGAAATAATTCCGTCGGTTTCAGCCTCGTTCCAAGGGAGAAGAATAAATCCTGTTAAAATAAAGACCTTTTCACCCTTTTTGATATTTTTCACAAGTCCCTCCGCACCGTTAAGCGATAAGGGCTTGCCTGTATATTTGCTTGCTCCGTCGTAAAGAATTCTGCAAACGCCGTAGCCTCTCGGGTCAAGGTTCATAAGCCAATCGAGATTATATCCGACATTAAGTTTAGTCAGTTCTGCTTTGTTCATCATGCCTTGCACTGCTCCTCAAAATCGTTCACTAATGCGTCTTGGATTGCTTTCAACATTTCGGGTGCTTTTCCGCCTACGCTCTTACCGTCAACTGTTTTTACCGGGATGCAGAAAGAGCCGGTTGAATGAACAACGATTTCGTCTGCAGACATCAGTTCGTCGAGAGTGTAATCTCTTTCTTCAACTTCGTATCCCAGTTTCTTTGCAAAGGCAAGAAGTCTTATTCTTGCCGTTCCGGGAAGCACCATATCGTCAAGCTGATGAGTGATAACCTTGCCGCCCTTAAAGATGGAAATGTTGGAGTGAGCACACTCGGTAACAATATCGCCTCTGTGGAAAATTGCTTCCTGGCAGCCTGCTCTGTCAGCTGCGGTTGCCGCAAGACAGGATGGAATAAGATTTAGCGTTTTGCAATTGCAATAATAAAATCTCTTGTCCTCGTATGTGATAACATCAATAGGTTTGTATGTATCGGCAACAGGACAAGGTGTAAGTGTAATCCACAAATTACCCTGCATATTTTCCGGATAAATATGCCCACGAAGTCCGTTTCCACGAGTAACCTGCATATAAACAAATTGGTCGCCGTCGTCAACTTTTTTGACCAGTTCTCTGAGCAATTTGTTAAGTTCATCACGCTCTATCGGAATATTCATACCCAGAAGCTTCGCCGAATTATAAAATCTGGTAAGGTGTGCGTCCATATCAAAAACGATATGATTATGCGCATAAGTAGCGTCATAAACACCGTCACCAAACCAGCAAACTCTGTCGAGCATCGGGATTTGCATATTCTCGATTTCGTCATATTTACCGTTATAATAGCCTAAATTTTTCATTTTGATTACCCCCTAAACAAAATCGGGGCCTGCTTTGCAGGCCCCGTCGCCAATATTAGAGTATCACGTTTATATTATTATGTCAATAAGAAAATTTAACATATTTAGCTGCAAACCGATTGAACTTTTTCATTTGCAATAAACAAATATGCATTTTTATTTTTAGAACAAATACTATCTTTCGGCAGCAAATTACTTTTAAGCTGTAGTGAGCCTAAATCAGATAGTGTTCTTTCAGTAGTACTAAGATATTTTTCATTAAATGAATGTATATCCAGTAGGAGTGATAAATGGATACAATCCGTATTCTGTTTTTGTAACGCCAAAAGTTCTTTTATTATATCTCAACTTCCAAGTCGGAGATGTAGTATACCAATCAAACGGGATGCCTAAAGTTGTGTCTCTTTTTTTTGCTCATTTCAATTCGTGTTACGATTTTGATTTGAG
>ERZ857629.2809-NODE-2809-length-15683-cov-17.306373_pt1 | contig 15683 bp, 25 predicted proteins | sample MGYA00519700_ERZ857629 | MGnify/ENA primary metagenome ERZ857629 (study PRJEB31778, sample SAMEA3449351) | human gut metagenome | biome: human gut; feature: human-associated habitat; material: faeces | place: United Kingdom | collected 2010/2012 ...
ATTTCATTGCGACGGACTATCCAATGCCACAGTTTTACGGCGGCGGCAAGGTCATTGGGGAGTTTACCTGTGACCGGATTTACAAGATTGACAAGGATAGTACGGATTTTCTTTTTAAGTTTGGGAGACTATCCGTTTACAAGCAAGCTGCCGAAGAAAAGTGTGGCCTGTGTATGGCTATGACAGACGATGAGTTGCACGGCTATCTTGGACATTGCCAGGGCTACGGCTGGCATATTTCCGACCTGCGCATTTATGATACGCCGAAAGAATTGAGCGAGTTCAAGACGCTATGTAGAGTTGATGCCGATTGCTGTGCCTGCCCTTATTACAATTACACAAAAATGGGCTGTGATGGCCGGGTTATCGGTCGTCCGCCCCAGAGCTGGTGCTATGTAGATGACGTGCAAGCCAAATAATGCAAACGAAGAACCCTCACTTTTGAAGCGGGGGTTTTCCGTTCGTAAAACCGTTCGTAAAATTGAAGATAAAACGCCTTGCATTTGGTATTTTTATTGACGTAATGGAAAATATTTTTGCCATCCAAAAACGGCTGAACCCGTTGAAATATAAGGAAAACCCCACAATCACAAGGATTGTGGGGTTGGTCCGAGTGGCGGGAGTCGAACCCACTAATAAATGGCTATAACCGTTGAAAATGAAGGAGCGTTTTGCGACGTTCGTAAAATCGTTCGTAAAACGCGAGGCTTGGCGGTGGGGGACATGGGAAAGTCAGGCGGATGCGCGAGTCGTTTGGTCAGGAAGCTGTTCTTCGTCCGGAGCGGGGTCATCGCCTCGATTTTTGTAAAACCGCTCCATTTTGTTTTCGGCGTTGAGACGGTCCTCTCTGGCGAGTTTGAGATAAATCTTATGAACGGTGTTATGATCGCTCCATCCACCGATTTCTTGTACTTCCAATTCGCTTAGCCCAAGATGGAAACCGAGGGAGGCAAAGGAGCGGCGGAGACCGTGAACACCGCACTCAGGAAGGTCATTCTTTTTGCAGATCAGGTTGATGCCGCCGCGCAAAGAATTTTCAGTACAATCCAGAATGGGAAGGCCGGCGCTTTTCCGCTGCGAAAGCAGCTCGTAAAGGGCGGGGATCATAATTTGGATCGTGCGTTGAGACGAAACGTTTTTGTTGGTCTTTTTGTACACGAAGTTTCCGTTTTTATCCATTACCCGTGCGCCCTGAACGGTGATTCGCTTTTTCTTCAAGTCTATATTTTCCCAGGAAAGGCCGAATATCTCAGAACGGCGGAGGCTGTGAAGGGCCAGCAGCGCGCCCGCTTCAAACCGGCTGCCGCTCACAGCGTCCACAAAAACAAGAATCTGCTGGTAGGTCAGCCAGGGAAGGTCTTTTTTTATGCGTTGAGGGAGCCGGACTTCCGGCGGAGCGATGTGATTATCCCGCATCACGGTGCAAACAAGGCCCCATGAATTATACACCGTTTTAGGGGACAGGGTTTCACTGGCCTCGTCGATCTCCTGCTGCCAGTTTGAAAGGTCTTGTATTTTGGCGTTGATCTTTCCGGGGAAGCGATTCTTTTTGATACACTCATATCCACGAATCGTTGACGGGGATAGAGATTGATTTTTCTCCAAATAACTGTCGATTGCCTGAAGAAGCGTGAGACTGCATTTTGCGTCCTTTTTAGCTTCCAGAAAGCCGGCGCGGATGGCGCGGGCCTTGGCTTCGCAGAGAGCGGCGGTATCCTCCGTGATACTCTGCCCTTCGGCCCGCAGTTCTATATTCCACTTGCCGGACTTCAACTGACGTGGGGAGGGGACTTTGATCTCGTCCTTCTTTTTGCGCTCCCTGATCTGGCGTTCGCCGCACCATTTGCAGAAGATAGAATCATCGTCAATGACGCGCTTACAGTTTTTGCATTTCATGCGCACACCTCCCGTGTGTATCATCAGCCGTGAAAGAAACCGAAGTTTAGACAGTGCAAGTCCAGATATGCGGCGTAAGCCAAGGCGAAGATCAGAAGGACCAGCAGCCATCGCAAAAGACGGTCCCGGTTGCGGATGCCGTGGGACTGACGTTCCACAAATTCCCGGAGAAGTTCGTTCTGGGCGTTCAGGCCGTTGATCTCCTGACGGTAGACGTCCAGCTCCCGGCTTACGATTTCCTCAACGGTTTCCGGGGGCGGAGAATCTTCCGTTGGTTCCATCCCCAAAAACTGGTCAATGGAAATTCCGAGAAAAACGCAGATGGGGCCGAGAGTTTCCAATGTAGGGGAATGGGTGGTGGCACGGAACATATTGTTTACCGTGTTGAGAGGAACTCCGCTGCCGTCCGCGATATCCTTGTTGGTGATGTGTTTTTCTTCTTTTGCAGCGCGGCACTGATCAATCAATGACAGCATACATAGAGCACCTCCTTGTTGAAAATTGACAAAATGTGCGAAAGAGCAACTGGAATTGTGTGTATCAACACCGAAATCGTGTGTATTAAGACTATCAAACTTGAGGCTTTGATGGTACGATAAAAGCAGACCTACCGCACCCCCAAGCGGCGGGTCTGCTATGGGCCGCCGCTTTCGTGGCTGGGGCGGCGGCTCTCCATCACAGCTTCAGGGGGGCGGAAGAAAAAACGGAAAGGATGGGGAGAAAGGACTTGTATGTGTAGAAATGGAATCAACAGGAGCGGACTTTCATACCGACGCGGGTCTCCGTGATGAATTGAAACACCAGATCAAAGGACTGTCGGATGAAAGCATGAAAAAGCTGTGGGAAGCTATTCAATGCGGGGTGTTCGGCGCACCGCTGGAAACCGGAAATTAGGTAGTGGGCTTCCCCTGACGGCTTTTTAAAAACTCAACGTACTGCGCGAGGTCGGATAACTGATCCTCTCCGCAGGAATCGACAAATTCATAGATGGCTTTTGCGTAGCCACTGCCCGTCCCGCTTTTGGCGGGGCGGGTATTTTTTTTGGCCTGACGGTCAGCCGCAGCCTCGATGGTCTGAATAAAGGTCAGGTCATGAAGGGATTCCCGCAGGCCGTCGATCTCCACGGCAAGATCCTGCCGTTCATCCTCGTCTTTGCATTTAGCCCACTTTTTTGTGAGTTTTTCGATCCTGTATTTGGTCATGTCAACTTGAGCATCCAGCGTGTAGCCAAGAATGTAACCGCGTTTAACATCAAAATACTTGCAAATCAGACTCAGCGTATCTTCACGCGGAGCGGCTCCGTTTTTCCATTGTGTAACGGATGATGACGAAAAACCGAGTTCCTTTGCAACACCGTTAGGCGATTTTTTTGCTTTTCGACAAAGCATTTCATATTGGTCAAAAAACATAATTTAAACCCTCATAAAATGTTCATAATGCCAAATCTCGTTAAAAACGAGATTTTGAATTGACTTCTCGCTATTAACGAGGTATCATATATTTGTGCTCAGGCAAAGCACAACAGCTTGGCCCCTCATAGAGCGGCGTTTTTCAATATTTCTGGCAGTTTTATTGTATCGTCACTTTATGAGGTTGTCAAGCAAAAACACAGTAATTATGAGATTTTGAGCAGAGGAAGTGAGAAAATGACGTTGAGAGACCTGCGGCGTAATGTTTCTTTGACGCAGGAGGGCGTGGCTGCGGCCTTAATGCTGAGCCAGACGGTTGTAAGCAAATGGGAGACCGGAAAGTGGGCACCTGCGAAAAAGGTTCGGCCCACGCTGGCGGCGATGTACCGGGTCCCCCTTCCGGTGTTGGAGCGGTGCATCTTGGAGACCTGCGGGAAGGAGGTTCCTGAGAATGAATGAGTTGCAGACCATCAATGATGTGGCGATCACGGTCAAAGAGCATAAGGGCGTGCGCGTTGTCACCTTTAAGGACATTGACGCCGTGCATGGCCGACCGGACGGGACGGCCCGCAAGCGGTTCAACGATAACCGCGAACACTTTATCGAGGGTGAAGATTTCTTTGTTTTGAACCAGCCGTCCGAAATTCGGACGCTTGGTATTCAGCGTCCGCAGGGCGGCACACCGGAGAGCGTCACCCTCATTACAGAATCCGGCTATCTCATGCTGGTGAAGTCCTTCACCGACGATTTGGCGTGGGAAGTCCAACGGGAACTCGTCAAGGGCTATTTCCGAGTAAAAAAGAGTTTGAGTGGGGCGGAACAGCTTTTAGCACAGGCTCAATATCTCGTGGAGCAGGAGCGGCGGCTGAAAGCCGTAGAGCAGAAGCAGGCCGTTTTGGACGGCGTGATGGATGTAATGGCGGCGCCCATGCTGGCAGAGGATGGGTGGCAGGAGAAGGCACAGAAAGCCATCAATACGGCAGTCGAACGGTTTCAGACGAATCACCAGACATTCCGGGCAGAACTCTATGAGGACGTGGAGCGGGTCGGCCATGTGGATCTGGAAACCCGGCAGACACGGCTTCGCAAGCGCATGAAGAACGCCGGGGCTACGGCTACGGAGTGCAAAGGCGTTTCTAAACTCCATGTGATCGCAAGAGATCCTAAACTACGTCCTGTTTTTGAAACGCTGCTGAAGCAGAAGGTGATCCGCATGGCAAAAGAGCGGGGGATGGAGTATTAAATCACGAAAGGGGGCGGCGGGATGCCGCGGGTAAAACTGGGGCGGAAGCCCAATGACGAGGTTTTGATCTCACTGCTGTGGGGCAGACAGGCCGCTATGGGGATGCCGGTGGGCACCATGGCGGAAAAGGCGGGCATGACGCCGCAGACTCTACGGTCTCGGAAGAAGTCCCCGCAGGATTTTTCGCTGAAGGAGCTATTAAAGCTGGGGCGGGCACTGGACATTCCCATTGAGGAACTGCGGGATGCCATCCGCTATTAACGAAGGGAGCAAGAGGGTCATGACACCAACGCATATCAGCGCAAAGACGCTGGAAGCCATTGAAAAGGCGCTGACCCACGGGGACCGTGTGGAACTGATCCCGGTGAAGGACGGCGTGAAGGTGATCCGCGTCCGGCGGGACGAGATCAAATAAGCCTATGGAAAAAGTGAATGAGATGCCTGTCCCTAAGCGTTGGGACAGAGGAGCAGAGCGTTGCTGATGGAACCGGGGAACCGGTGTCTATTCGGCGGCGCTTTTTGTTTTGCTGTAAGGAGACGGAAATTTGATGAAAACCTTTGAGGAATACGAGGCGGAGGCCGCATGGGAAGCCCACTTGGAAAACGCCCTTCGCGTGGCACGGCGGGAAGCTGCGGAGCGTAGGCGGAAGGCCATTCGCAAGGCGCTGCTGCTGTGGGGCGCTGTGGCGCTGGTTCTGGCAGCACTGTGGCTGACGCGGGAGACCGGGAAGCCGGAGCCGGAGGCACCGACCGTGACGGCGGGACGGCTGGCCGGGGACGATACCCCGGCGGCGGAGTACGCTTCGCTGGTCCTCTGGCAAGAACTGGACCCTGAGACAGCCCCGCCGGTTCAGGAGGACTACGAGAACGAGAAGATCGAAGCGGCGCTGTTTGGCAGCGGGTATTTCCGGGATGACGTTCCACTGGACGGAGACTTGCAAAGCTATCTCCGGGCGGCCTGCGAGGAAAGCGGCGTGGAGTACACGCTGATGCTGGCGATCATCCGCAAGGAGACCGGCTACCGGAACGTGAAGGGAGACGGCGGAGCCAGTTGGGGCTACTGCCAGGTACAGCCCCGGTGGCACAAGGCCCGGATGGAGCGGCTGGGGGTCACAGACCTGATGGACCCCTTCGGAAATTTCCGGGTGGCCTGCGACTACATGGCGGAGCTTTTGAGCCGGTATGACGTAGAGAACGCCTTGACGGCCTACAACAGCGGCCATCCGGGGCACAGCGATTATGCCAGAACCGTGATGAGGTATTGGGAGGAACTGAAAAATGGGTGAGTTGGTACGGCTGACTTTCCCGGACCGGCCACAATGGCTGGCAGGACGGTGCCGTGGCATTGGCGGCAGCGAGGCGGCGGCGGCCATTGGGCGAAGCCCATGGAAAACGGCGCTGACGCTGTGGAAGGAGAAAACCGGGGCGCAAGCCGCGCCTGATCTCGGCGGCAACGAGGCCGTGGAGCTGGGGCGGCGAATGGAACCGGCCATCCGGGACTTCTTCATGGCCCAGTATCCCGGCTACGAGCTTTACTACGGTGCCTATGACATTCTCTACCAGAGCGACCGCCCATGGCTTTTTGCCACGCTGGATGGAGAACTGACGGAGACGGACACCGGACGGAAGGGTATTTTGGAGATCAAAACCTCGACGGTGAGCCGGGGGATTGACTGGGCGAAATGGCGGGATCAGGTTCCTGAGAACTATTTCACGCAGATCCTTCACCAGCTGCTTGCCACCGGGTATGACTTCGCCGTGCTCTATGCGGCGCTCTATGATCTGTCCGGCAACATCACACTGCGCCGCTATGACTTTGAGCGGCGGGAGCACGAGGCGGACCTGAAATGGCTGCTGGAACAGGAGACGGCCTTTTGGGACCATGTGGAGGCGGGGACGATGCCCGCCCAGACTTTGATTTTGTAAGGCGCACAACTCCGAAAAATTTAAGAAAGACGAGGAGACATGAATATGGAAAAGAACGAGGTTCACATCACGGTGAGGAACATCAAAACCGGCGAGGTTTTGATGGACAAAACCCCTGCGGCGTTTATCTGCGTAGCTGTGGACGATGCGAATTCACAGGTATGCAGCGCCATTTCCACCTCCAACGCGAATGTGCTGGTGAATCTGATTCGCCGGACATTGCTTGAGGTCAAGCGTATTTGCAGAAAATTCCCAGTTTTGGCACTTTTTCTGTCGATCATTCCCTGCACAGAAGAGGACGATGACAAGGAGGCGCAGGCATGATGCTGGTAAACATTCGCTATTATAAGCCCCTGCACAAGGCATACGCAGGGAACGCATTTACCTACCGGACGGCACTGCCCCTGACGGTGGGGGACAAGGTGATGGCTCCCACGCAGGGCGGAGACAAGCGGGCCATGGTGGTGGAGATCAACGTGCCGGAGAGCCGTGTGGACGAGCGGATCATGCCGCTGCTGAAGGAGATCACGGCCTATGACACCGGGGAAAAGGAGGACGCGGACGCATGAGCAGCGCAATGGAATTTGCCATTACCACGGATCTTACTCCGCTGAAGGAGTTTAACATCTCCGCCAACTTTGCGGAGTGTCAGGAGTGGCTGGAAGAGAATCTGGCTCCATACCGGGGCATGGTGGTGACGGAGGAGGCTATCGGCGCGGCAAAGAAGTACCGGGCCAGCATCCGCTCCGTGGCGGGACGTATCGACGAGTGCCGGAAGATGGCCAAGGCTGCGGCGCTGGCCAGCTACGCCCCCTTTGAGGAAAAGTGCAAGGCACTGACGGCCCTGTGCGACGAATCTGCCGCCAATCTGGACGGCCAGATCAAAGCCTTTGACGAACGGCGCCGCACGGAGAAGCTGGACGCTATCCGGGCCTTTTTTGATGAGCGCATCGGAGAACTTGCGGAATTTCTCCCGTGGGAAGCGGTTCTGGACAAGCGGTGGGGCAACGCCACCTATTCTGAGGAACAGGCCCACAAGGACATTCTGGTGGCGATCAGCAAGTGCGACAGCAGTATTGCCGCCATCCGCGGGCTGAACAGCGAGTTCGAGACAACATTGCTGGAAGAGTACAAGCAGTGCCACGATCTGCCCACGGTGCTGAAAAAGGATCAGGCGCTCAAGCGGGTGAAGGAGATCGAGGAACAGCGGAAAGCGGAACAGGAACAGCGCAGACAGCAGGCCGAGGCTGCGCGGGCGGCGGATGAAGTCGCCAGAGCGGAGCGGTTGCAGGCCGTTGTGGAGGCGGCGAGAGCCATTCAGACAAGCCCGTCCGTTTCGGAGCCGGTAAAAGCGGCGGTGAAAGCCGCAATGGAACCGCCCCTCATTACGCTTTCGTTCCGGGTGACAGGCACTGTGGAGCAGTTGAACGGACTGCGGGATTATATGCGGGCCAACGGCATTGCCTTTGGCCGTGCGGACTGAATAAGGGAGGAATTTTGATATGAAAGCAACCAACAGCTTTGCGCCCCAGGCCCAACGGGACAACAAGCCCACGTTTTCCATGGCTATCGCGGCCCCCAGTATGCAGAAGATGATCCAGAGCGCTCTGCGGAGCGACAAGGCGGCGGCGCGGCTGACCTCCACCCTGATCTCCGCCGTGAATGCCAGCGAACAGCTGAAAAACTGTGAACCCAGCACCATTGTGGCGGCGGCGCTTCGGGGCGAGGGCATGGGCCTGATCTTCGGCCATGGCTACTATGTGGTGCCCTACGGGACTACCGCAACGTACATTCTGGGCTACAAGGGCTACATTCAGCTTGCCATGTCCACGGGTTTTTATGCAGACATTGACTGCGTGGAGATCCGTGAGGGCGAGATCGAGGGCCGGAGCCGCCGGACGGGCAAGCCCATTGTGAACCTTGCCAAGTACGAGAGCGACGAGGAGCGGCAGAGCAAGCCCATTATCGGCTACTACGGCTACTACGAGCTGAAGGATGGCACCTTCCGTTTTGAATACTGGCCCATGGACCGGCTCCTGCGCCACGCGGACCGGTACTCCAAGGCGTTCAGCTATGAGAAGTTCAAGGCCATGCAGAGCGGGGAAATGAACCCCAAGGACGTGGAAAAGCTGCTGAACGGCTCCCCTTGGTACGATCCCAACGGCGGGCAGGACCGGATGTGCCGCAAGACGATTCTGCGGCAGCTGCTGAACAGCGGCTACGCGCCCCTGTCCCCGGAGGTCAAGACCCAGCTCATGGAGGAAGCCAGCGCCGAGGACGAGGGCATGATCCCGGATATGCCTATGCCGGAGCGCACGGTGGCATCTACCGGAGAGGTGGTTGAGACCGCGCCTGCGGCTGTGGAAGCCCATCAGGAGACCGCGGAGAGCGAATCTGGTATGGTTACACCCCCAAAGGTGGAAAAGACCGCAGAGACCACTCAGAAGGCGCAGGACGAGGGCATGGACTATGCGGCCACCTTCTTTGGGGAATGAGGTGAGGAACCGTGCTGATCTCCATTAAGACGCGGGAGGAGGACGGGAGCCGGTACATGATCTGTGCCGGCACCGTGACTCGCGAGGTCAAGACCGGAGCCACCGCCAAAGGGACACCGAAAGCGGAATTTGGCATGAAGTACGCCAAGGGCGAGTTCATGAACGTGTCCGCCGTGGGGGACGATGACGTGACCCGCATGGCGGCGTGCCTTGAAAAAGGGGATGCCGTTCTGGTGTGCGGCGTGTGGAAAACCCGGCGCTACACCACCCGTGACGGGGAACAGAAGGAGTGGAGCGAGCTTCATGCGGAGTTCGTGGCCCCGCAGACGGTGATGGCGGCAGTGCTGGGGCTGCTTGCGGCAGAAAGTGAGAAGCCGCGCTCCCATGAACCGGCGAAGTCTATGGAACACAGCGGCAGTAAGGCGGGATTCCTTGACAGTCAGGAGGACGCCGTTTTGCCGTGGGAACAGCCCGAAGAGGACGAACCCTACGATTATGTACCGCAGATTTAGGGAGGATGAAGCGAAGCCATGGCAAGTGACGTGAAGTGGATCAAGATTACCACGGACATTTTTGACGATGAAAAGGTTCTGATGATCGAATCCATGCCAAGTGCGGACAGCATCATTGTGATCTGGTTCAAATTGCTGGTGCTGGCCGGGAAGCAGAACAACAGCGGCGTGTTTATTCTGAACAACCGCATTGCGTACACGGATGAAATGCTGGCATCCATCTTCCGGCGGGACATTGGCCTTGTACGGATGGCCCTTCGGACCTTTGAGCAGTTCGACATGATCGAGATTGTAGACGATGTGATCACGATCCCGAACTGGGGGAAGCACCAGACGTTAGATTCTTACGAGAAAAAGAAGGAGCGGGACCGGATTTATCAGGCAAAGCGGCGGGCAAGCCAAAAGCGGCTGATTGAAAAATCGTCTGACACATCGCTCGACTGCCATGCCGACCAGTCGCTACCAGTCGCTGTTTCAGAAGAAGAAAGAGAAGTAGATATAGAAGATATATCTTCTTCACTACGTTCAGAAGATATGGGGGGCGGTGCCCCCAGTGAACCAAAGGCACCGGAGAGCGGAAAGCGGACGGCGGTGAAATTCGTACCGCCCACGCTGGAAGAGGTGGAAGCCTACGCCGCGTCCCGGCAGAGCACGGTAGACCCCCGGCGGTTCTTTGAGTATTTCAACACACCGGACGCACAGGGCCGCTCGTGGCGGGACAGCAAGGGAAACCCGGTGAAGAACTGGAAGCAGAAGTTCCTTACATGGGAAGGCCGGGACGGCGGAAAAGGAAAGCCCGCCCCGGCGGCATCCCGGACGGACGAGCCCCGGAAAAGCTGGACGGAGCTGGCAGCGGAGATGGACGCGGAGGAGGGCCGTACATGACCAGACAGGAGACAGGCATCATCATGGATATTCTGACGGCGGCCTATCCCCGGTTTTATAGCAGCACCACCGGGCCGGATATGCGCAACGCCATCAAACTGTGGGCGGATATGTTTGCCCATGACGAGGTGGCGCTGGTGGCGGCGGCGGTAAAAAGCGTGATCGAAAGCGACGAAAAGGGCTTTCCGCCCACCATCGGACAGGTAAAGGCCAAACTTCGCCTGCTGACGGCAAAACCGGAAATGACGGAGGCAGAGGCATGGGGTCTGGTGGCTCGGGCCATCCGAAACGGGCTGTACGGCGCGGAGGAGGAATTTGAGAAGTTCCCGCCGGTGGTACAGCGGATCGTGGGCAGTCCTAACACCCTGCGGGAATGGGCGCGGATGGACACGGAGACGGTGCACAGCGTAGTGTCCAGCAACTTTCAGCGCAGCTATCGGGCCATTTCCACACGGGAACGGGAGATCAACGCCCTGCCGCCTGATGTGCGGGCACTGGTACAGCGCATCGGCACCGGGCCGGAGCCGGAGAATCTGGCGGCGCCTGAGAAAAAGGCACTGCCGGCGGCGGAAGCGAAACCGGAAGCCGAAGCGGTGAAGCCGCCGGAATGGTTCAAGGACGCGGTACGGCCCCAGCGGCGCAGCCGGGATGAGGTGATGGCCTATCTCCGGGGAAAGGCCGATGGGGATGGCAGGTAATTTTACGCTGGAAAGCTGTATGCGGAGATACAGTACGAAGGCGGAGAAGGAGGACCCCTCCAACAGTCTGCACAAGTGCTGGTCCTGCAAGCTGGCCTATGGGCAATGCGAATGGAGCCGGGTGGACGAAAAAAGCGGAAAGGTCCGCTTTGAGGACGTTCCCGGCTGGAAGGTCCGGCGGAGATCCCGCATGGATCGGGACGGAGTGGTGGAGCGGGTGCAGGTTTTGGACTGCCCGAAGTATCAGGAGGAAAAGCGATGAGCGTTTGGTTGGATGATCTGAACAGCCTGCCGGAGCGCTACCGGAAGCAGGTACAACAGCAGATGCAGGCCCAGCAGATCGACCGGACGGCAAGGGTGATGGCTCAATTCGTGACGGAGGAGAAGGGAAAAGCGGAAGCGGCGGCGGAGGGCAAGCGCAAGCACCACAACCACCCCACCGCCCGGACCCTGCCCAACGGAACGGAGCACACCTTTGACAGCCGCAAGGAAGCGGCCCGGTATGACGAGCTGGCACTGCTCAGCAAGGCCGGGGCCATCCGGGACCTGCGGCTCCAGCCCCAATTTACGCTGAAGGAAAGCTACATCACGGCCAACGGCGACCGAAGCCGCGCCGTGACGTATCGGGCGGACTTCTCCTACGAGGAGCGGGGGAAGGACGGCACATGGCATTTGGTTGTGGAGGACGTAAAAGGCCCTTCTACGAAAAAAGACAAGACCTACCGCATGAAGGTGAAAATGATGCAGGATATGAAGCACATCACCGTGCGGGAGGTATGAACGGAAAGGAGATATGCCCGGTGGAGACCGTAACTGTGATCGTGCGGGCTGTGCTGCCCTGGGACAGCGCAGACGGGAAAGACCGGATCGAGATATGCACCCATGACCGGCAGAGCCAGATCGACTACTGCCTGAACCACTGCCCCTATGCGGAATGCGTGAACTGCGCGGGCGGAGGTCGGACTACCAGCCGCGGCGGGCGGCCGCCCCTTCTGCGGGAAGCGGAAATGCAGAAGCTGCGGGAACTGCTGGAAGCCCGGACAGCCCCGGCGGACATTTGCCGGGAGATGCACATGGACGCGGATTTGCTAAGTCGGTGCAAACGAAAACTGCGGAGGGAAAGAAAACGAGACGATTATTTGAAAATGCAAGAGGGGGTGATTTAGGTGAAGCATTATGGAGATGTCACAAAAATTCACGGAAATGAAGTAGAACCCGTGGATTGTGTGATAGGTGGTTCACCTTGTTAGACAGGATCTTTCCATTGCCGGAAAGAGGGCAGGACTTGCCGGGGCGCGTTCCGGCCTATATATGGAGCAAATACGGATTATCAAGGAGATGAGAGAACGTGACAGAAGAATGGGGCGAACAGGTGAGTTTGTTCGCCCACGATACATGGTCTGGGAAAACGTTCCCGGAGCCTTCTCAAGCAACGGAGGAAAAGACTTCGCGGCCGTCCTTGAAGAAGCCATCCGCGTCGCAGAACCGGAAGCCCCCGATATTGAAGTGCCTGAAAAAGGTTGGAATACCTGGGGGGGGTATCATGATGAAATGGGAGGACGATGGAGCGTGGCGTGGCGAGTGCTCGACGCGCAACACTGGGGAGTCCCCCAACGTCGCCGTAGAATCGCGCTTGTCGCAGATTTTGGAGGCGACACCGCATGGGAAATATCGTTTGAGCGGCAAAGCATGTCAGGGTATCCTGCGGAGAGCGGAGCGCCGGGGGAAGGCCCTGCCGGGGATTCTGAAAACGGTGCTGGTGGAGCAAGCAAAGACGCCGGATCAGTAATCTGCCTCCAAGGGAACGCAATCGACCGGGCTGATACCGCCGGATGCAACGGGAAGGGCTGGAAAGAAGATGTCTGCTATACGTTGAACACCATTGACCGTCCGGCGGTCTGCGCCGGGTTTAAGCTGGGGAACAGCGAACAGGCCCGGAGCATCGGATACGCAGAGGAACAGGCCCCTACGCTGAACGCGGAGTGCGGAGGGAATAAACCGGCGGTGATGTGCCTGAACGATCAGGGTGGGAATGTGATGGGCGTGAGCCATGATGTTGCCGGTACGCTGAGAGCACAGGAGCATGGGCACCAGCCAGCGGTCATGGCGTTTGATACTACGCAGATCACCAGCAAGCAGAATGGGAGTATTCCTGACTTCGGGAAGCCCTGTCACACGCTGAACGCCAACGCACATGTGCCGTGCGCCGTGCTGGATATGAGCCATGCCTGCGACGTGATCAGGGACTGCGGCGAGGTATCGCCCAGTCTGCAAGCCCGTATGGGAACCGGCGGAAACCAAATCCCGCTGACGTACCAGAAAACCACCGGGACTTTATCGCCCGGAGCACACGCTGGAAGCTATAACGGGCAGGACGCTTACAACGATATGCTGGTGTGCGGCGTTTATTGCCCGGAGAAGGCACATGCGCTGAAGGCAAAGGCCAACTGCGATTTCAGGGAAGATTCGGAAACATACCCGGTGCAGAACATGGTGGTTCGCCGTCTGACCCCGTTGGAGTGCGAACGGCTACAAGGCTTCCCCGACCACTGGACGGACTTGGGCGAGTGGACGGACAGCAAGGGCAAGCGCCACAAGGACGCGGACAGCCCCCGGTACAAGGCGCTGGGCAACTCCATTGCCCTGCCGCCGTGGAAATGGCTGCTGAAACGGCTGTGCGGCAACTACGAGCGGGACGCGACTATGGCGAGTTTGTTTGATGGAATCGGCGGTTTTCCGCTGATCTGGGAACAGCTGAACGGACGCGGGACTTGTCTGTGGGCCAGCGAGATCGAGGAGTTTCCCATTGCCGTGACCAAACGGCGGTTCGGCACGGTGGAGGAACCGGGAGACATGGGGCGGTTTTTGTTCCCATGCGGAAACGAAAGGAGCGGGACATGAAGCACAGCAACGATTACTGGGAACAGGAAGCCTATTGGGAGATGGAACGGCGGCGGGCGGAGAAGAACCGCAAAACCAGAGAGCAGCGGCGGCGGGAGCGGGCTGACACCTCCGCCCTGATCGGCGGGATCTGCTTTTTGCTGCTGCTGGCGGTTCTTTTGGCAAAGGTCATGCTGGGAGGCGGTACGCCGTGAACAGGGAGAACCGGAGAGCAGGGTGGAAGAAAAAGCTGCCACCCTGCCCCCTCTGCGGACTGGACAGCGGGGAGCGGGTGGAGGATGCGGCACCGCCCTTTGACTACATCGTGGTGTGCACCTCCTGCGGATGCAGAACGAAGCGCTACCACGGTCTAAACTGCGCCACGAAGGCGTGGGGCCGGGGGGACGTATACCAGCCGAAGAAAGGAAAGAACCATGTATCGCTGTGAAACGTGCGGAGAAGAATTTGAGACCCCGATGGTCTTAGACGGGTCGGACCCGCGCCCGGACTGCTTTTTTGAGCGGTTCCGGAAGGTGGGCTGTCCCTACTGCGGGAGCCAGTATTTCAACGAGTTGGACGAGGAAGGGGATGCTGAATGATGGATGCTGTGAAGTTCATAAAGGCAATTAAACAGATGCTTGGTGCAGGAGCGGGTGACAGCACGGTTCAAAAATATATATCTGCATACAAAAAGAATGATTGTGAAGGGATGGTGAAAGCCGCTGAGCAGTGGGCTGCCGAGCACCCCGCCAAAACCCGCCAGAGCGAGTTCCTGAAGCATTACCCTGACGCACAAATTGATTCTGGCTGTCTTAATGCCTGCCCAATGGATATATTCGGCGATATGGGTATCAACTGCAACAAGCAAACTTGCTATGAGTGCAAAAAGGAGTTCTGGCTTGCGGAGGTGGAGGAATGAGCGACTTGGAGCAGACCGCCATAGAGCGGCTGCGGGCGGCATCGGACATGAGCCTGCGGCTTTTTGAGAAACCGCTGGTGATCACATACAGCGGTGGCAAGGACAGTGATGTGATGCTGCATCTGGCCGAAAAAAGCGGCATCCCGTTTGAGGTGCTGCACAGCCTGACCACGGCGGACGCTCCAGAGACGGTTCGCCATGTGTACGATACGTTTTATCGGCTGGAATGCAAGGGCATCAAGTGCGACGTAGACAAGCACGTCCAGCCGGACGGCTCCCGTATGACCATGTGGAAACTGATTCAAAAGAAGCTCATGCCGCCCACACGCCTGATGCGGTACTGTTGCACTGCCCTTAAAGAGGGGGGAGGAAAGGATCGGTTTATCGCTACGGGTGTTCGCTGGGCGGAATCCACGGCCAGGAAACGCCGCGGCGGTTTAGAGGTATTAACGTCTAAGCCACAAAGCAAACTGATCTTATCAAACGATAACGACGAGGATCGCCGATTATTTGAAACGTGCCAACTCAAGGGGAAGCGGGTGGTGAACCACATTATCGACTGGAAGGACAATGAGGTGATGGACTATGCTGCTGTTGAAAAAATACCCATGAATCCGCTGTACTGCGAGGGCTTCCACCGGGTCGGCTACGTAGGTTGTCCCATGGCATCCAAAACCAGAACCATGGAATTTGCCCGCTATCCCAAAATCAAGGCGGCGTATATCCGGGCCTTTGATCGGATGCTGGAAGAACGGAGGAAGCGAAGTCTGCCGTGCCAGTGGCAATCCGGCGTGGATGTATTCCACTGGTGGATGGAGGA